>Ga0315905_10007918_pt1 | contig 10743 bp, 2 predicted proteins | sample LakEriMetagenome_5_FD_203522 | JGI IMG/M metagenome (GOLD analysis project Ga0315905, IMG submission 203522) | Freshwater fungal communities from buoy surface, Lake Erie, Ohio, United States - Buoy 4 MA121 | ecosystem: Environmental > Aquatic > Freshwater > Lake | place: USA: Lake Erie, Ohio... | reverse complement strand
GGCAATGCCTCCCGGCGCCGTTTCTGCTTTGTTGGCAGACCCAGCCGGTGACCTTACTACTGTACTTCTGTACCACGTAGTAGGCGCTGAAGCATTCTCATCAAGCCTAGTTGACGGTCAGCAGATCGCAACATTGCAAGGTCAGAATGTTTTCATTGGAGTAACTGAGTCTTCAGTTACTGTTAACGGCTCGCCTGTTCTTGCTGCCGATGTGGACGCAAGCAATGGGGTTGTTCACGTAATTGGTGCTGTGTTACTGCCACCTGCGGTAATCTCATCAAACGGAATCAACTGTCCTGCAGATGTTATCATCGAGTGTGGTCAAAGCATTTTCGATTTCGATTTGACCGGTTACCCAACTTTGAATAACACTTACGCTGGAGCAAGCATTTCTTATTCAGATGCTCTTATTTCAAGCGGAAGCTGCAACGTTATTTACGCTCGCACTTGGAGCGCATCTTTCTCGCATTGCGCTAATGGTTTTGTTGTTTCTGGTGCTACATGCACTCAGATCATCACCGTTCGTGATACAGAAGGTCCTGTTTTGAATGGCTTCCAGGCTTCTATTGAAGTTCAGTGCCAGGAAGACAAGCCTGAGTTTGCATTTGTAACTGCTAACGACGTATGTTCAGGCGAAGAGTCTGTAACAATGTGGGAAAGCCACACCGGACGTGCAGATCAAACTTGCAATCTTTCAACTGCCTTTGGTCCCGGCGCTGACTGGGCTCTTTGGTTGCCTGATATGTCTGCAGCAGGTGATGCTGCAAGCGCTAACTGGGTTTTCGATGCAAACGGTGGTAAGTTCGAACAATACGTAGATGGTACAGCTCGTCTGTTCGGTCGCGTTATCAACACCAACAACCCAACTCAAGCTTTCATCGTTGATATGTGGTTCGAAGGCCGCACCAACTTTGCTGATTGGACTGCGATGGGTCGTGAGTACAAGAACGACCTCGGATTGGCTTGTGCTAACAACAACGTAGAAAGCTGGTTGTTCTACGAAATGAAGAGCGGCATCTCCACCCTAACTGGTGACGGCGCATTGGCTGGTGACATTCTTTACTTGTCGCACATGCCTTCTAACTTCTACTTCGGTTTCCAATACGGTATCGGAGCTAACAACAAGAACTGTAACGAAGGTATCTCTGGTTGGTTTACTTACGAAGGTTTCATCAACGGAGAAGGTGTTCAAGGTCACGGTGACGTGAACGCTGATGCTGATTGCAGCACTCCATCTTACGTTTGTGACAACAACGACAACTACACTTACATCTACTCTGCCATGGACAACTGCGGTAACTGCACCATCGGTAAGTCTATGATTGTTATTAATGACACTACTGCTCCTACTTTCCTTAACTGCCCAGCTCCTGTTACTCAAGAGTGCTCTGACGCTCTTCCTGCTGTAGCAGAAGGAATTGAAGCTCAAGACAACTGTATCGGTGATGTTACTGTAAACTACGTTGGTGAAGAATCTGAAACAGATGGCTGCACAACCTGGATTACACGTACATGGGAAGCTATCGACGCTTGCGGTAACCGCAGCGAGTGCTCACAAGTAATTACGTTGATTGACACAACTAACCCTGTGTTCAATGACTACGACCACTACATCAGCACTGAATGTGATGTTGAGCCTGAGTGGCCAACTGCTACTGACAACTGCGATACAGATGTAACTATCACCATTGCAGGTGAAGTTCTTAACTCAGGTGGTTGCTTGGGTGTATTGGCTCGCACTTACCGTGCTACTGACAACTGCGGAAACTTCGTTGAAGTTGTTCAGTACATCGCTCTTCTTGATACTACTGCTCCAACTTTCGAAAACGTACCAGCTGACAACACCGTTCAGTGTAACACAGTTAGCCTTGGAGAAAATGGATTGTATTTCAGCGCCGGCTCTGTAGTTGGTGTTGACAACTGTGAATTGGAAGTTACTGTTACATATTCTGAGCAAGTAGTTCTCACAGACGACAACTGCCCAAATTCTTACAACATCGTTCGCACTTGGACAGGTACTGACTTCTGTGAAAACGTAGCTACAATTTCTCGCACTACGAGTGTAATTGACTCTACAGACCCAATCTACACGTCATTCCCGGATGATTTGACTATTGCTTGTACAGATCCAATTCCAGCAGTTGTTTTCCCAATAGCTACTGACAATTGCGATGATCAAGTAACTATCACTCTTACTACCGACCAAGTTGCGGGTGATTGCCCACAGGAGTACACCATTATGCGCGTATTCCGTGGTACTGACAACTGTGGTAACGAAGTTGTAGAAACACAAGAAATCCATGTTGTTGACGAAGTTGCTCCGGTATTGAGCGGACTTCCAGCTGCACAAATCACTGCACAGTGTGACAACGTTCCTGCTCCTGCAAACGTTACAATCGCTGACAACTGCGACGATGAGCCAACATTGAACTACGTTCAGAACATCACTCCAGGCTCTTGCACTGATTCTTACACAATCACTCGCACATGGACCGGTACTGATGCTTGTTCAAACACAACTGTATTTGTTCAAACTATCACTGTAGTTGATACTACTAACCCGGTTCTTGCAGGCACTCCAAGCGCTAACATCACTGTAGAGTGTAACGCTGTACCTGCTGCTGCAACCGTAACAGCTACTGACAACTGCGACACTTCAGTAAACCTTCAGTACAATCAAACACGTACTAACGGTTCTTGCGAATTCAACTACACGTTGACCCGCACATGGACTGCTACAGACAACTGCGGTAACCAGACAGTATTTGTTCAAACTATCAATGTTCAGGACACTCAAGCTCCGGTTATTACAGGTGCTTTCGAAATCACTCGTCCTTGCGATGATATCGACGGTCGTTATGTAGAAGCTACAGACAACTGTGGTGATATTTCTTGGGATTGGACAGACATCCACGTATCTGGTGGCTGTGTAGGAACAGTTGTTCGTACTTATGTTGCAACTGACGAATGTGGAAATGATTCTGCTCCTTTCGAACAGACTATTCACTTGACTGACGTTGTTGCTCCAACTTTCACAACTACAGAAGATATCACTATCCAGTGTGACGATTTAGTTCCTGCTGTAACTGCTCCAGTATTCAGCGACAACTGCGACGACATGCTCGAAATTGAATATGCTTATAACGAAGAAGTATTGAGCATCTGCTCAACTGACCTCGTTTACACTTGGACTGCTACTGACAACTGCGGTAACTCTACCGTTGCTGTTAAGCGTATTCACGTTGTAGATACTGAAGCTCCAATCTTCGTAGAAGGTACATTCCCTGTTGACTTGTTCCTTGAGTGTGATTCAGAAATCCCTGCAATCCAATACCCTGTTTATGAAGACAACTGTGATGATTTCGCAGACTTGGAAATGATCCAGGATACTTTCCCTGGTTGCGGAAACTCACTGATTCTTACCCGTACATACACCATTTGGGATATCTGCGGTAACAGCGATACTCGCGTTCAGACTATCTACTTCCAGGACGTAATTGCTCCTGAGTTCGGTGAAGGTCAAGTAACTGCTTACACTTACGAGTGTGACCAAACAGTACCGGTTATCCAGCCAACAGCTGCTGACAACTGTGCAGGTGCTTCTGACATCACTTTCTCTTATGTTGATGTAACAGTAAACAACAACCCATGTAACACGGTTATCGAGCGTCGCTGGACTGCAGTTGACGAGTGCGATAACGATGCTATGTTCACACAGGTTATCACATTGGTTGACACTACCGCTCCAGTAATCACAGGTGAGCTTTCGATTAGCCGTCCATGTAATAACTACAACGGTGTTTACGCTTTGGCTACAGACAACTGTAACAGCATCACTTGGTCATCATATGATGAGCCTGTTTCAGGTTCATGTGGTGGTAACGTGATCCGTCACTACACTGCTACTGATGCTTGCGGAAATGCTTCAGCCGAGTTCATCCAGATCATTCAATTGGTTGACGATGTTGCTCCGACTGCAAACCCAATCAGCAACGTAACAGTTCAGTGTAACCAAACTGTTCCTACCTACACTCCAAACTGGAATGACAACTGTGATGATGAGTTGGAAACGACTTTCGTACAGTCTGAAACAACAGGTGACGCATGCAGCTCAACTTACACTCAGACATGGACTGCAACAGACAACTGTGACAACACTACCGTTCGCACACGTACAGTTACTATCGTTGACACTACAGACCCTGTATTTGCAGGTGTTCCATCTAGCGCAACATTCGATTGTGACTTCGAAGGTGACATCACATTGGCTAGCCCAACTGCGACTGACAACTGCGACGAAGAAGTTGAAGTATCATTGGTTGTAACAACGACAGCGGGTTCTTGCCCGGCTGAAATGGTTTACACGTACACTTGGACAGCTGTAGACAATTGCGGTAACGACCGTGTGGTAACCCGCACTGTTACTATCGTTGACAACGAAGGTCCGGATTTCACCAGCGGTTTGCAAACCAGCTACCAGTTCGAGTGTGGTTCTAGCTACGCTACTCCGGCTCCAACTGCTACCGACAACTGCAGCACTGTTGCTTCTATCACCAGCGTTGACGGTCCGGTTAACTACAGTTCTAACTGCAACGGTTCATTTGCTCGCACATGGACTGCAACTGACGCTTGTGGCAACACCAGCAACTTCGTTCAGTTGATCACTTTCGTAGACACTACAGATCCTGTATTGGCAGGTTGCCCATCAGACATCGTATTGGATTGCTCAGCTGATGCTCCCGCAGCAGCTAACGTAACTGCAAGCGATGCTTGTGATAGCAATGTTGATCTTGATTTCGATGAGTTCTGGATTGGTGATACACCAGCTCCTGGATCTATTGAAGACTGTAAGTTGATCACTGCTGCACTTCCTGCTGACAACCCATGTGGTTACCCAGCAGATTGGGGTGTTGCTCTCTTCAACATGCCTATCAACTACCGTTACTACGAAATCGTTGACGGTAACTGGGTTCGTTACGCTGACCGTGTTGAAGTTACCTTGCACATCCAGCCTGTTCAATTGGGCAGCACTCCACAAATCAACGGTGGATGGGATGTTTCTATGGAGTTCGACAATGGTTCTACTGCAGAAGAATGGTTTAGCGGTATCCACGGCTTCAAAGCTGATTGCGGTGGTGTAGCTGCTAATGCTAACGAGTGGGAATACTTCATCCTTCAGGAAGGTGCTTCTATGACTGGTTGGGGTGCATTCGCAGGTTCTTCATTGAGCCTTGCTCACGCTCCTGTTAACGAGTACTTCGGTTACCAACTCGGTGCCGGTGCAAACAACTACAATGCTGCTGAAGAAGGATTCGGTGGTTGGTTTACTTACAGCGGTACTTTCCGCCCAAGCCAATCAGTTGAGCCATCTAACGTAGCAGGTGCCGGTGACGTATGTGTTGAGCGCGATTGCTGCCCACGCTACGAAATCCGCCGTCAGTGGACTGCTACTGACTGCGCAGGTAACTCAACAACTTGCACTCAGGTTATCAGCTGGTCACACAGCGTTGCAACCGGCAATGCAGGTAGCAACGTAGCGAACAACTACGCTGTTGAAACTGGTCGTGTAGCTAGCATCACTGCTCAGCCAAACCCAGCGAACAACAACACATTGTTCACTTTCCGTGCTGCTAACACCGCGAAGACTTCAGTAGAAATCTATGACCTCACCGGTAAGAAAGTTGCCGATGTATTCGTAGGCTCTGTAGAAGCAGGTGCTGAATACCGCGTAGACTTCAACGTAAGCAACCTTGCAACAGGCGTATACACATACCGCTTGACTAACGGTTCTGAAGTGAAGATCGATCGCTTGATCATCAGCAAGTAATCAGAATAGAGCGTAACAGCTCGAACATAAAAAGCCCCCCTCGGTTAACCGAGGGGGGCTTTTTTTTGGAGGGATGAGGAATGTTTGGTAACAAAAAGAATGGAGAATGAGGCTGTGGAGCGATTGGGACTCTGTGTTTGGCGTTATTCGATTATATCGCGAAACAGCGAATGGAGAATGGAGAACCGGGGCCACAGTTCTCCATTCTTCCTTCCCCAATCTCCTTTATTCAAAGACGCATACCTAGCAACGTACCCTCTTCTATTGCACGCTGAGCATTTAGCTCATCGGCACGAAGAGCGCCACCAATACGATGAATGGGCTTGTTGAGCCCGAGTAAATCTTGGTATAGCTGATCATCCATTTCCTGGCCGGCGCAAATCACAACTTGATCAACAGGCAAGGTCAATGACTTACCATCTTGAATTAGATCAATTCCGCCATGATGAATACACTTGTAATCAATTTGGCTGAGAATCTCTACTCCACTCTGCTTAAGCTCCATACGGTGAATCCAAGCTGTAGTCTTACCTAACATGGCTCCGGGTTTCTTGTTGGAACGTTGAAGCATATAAATCTTTCTATCGCTGTGGATTTTGGCAGGCGAAGGCAATAAGCCTCCTCTATTTTCGAATTCAGTATCTATTCCCCAACGCGCAGTAAAAGACTTGATTTCTTCGGGATTTCCTCCATGAAGTATAAATATTGCAGTATCGATTGCTATTCCACCCGAACCAATTATGGCAATAGAATTACCCGGAGAAACCTTACCACTGATGATATCAGCATAGCTGCAAACCATGGGATGGTCTATTCCCTGGATATTCAATTTACGCGGTACAGATCCTGTAGCTAAAATCACTTCATCGTAACTCAACGCATCCATCAATGTGAAGGCATGATTCGGTTGAATAGTAACCTTCCATTTTTCAAGTTGAATCCGATAATAACGAAGTGTTTCATGGAACTCGGCCTTACTGCCGATACTTGCCGCCAATAAAAACTGACCACCGATTTTGCTGCTCTTCTCAAAAAGTGTCACCCGATGCCCTCGTTGGGCAAGGGTCAAAGCTGCAGCAAGACCCGCAGGTCCACTTCCGACAACCGCAACACTCTTAGCCACTTCAGTCGGAACAATTTTCCATTCCGTTTCTCGACATGCAAAAGGATTGACCAAACAAGATGCAATTTTTCGTTGAAAAATATGATCAAGACAAGCCTGATTGCAAGCGATACAGGTATTGATCTCAGCACTCTTATTTGCCGCTGCTTTCAAAATAAAATCCGGATCAGCAAGAAACGGTCGTGCCATAGATACCATGTCCGCATCGCCTCGCTGTAATATCTCTTCCGCTATCTCCGGTGTATTGATTCGATTCGTAGCGACAATAGGAATTTTGAGTTTTCCCATCAGTCGGCGCGTCACCCATGTAAATGCTCCGCGCGGCACCATCTGAGCAATGGTAGGAATGCGCGACTCATGCCATCCGATTCCGGTATTAATGATTGTAACCCCATTCTCCTGAAGTCTCTTTGCAAGCAATTCAATTTCCGACCATGACTGTCCCTTCTCCACTAAATCGAGCATGGATAAACGATAGACGATGATAAATTCACGTCCAACCGCATGTCGTATACCCCTCACAATGGCCAGCGCAAAACGAGAACTATTCTCAAAACTCCTTCCCCATTCATCGCGCCGCTGATTGGTACGAGCCGTAAGAAACTCATTAATCAAATAACCTTCACTGCCCATTACTTCTACGCCATCATACCCCGCTCTTTTAGCCAGTTTTGCAGCACGGATAAATCGTCTGATGGTTTGATTGATCAGCCAATAGGGCATTGACCATGGAGTAAATCGATTGATCGGAGATTTTATGGCTGTCGGTGCCAGGGCAAATGGATGATGGGCATATCTGCCGGCATGTAAAATCTGCATACAAACCTTCCCTCCCTCTGCATGCACTGCATCTGTTATGAGTCGATGCTTCTTAACTTCTGCGTCGCTGGTGAGCTTGGCTGAATTCGGTGCTAATCTTCCAAAAAAATCAGGAGCAATACCCCCGGTAATAATCAACCCAACACCGCCGCGTGCTCTTGCTGCATAAAACGATGCTAACTTTTCAAAGCCATTCTTTTCCTCCTCGAGGCCGGTATGCATTGACCCCATGATGACCCGATTTTTTAACGTAGTGAACCCCAAATCAATGGGCGACAATAACTTATTAAAAGACATAATCGCAAGATAGTTATGTTTCCTGTTCGAGAAGACAATAAAAATTAGGTAATAGGTGATAGGTAATAGGTAGGTGACCTCAACCTATCACCTATTACCTATCACCTATTACCTATAAGCTGACCGCTTGCTTCGTGTACAAGATACACTTTCCCTATTTTCGCTACCGATTAATATTGCAGTATGATTAAGTACTTAGCCACTCATCCGTGGAAAATCGTAGAAGAAGGGTTTCAACCAAAGCACCATCGCTCATCGGAAAGTATATTCTCCATTGGCAACGGACGCTTCGGACAGCGAGCCAATCATGAGGAAACGTATACAGGCCAGACTTTACAGGGCAGTTATGTGGCTGGAATTTATTATCCGGATAAAACACGAGTGGGATGGTGGAAGAACGGCTACCCGGAGTATTTCGCCAAAGTACTGAACAGCATCAACTGGATTGGCATTCGTGTGTGGATCGATGGCGAAGAACTGGATTTGGCCGTTTGCGAAGCAACGAATTTCCGTCGTGAACTTGACATGCAGAAAGGCCTTTTGGTACGTTCGTTTGATGTGACTACCATTTCTGGAAAACAAGCACGCATCGAATCGATTCGTCTCTGCTCGATGGCCGATGATGAGACTGCAGTTATTAGATACAGCGTTACTCCTCTGAATTTCGATGGGGTCATTCGTTTTACTCCATACCTCGATGGCGATGTGCACAACCACGACAGCAACTACGAAGAAAAGTTCTGGGAAGCTGTATCATCGGATACTACTGCAGGCGGAGGTTCTGTAGTATGTCGCACGAAAAAAACAGCCTTTGAAGTAGCAGCTTCTATGCAATTGGATGTGCTTAGAGATGGTGTTTCACAATCTATTTCATACGCTGAATTCAGCCGCGATTTTTATTCGGAGAACAACATCGAAATAGAAGTGAAGGCGAATCAAACTGCACAACTGATGAAGTATGTCGGTTTGGTTTCGTCACTCAACTATTCATCTGCAGAATTGAAGTCTGCCTCAGAGCGCGCAGCATTACGCGCAAGGACCATCGGCTTCGATGCGATGATGGAAGCTCAAGTAGAAGCATGGTCGAACATCTGGGAGATGGCCGACATTCAAATTCACGGTGACGATGAAGCGCAGCAAGCTATTCGCTTCAATATCTTCCACCTCAATCAAACCTACACCGGTGAAGACTCACGTTTAAACATAGGCCCGAAAGGATTTACCGGTGAAAAATATGGCGGATCAACCTATTGGGACACCGAAGCGTATTGCATTCCGTTTTACATGAGTACGAAGAATCAGCAAGTTGCTCGTCAACTGTTGGTGTATCGTCACAATCAATTGGGAAAAGCCATTGAAAACGCCGAGAAGCTGGGCTTCACAAACGGTGCTGCGCTATACCCGATGGTGACCATGAACGGTGAAGAGTGTCACAACGAGTGGGAAATTACGTTTGAAGAAATTCATCGTAACGGCGCAATCGCTTATGCCATTTACAACTACATCCGCTATACCGACGACCACAGTTATCTCGCCGAATACGGCATCGACGTGCTCACCGGCATTGCGCGCTTCTGGGCGCAGCGCGTGCACTGGAGCGAAGCGAAAGGCATGTATGTGATGCACGGTGTGACCGGTCCAAACGAATACGAAAACAACGTCAATAACAACTGGTACACGAGCTACATTGCTCGCTGGTGCATGCAGTATGCGATGGAAGCACTCGCCTATGTGAAGCAACACGATGAGCAAGGTTTCGCCACCAAAACAAACGCATTGAAGTTCGATGAAGCGGCTGAGCTCAAACAATGGCAACACATCATCGACAATCTTTATTTGGGTAAAAAAGAAGGCTCAAACATCTTCTTGCAACAAGATGGATTCCTCGATAAAGAATTACGCAGCGCCTCTTCATTGAATCAAGCGGAGCGCCCTATCAATCAGCACTGGAGCTGGGACCGCATCTTGCGTTCGTGCTTCATCAAGCAAGCGGATGTATTGCAAGGCATCTATTTATTCGAAGAAGATTTCGACATGGACACCATCAAAGAAAACTTCGACTACTACGAGCCTATGACCGTGCATGAAAGTTCGCTTTCACCATGCGTGCATTCCATACTCGCAGCTAAACTCGGCTACGAAGAGAAGGCTTACGAAATGTATATGCGCACCTCACGCCTCGACCTCGACGACTACAACCATGAAGCACATGAAGGCTTGCACATCACCAGTATGGCCGGCACTTGGATGAGCATCGTGCAAGGATTCGGGGGTATGCGCGTGGAGAACGGCGAGCTCAAATTCAATCCGATGTTGCCGAAACAATGGAAAGGGTTTTCGTTTAAAGTTCTTTTCCGTGGAGAAGTTAAGACGCTGGAGGTGGGGGCTAGGGACTGAGGACGGGAGACGGTTGCGACAAGACTTTTCGCTAGCGGTGGGGGTGCATCAATCAGACACATGAGCCCAGCGTTCCTCTCCTGTGGAGAGGGGTTGGGGGTGGGTTCCGCAGCGCACAGGCGAAGGGCGAATAAATCCCTACCTAAAACTTATACACTTATTGGGATGGTGTCGCCCCGCTGGGGCTCCTTGGCCAACCATATCTTTCTAGCTAGTGATATTTCGCCTCTACGAGGCTGGCTGTGGTTCGACAGGCTCACAAACCCGAGTTTGACCAACT
>Ga0315905_10007916_pt1 | contig 10744 bp, 6 predicted proteins | sample LakEriMetagenome_5_FD_203522 | JGI IMG/M metagenome (GOLD analysis project Ga0315905, IMG submission 203522) | Freshwater fungal communities from buoy surface, Lake Erie, Ohio, United States - Buoy 4 MA121 | ecosystem: Environmental > Aquatic > Freshwater > Lake | place: USA: Lake Erie, Ohio... | reverse complement strand
CCGTAGGTTGGGTTAAGCAACAGCGCAACCCAACATAATCCTACAAGTTATAACCGTAGGTTGGGTTAAGCGACAGCGCAACCCAACAAAATCCTACAAGTTATAACCGTAGGTTGGGTTAAGCAACAGCGCAACCCAACATAATCCTACAAGTTATAACCGTAGGTTGGGTTAAGCGACAGCGCAACCCAACAAAATCCTACAAACTATAATCGTAGGTTGGGTTAAGCGACAGCGCAACCCAACAAAATCCTACAAATTATAACCGTAGGTTGGGTTAAGCGACAGCGCAACCCAACAAAATCGAAAAAATCCTATAAACTGGAACTTAAACCCACCCGGAAAGTAAAACCGGGACTATAAATTCGATTAACTCGTTCGTACTGTTCACCTAATATATTTTCCAGGTAAAAAGTTAGTCCCAAATTTTTATTTACAGGAATGCGGCCACCAAAATCTAAATTAAAGAAAGATGGTGCAAAATCTGTATTTTTTTCTCCAGCACTACTGTTATTAAAAATAGAACGACGAGAACCACTATTATAAGTAGCATATAAATTACCCTCCCATCCATCTTTTTGATAACCAATGCCAGTTTGTAACCAAGAATAGGGAATTAACCCTAATTGTAATCCTTTTTCTGTGCCAGTTTTGATTTGAGCATCTGTATAAGTATAGTTGAGAAAAGTTGACCAATTACGACTAACTTTTAATTGCAATGCTGTTTCTAAACCTTTGGTATCAACTAAACCAATATTTTGCCATTTTCCACTAATTATTCCCAAACGATTATCTAAACTATTTCCAAAATAAGTAAATTGTCCTAACAGTTTTTCCGAGAATTTGATATCTACTCCCGCAGTCCAAGTAGAACCAGTTTCCGGTTTTAAATCCGGGTTAGGATTCCAATTATGAACCGTATCAAAAACATATAATTGATCTAATCCAGGATTGCGTTGCGCCCCCGCCCAACTACCACGAAATGCCACTTTTGGATTAAAAGTATAACGTAAACCTCCACTGGGATGAAAATAACTACCAAATTGACTATCAAAGCTTTGTCTTAACCCTAAATCTATTTGGATATCATCGTCAATTTTCCAAGTATTCACAGCGAATAAAGCTGTATTTAAAACGCTTCTATCTTCTCTTTCATTTTTAGGAATTAGGACAGGATTTGTACTCAAAACATTGGCAATTAAATCGGTATTTTTTAAGTCTAAACCCCAGCGCAATTGATGATTTTCAGTGAGTTTCCATTCATGATCTAACCTGGTTTTAAATTGTTGTGTATCTAAAACTCCAGTTCTGTAAAATGTCGCTCCCGTTGGTCCGTATGTGCTAAAATAATCTCGGTTGTAGCCTAATGTAGTTGTTAAATTGGAATCTTCCCCTTCACCCAATTTAGTTTTCCAAGATAAACCAACATTTAAACCATCATGATCTAATCTATCTTTTTGTAAAGGGAAACCGAAATAAATTAAACCCCGACGACTACTGAGGGTAGTTACATCTAAACTTAAAGAATTTTTAGCATCTAAATCCATACCCACACTACCAAAGTAAGTGCTGGTAGCTGTATCTGCATTAAATAACTTTCCTTCATTATCTCTATTTGCAGCCCCGACAGGAACAGGATAACGGTTATCTATGAAGAACCTTTCAAAACTAAAATTGTATTTTACCTTATTAGTTGAACCACCATAAGTTAACTGTTGATTATTTAAATTTAATGAGCCAAATTCTAAACTTCCAGTTAATTTAGGTTTACCATAACCTGCTTTTGTGATAATATTCACAACTCCACCAAAAGCCGAAGAACCATATAAAGAAGATGCTGTACCACTATATAATTCCACTCTTTCAATAGCCTCCACAGGAATGCTATTTAAATCTGTTGCTCCATGATAGGTACTAATATTTGCATTAATCGGTCTACCATTAATTAGAAATACAGATTGTTCAATAGAAGCTCCTCGATAATATGTTCCTGTGTGAATATCTGCACCATGTCCTACATTATTAATTGCAAAACCGGGCATTTTTTTCAAAACATCAGCAACACTAGTTGCACCCTGTTTTTTAATTTCTTCTTTTTCAATTACATAGGTAGGAGTAGATTCAGGAAGAATGTCTTTTTCTCCAATCGTTTCTAGAGATATATCTGGATCATTTGTAGGTGTTAAATCTCCTGCTGAATTGGGTTCTTTCTTAACTTCATTCTCTCCTGGTTGTTGAGTTAATAATTCAGCATTTGTGCTGGGTAATTCAATTTCATTTAAATTAGGAATATCTGACTTGACTGCATTTTTATTATGCTCATAATCAGCAGCTATAGAGGGAAATGCTACTAATAAGTTCAACAAAGATACTGGTAAAACAAAGAATTTTCTATCCATATTTCTCAACTCACACCCGGTAATAACAATCACTAATTGGAATTTTCCCTATTAATAGCAACAGTGTCAAAAGACAAGCTGTCATAGTTGAATTAATCTAGAACATACAGCACTTCCCGGTGTTATGAGGTACATATCTAGCGGGCAAGATGCCCGCACTACAAGAGTCCGCCTATGCGGATCAATAGTAACTTAAAGCACACAGGTCGTCATTTAAATTATTGAGGTGTTGGTTTGCTTTTGTAACCGCGACTTCTAGTTACCCACACTAGGTTTTTCTCTTTGACGTTCTTGACGTTTACGGTAAAGTTGCGATCCTTTGATGATAAAATTAACTTCCGTTGTCACTGCTTCTCTTCCTCCCTCTTTAGGTGTTAACTTCCAGTCTTGTGCATATTTTTCGGCTGCTTCGTCTAGTTCGCTATCACCACTGGAACGAATTAACCGCACCTGTGTAACAATACCATTGTCATTTGTATCAATAGCAATTAATGCAGTACCTTCTGCACCACGCTTCCTGGCTCTATCTGGGTATTTAATTTGACAGAAAATACATTCTGCTGCACGATTTAACTTAGAACTATTTTCTATCGCGGGTTTGGTTGGGGTCGCTATTGGGTTACTTTCTGCTTCAGCACTATTACCAGTACCATTATCAGTACCTAAACCATTACCACTACCATTACCAATACCATTACCAGCACCATTACCAGTACCATTACCTGTACCTAAACCATTTCCATTCTGCGGTAACTGTGTGAAAACGTTGGGGTTTGTTGAGGGAATAGGAATATTGTAGGGACTAATATTGGTTGGATTTTCTGAATTTAATGGTGGGATATCTGTTGGTTTTGTATCTGCTTGAGGTTCAGTAGACGGGAAGTTATTTAAGTTTTCATCTAATTTCTGTATTGGGTTGATTTCTGGTAATTTCAATATGGTCTTAGGTTGAAAATTCGTGTTTTCAATTGGGTCTATTTTTACAGGGTTTTCTATGATCTCAGGTTGAAAATTCGTGTTTTTAATTGGGTTACTTTTTGGTAGTTTTGCTATTATTTTGGGTTCAAAATTGGTAACTGTTTGGGATGGTTTAGTGATAAAGTGATTGGTGATTTTTGGTTGGTAATGTTTAGCTAGAGGTGGTACAAATGAATTGATTAGACTACTACCTTTTTCTATTGGTATGGAAATTTCTTCGCTGTTATTTCCACCACCGCTACTACTAGAATTGATCTTGACTGGAGATTTTATTTCTGTTGCTGGTTGAACAACTTTTTGGGGTATGGTTTCCAAAATTGTCAGTTCAATTGGTTCTTCTCTAATTTCCCTAACTCTGTGAAAAAACTTATGAATACTTAAAGCTAGTACCCCAAGATGTAATGCTACTGAAACAATGAGACTATAGAAAAGAAAAGTTTTCAATGCTTCTGCTTCTTTTTCGCGCTGTTCTATGATAAAACCTGATAACCCCATATTTTATTACTAATTTTGATAATTATTTATTTGATTGAGAATAGAGTCAAAAATGAAATGAATATGATTACTAGTCCATGCAGGTAGACTTTGTTTGTGTAGTTGCGATTTATAATCGCCATATACCTTGAAAACAAATAATATACTAAATTAAGTTCAGTTCAATTCACTGCAAATATTTAGCGGGACAAAAAGCCCCGCACATTGTTAAGCTATCAAATCCGATGTAAACTTACTTTTTCCAGTCTTTATCAGCTTGTTCTAGTACATAAGCAGCTACATCTTCTATTTGATCTGCTTTTAACTTTTTGCCAAAAGCTGGCATAGCTCCTTTACCATTAGTAACCTGAGCAATAATTGCTTCAGCAGAGTACATACCGTACTTTTCCAAAGCGCCCTTTTTCAAGGTTTTAGCAGCATTAACTAAATTTTTCCCACCAAGGTGACACTGAGCGCAATTAGCCTTAAATAATGCGGCTCCATTGGCTGCATTTGCCGCTGAAGCGGGACTACTAAATGCAAAAGTGAAGATAGCTACGCTTAACAGTAATACGGAGATAATCTTTTTCATCTGGTGTTCTCTCTACAACAATGTCTGAATCAGTGCCAATATCCTTTATAATTCTCATTGGATTTCGTTGCATTAGTCAAACGACAGACTGTCGAACTTGGCTCTAATAATTGAGAATTGGAGATTAATTGATTGATATTTTCAGGGTTTTGGCAAAATGTAAAATTATGTTAATGGAAATTGAAGACTGGCTAAAAGAAATTAATCAGGATTTATGCAATTGACATAATATTCTAGATTGTAGTTAGAACTTTAGTTTTTTCTAGGAGACCCTACGAAAATCAGATCAGGGCTAAAGCCCTGACTACAAAGAATTATACTTTTTTGTGACAGTTGCGTCAGTTCCGTTTATGTTTGATTTGCTAATTGGGTAAGACCTGTTTCTGTCACCCGACAAATCCGCCAATCTTCTAAAATATCTGCTCCCATATTGCGGTAAAATTCTTGGGCTGATACATTCCAATCTAAAACACTCCATTCTAAACGCCCACAATCCCTTTCTACAGCTATTTGGGCTACTTTGGTCAAAAGTGCTTTACCAATGCCTTGACGGCGATATTCTGGGGAAACAAAGATATCTTCTAGGTAAATGCCTGGCTTAGTCAGAAAGGTTGAATAATTATGAAAAAATATGGCAAAACCTACAGCCTGACCGTCAATTTCGGCTATAATTGCATCTACATATTTTGGTGAACCAAATAAGTGATCTTTAAGTGCTTCTGCATTACCAATTACAGCATGAGATAGTTTTTCATATTCTGCAAGTCCTTGAATTAATTTAAAAAGCGTTATGACATCACCAGGTTGAGCAAATCGAACAATTAAATTAGTCATTAGTCTGTAGTCTCTAGTCTCTAGTCCACAGTTCGTAGTTTATATCCAAATTGATAAATTTTTTAACCACTGACAACTGACAACTGACAACTGACAACTGACAACTGACAACTGACAACTGACAACTGACAACTGACAACTGACAACTGACAACTGACAACTGACAACTGACAACTGACCACTGACCACTGACCACTGACTAATGACTAATGACTTATACCAACCATCCTTTTAAACGCTTGGCTATGTGGGGACGGCGTAACTTTCGCATGGCCTTACTTTGGATTTGACGGACTCGTTCACGGGAAAGATTAAACATATTACCCACCTCTTCCAAGGTACAGGGTTCGCTGCTGGTGAGTCCATAGCGCAGGGAAATGACATCTTTTTCCCTGGGGGTGAGTACGTCCCCTAAAACTTCCCAAATCTCTTGACGCATCATGTTTTCGTTCATTTTTGCTTCGGGAGACTGGTTATCTTCATCTTCTAACAAATCCATTAACTCAGTGTCTTCTTCTTTACCAACACGGTGGTTAAGGGAAAGAGCTTGTCGTCGGAGTTGTTGAAGTTGACGCAATTGGTGAACCGTAATTTCCAACGCTTCGGCCATTTCCGACTCCGTTGGGTTACGAGAGAGCTTTTGTTTCAGTTCCCGTTGTGCTTTTTTAAGTTTATTAAGTTTTTCAACAATATGGATTGGTAAGCGAATAGTTCTGGCATCATTAGCGATCGCTCTTGTAATTGCTTGTCTAATCCACCAATAAGCATAGGTAGAAAACTTATATCCTTTATCCGGGTCAAATTTTTCCGCAGCGCGGTTTAAACCCATTGCTCCTTCCTGAATTAAATCCAGAAAAGGGACACCACGATTTAGATATCGTTTCGCAATAGATACTACTAACCTTAGATTAGAACGAATCATTTTCCGCTTGGCCACTCTCCCCTGATACAAGCGGCTTTCCAGTTGTTTTTCGGTCATTTCTAGCTGGGAAGCTAATTCACCTTTACTGGGTTGCGCTCCTGATTCTAATTCTAAAGCGGCTTGTAATTCTTTAATTTCTTCTAAAAATCTGACCCGTCGCGCCAATTCCACTTCTTCATCAGGTTTAAGTAGTGGATAACGCGCCATTTCCTTAAAAAACGCGCCCACAGCATCATCATTTTCGGTTTTATTATATCCCGAAGGACGGGCTGCGGCCATGTCATCGCCATTGCGTTCTTCTAATTCCAAGTTTTCGATAAGTGAGGTATCTTCATATACCACTTGCTCTAAACTCTCCAGTGATGGTTCTTCATGATCAGTAATATTCTCCAATATTTCCATTGTTCCCAATTCAGCAAGATTCATAGTTTCCTTTAGGGATTGTTGCTTAGTTTGGTACATAATTTTATGACAATGACCTCTTTCAGGCTTGATAGTTTTCCCCTCAGGACAAAATACACCTTATCACTAGCAAAATGCTCTCTTTTTGATCATTCCAGATCTGGAATGCAAATCAGTATTTGTCCATGATTTTATCTGTGGCTCGATACAACCTATAATCATTAATGGCTTTAGCATTCATAAGAAATATCTATTTTGTGAATACCAATAGACATATACTCCTTTCTTGTCTCAATTATTAAATATGTTAGCCCCCCCTTGATTATAACTTTAACAAATATCGAAGATGTAAATTAATCAGATCCTATACCCATCCTAAATGATTTGTGAAAAAGTTTGTTGGTTGTTGCCTGTAAATATTCTCTGCGTAAAGTTCATAAATCAAGAAGAAATCATATATATTAAATTTTCGTTGATTTTTGGCAAAGTTTAGATTTGTTTCCGGTTTTAGTGAAGAGGTTTATTGAATAAATCGCCATTTTGGTACTAGAGTTATTTCTCTCTACGAATATTTACTAAATAATCCAAATTACAAAAATGGTAACTTAAAATCCGGACAATATTTAATGGTTAAAAACATCTGATATTGACAAACCATTTAATATCTATCAACAGAGGGAAAAACCCTCTACCAGATTTGGTAATTTTATCTTAGGTTAATTAATAACAGAATTTATTAGTTACTAACTATTTTCTAGAATATCGAGAAATTAAACTGTTTAATCAGCTAATATCTCTTATCTATTACCTATTTATTATCATCTAAGCCTATATCTAGCGATAGGTTTTAAAAACAATCATCAACTTACACCTAACTGTTACTGACCTAATGTAGATAACTTGATTTGCATACTTGACATTAAATACCTGTTGCAGGTATGCTACCAAATAATTGGTCTAGTAAATTACATAAGTTAGAGATTATCAAGTATTATCAATAATTTAAGTATTGTAAAATACTATTTACTTGTAGTAAAACCAAGGGATATAATCAATCAGGTCAGAACAAAGCTAAGTCCATGAACAAAATATTTGTTTATAAATTCAGAAATTATGTATACTGTTAATGCAAAATCATCTGTTATCGCTGTAGCTGAACCTGGAGGATCATATCAGTCTCAAACAACATTATCTCAATGGGTTGAAGTCCTTGTAGACTGTCCAGGGTGTTCGGATTTATTTACCTATAAAATCCCAGAACATTTACAAATCAAACCAGGGGATATTTTAAGTGTTCCCTTTGGTGGCACACAGGTAGGTGGTGTCGCTATTCGCTTATTAACTCAAACACCCGCAGACTTACCACCAGAGAAAATTCGTGAAGTAGAAGATGTCGTTAGTGAAGGTTTTTTTCCTAGCGGTTATTGGACACTACTCAACCGCGTTGCATCCTATTACTACACACCCCTAATTCAAGTTATTCGCGTCGCTTTACCACCAGGCTTGTTAGGAAAATCACAACGTCGTCTGCGCTTAACTCCCTTGGGTAAAGAAAATATTCCTGGTTACATCAGCCCTACAGCCCAGCAAATAATCACCCTCCTAGAGAAAACCCCGACAGCAGACTATAGCTATCACTACATTCAACAAAAAATTAAAGCCGCGTATCGGGGAATTAGGGAATTAATTCGTTTAGGTTTAGCAGAAAACTATTTAGAACCGCCACGACTCACCCAACCGAAGTTACAAAAAGCTGTCATCCTCTTAGATAATAGTGATCACGATTTAACACCCCGTCAAAAAGAAATTGTCGAAGTTTTAAGACGACAAGGGGGGGAAATGTGGCAAAATGAACTATTACAACTTTGTAGTACCAGCACTTCTACACTCAAAGCCTTAGTAGATAAAGGTTATATAATAATTGAAGAAAAAGAAATATTACGTAGAGAAACAGGACCCGCAATAGCCGGAGATTGGGCGAAATCCTTAACACCAGCGCAAAATCACGCCTTAGAAACTATTACTTCCCTAACTGGATTTAGTAAAGTATTGTTACACGGGATTACAGGTTCAGGCAAAACAGAAGTATACTTACAAGCCATATCACCCCTACTTGAACAAGGAAAATCCGCTCTCGTCCTAGTTCCCGAAATTGGACTCACACCCCAACTCACAGACAGATTCCGGGCTAGATTTGGGAACAAAGTCCACGTTTATCATAGCGCCCTTTCCGACGGTGAACGTTACGACACCTGGCGACAAATGCTCACAGGAGAACCACAAATCATCATTGGGACTCGCAGCGCCATTTTCGCACCTTTACCCAACTTAGGCTTAATTATCCTAGACGAAGAACACGACAGCAGCTTTAAACAAGATGCTCCCATTCCCACCTATCACGCTCGCACCGTCGCCCAATGGCGAGCCGAACTGGAACATTGTACACTAATTTTAGGTTCAGCAACTCCCTCTTTAGAAAGTTGGGTGAGCAGAAATCAACAATATCTATCATTACCAGAACGCATTCACTCCCGGCCATTACCCCCCGTGGAAATCGTAGATATGCGTCAGGAATTGAAAGAGGGAAACCGGTCTATTTTTAGTAGAAAGCTGCAAAATGCTTTACAACAATTAGAAGCAAAGCAACAACAGGGAATATTATTTATTCATCGGCGGGGACATAGTACATTTGTATCTTGTCGTAGTTGTGGATATGTGTTAGAATGTCCCCATTGTGATGTATCCTTGGCCTATCATCATGTAGAAGAAGGAGCGCCAGAATTATTACGTTGTCATTATTGTAACTATGGGCGTTTACATCCTCCCCATTGTCCCGAATGCGGTTCTCCTTATTTAAAATTTTTCGGAAGTGGTACTCAAAGGGTAGCGCAGGAATTAACAAAACAATTTCCGCAGTTGAAAATAATTCGTTTTGACAGTGATACTACTAGTACCAAAGGTTCACACCGTCACCTCCTGACCAAATTTGCTAATGGTGAAGCCCATTTGTTAGTAGGAACACAAATGCTCACCAAAGGCTTAGACCTACCCCAAGTCACCTTAGTGGGTGTAGTTGCTGCGGACGGACTATTGCATTTATCAGATTATCGCGCCAATGAGCGCACATTTCAAACCCTCACCCAAGTTGCGGGGAGAGCAGGAAGAGGAGAAGATCCAGGTAGAGTAATTATCCAAACCTACACCCCAGAACATCCTATCATTGAAGCAGTGCAAAAACATGATTATCAATCTTTTGCCGAAGAAGAATTAAAACAAAGACAAACCCTTAATTATCCTCCTTATGGGAGATTAATTTTATTGCGGTTAAGCAGTTTAGATCCCATTCAAGTACAAAACACAGCGCAAATTATCGCCACATTTCTGCAAGATAAAGCAGAATTTGAGATATTAGGACCTGCACCAGCTAACATATTACGAGTAGCTAACCGTTATCGTTGGCAGATATTACTTAAATTTGCTGCTGACTCATTACCAAAAATACCAGACTGGATAGAAGTGCGATCGCTTTGTCCAAATTCGGTTAGTCTAACAATTGACATAGATCCGATTAATATAATGTAAACTTGAACCTCTTACCTCTGTGTCTCTTGTGTTGTAGTGTTGTAGGGTGTGTTAGCGACAGCGTATATGCAGCAGGATGTTATTAGATGATTTTTGGTGGGGAGTTGGGGATTTTTCAGGATGTTTTTGAATGATTGTTTTTGAATAATTTAAACCATCTATAAATTACCATCCTGTTAATCCTTTAATCCTGGTTATCCTGATTCTGACAAATGCAATTTTCATCACCAAACAAACCATCTATAAATTACCATCCTGTTAATCCTTTAATCCTGGTTATCCTGATTCTGACTTCATATTTTTTTTCTGTAACCGTTAAATATTTCAATAAATAGGTGAACGGAAAAAAACCGACATAAGTTAAGTAACGAAAAGTAAAGTTGTCTGAAACCTCTTTTCTGTTCCCTGTTCCCTGTTCCCTGTTCCCTCGCTATTAGGTGAACGGAAAAAAACCGACATAAGTTAAGTAACGAAAAGTAAAGTTGTCTGAAACCTCTTTTCTGTTCCCTGTTCCCTGTTCCCTGTTCCCTCGCTATTAGGTGAACGGAAAAAAACCGACAT
>Ga0315905_10007914_pt1 | contig 10745 bp, 6 predicted proteins | sample LakEriMetagenome_5_FD_203522 | JGI IMG/M metagenome (GOLD analysis project Ga0315905, IMG submission 203522) | Freshwater fungal communities from buoy surface, Lake Erie, Ohio, United States - Buoy 4 MA121 | ecosystem: Environmental > Aquatic > Freshwater > Lake | place: USA: Lake Erie, Ohio... | reverse complement strand
GTGCTCTTGCCTCCGCCGGACATGCCAACTAGCGCAATGGTTTCACCCGGCTCAATGCTTAGCGAAATATTCGAGAGCGCCGACTGCTTCTCTTCGGGATACGTAAAGCTGACCTGCTCAAACGCCAGTCGTCCTGCAACACGCTGATCGAGTATTTTCCCGCTCGTGCGTTCCGGCGCCGCATCGATAAGACCGAACACGATTTCACCCGCAGCCAGCCCGCGCTGTAGTGGCCCGTTAATAGCGGCAAGGTGTTTTAATGGTGTGAGCGTCATCAACATCGCGGTGATGAATGAAGCAAATCCACCCACGGTCATACCGCCATCGCCTGTCTGGGATAGCGCAATCACAATGATGACGGAAATAGAAAACGAATTCAGAAACTGAGTAATCGGCTCCGTCGTCGCCATGGTGCTCGCCATGCGAATCATGAAACCACGCAAGCGTTCGGAGCGATGTTCGAAACGTTTCGCTTCATAGGTCTGGCCGCCAAACAGTTTAATCACATGGCGAGCGCGCGTGGTCTCTTCGATGGTTTGCATCAGCTCAGCATTGATTTCCTGATTTTGCGAAATCAAGCGCTTGAGTCGGCGCGCGGTCAGCCTGATCACCAAGCCAATCAATGGCACCAGCACAATGGTGACCAGCGTGAGCTTCCAATTCAGCCAGAACAAAAAGCCAAGCAAGCCGATCACAGTGAGACTATCGCGCACAAGCACAACCAAAAGACTGCGCAGCATATCGAGAATCTGCTGCACCTCGACCATCATGGTATTGATAACATGGCCAGTTGAATGCTCGCGATAGAATCCCAAGGGCACATCCAGCAGACGATTGAACATCTGCTGCCGCAACTGCGACATCAGGCGTCCCGATATCCACGCCATCATGTAACTGGTAGTGAATGTTGAGAGCCCACGTATGACAAAAATACCAATGACAAACAGCGGCACCAGCCACAGTGAGAACGTATGCGCTTGAGAAAAGCCCTTGTCCAGCAAGAGCTTCATCATCGCAGCCACCGCGGGCTCGGTCGCTGCGGTGACAATCATCCCACCGAGCGCGAGCATCAGCCGGCCCTTGTAGGGCTTCAGCAGGCCAACGATGCGTTTGAACGTATGTGACAGGCCCATCAGTATTCAAACCACACGTTATCAGGACTCAGCCATTCGGATAAACGCGCTCTGAGATTATCGTCGGCGCGCACTCGCCATTCATCCGACAGACGAAGCTCACCGAGGGCGCCATTCTTCATGTACTGCACGACGATGGGGCAGGAGGCATCGATTTGCTGGAAAGGCTGAATCAACTCACGCAAACGCGCAGCATCCGCCTGTCCATTCATTGACAGACGCAATGCCTTCACAAAGCTCGCACGCGTAGCGGCAATATCCATCACCTTATCTGCTGTAATGCGCAGACCGCCAGAAAAGCGATCCTCCGAGACCTTGCCTTGAACAGCAAGAAATTCATCTTCGCGAAACAGCGAACGATTCGCTTCATAGGTCTCGCTGTAGACGGTTACTTCCACCTGCGCGCTGCCATCATCAAGCGTGACGATCATCATTCGACCACGCTGAGTCATTTGAGTGCGCAGTGCAGAAATAATGCCGACCATCAGACGTGGTTCGCGTGAGGGTGCGAGGTCGGACAAGCGAGTGCGGATGAATTTTCTGACTTCCTCTGCATACGCATGGAACAAATGACCTGACAGATAAAAACCCAGCGCAGCTTTTTCTTCGGTAAGTTTTTGCTTGTCATTCCAGGGAGGAGCTTTGACGTAATCCGGCGCATCATCGAAACCACTGTCAGCGCTTTCAAACAAGCTGACCTGATTGGCCGCTGCTTCAGCCTGCTCTGCGCAATCCATAGCCAAACCGACCGAGGCCAGCAAGATGCCGCGATTGACGCCAAACGAATCGAACGCTCCGGCGCGAATCAGTGATTCAATAGTTCTGCGATTGATCTGTCGCTTGTCGACGCGTTTGACGAAATCAAACAAATCGGTGAACGGCTGACCCTGACGTGCCGCTATGATAGCCTCGATGGCATTTTGTCCTGTGCCTTTGATGGCACCAAGACCATAACGAATTTTGGTCGACTTCTGCCCCGGCTCCGCTTCAGGCACGGGTGTGAACCGGTAAACCGACAAATTGATATTAGGTGGCAGCAGCGTGAGCCCGCAGTTCACGGTCGCGTCTTCAACCAGGATCTTGATCTTGTCAGTGTCATCCATCGCCAGCGACAAGTTGGCTGCCATGAAAGCGGACGTATGATGCGTTTTCAGATAAGCGGTGTGATACGACAGCAAGGCATAAGCAGCGGCATGTGACTTGTTGAAACCATAGCCTGCGAACTTTTCCATCAGGTCGAAAATTTCGTCGGCCTTTTGCTCAGGCAGCCCATTTTTTTCAGCACCATCTCGGAAAATCTGCCGGTGCTGCGCCATCTCCTCGGGCTTTTTCTTGCCCATGGCACGACGCAGCAAATCAGCGCCACCCAATGAGTAACCACCAATCACCTGCGCCATCTGCATCACCTGCTCCTGATAGACCATGATGCCGTAGGTCTCGGAGAGAATGTCTTCGGTACGCGGATCAGGATAGTCGAATCGCTCGCCATGCTTGCGACGGCAGAAGTCGGGTATCAGATCCATAGGGCCCGGACGATACAAGGCCACTAGCGCGATGATGTCTTCGAAACGATCCGGACGCGCATCTTTCAGCATGCCCTGCATGCCGCGACTTTCAAGCTGGAAAACAGCGACAGTCTTGGCCTGCGTTAGCAGCTGATACGTCGGTCGATCATTCAGTGGCACGCGCTCGAGACTGAAATCGCTCATCGCCGGATCAAGCTGGCGTATGTAATTCACCGCACGATCAAGAATCGTTAGCGTCGTCAGTCCGAGAAAGTCGAACTTCACCAACCCCATCGCCTCAACATCATCTTTATCGAACTGCGACACCACGCCGCCGTCCACACCCTGGGTATACAGCGGACAAAAATCGGTCAGTTTTCCCGGTGCAATCAGCACGCCACCTGCGTGCATGCCGACATTGCGTGCAATGCCTTCGACTTGCTGTGCCAGTTCGAGCAACTGACGCACTTCTTCTTCGTTATCGCGCCGCTCTTTGAGCAGGGGTTCCTCTTCCAGCGCATCGGCAATCGTGACGAGCTTGCCGGGCTTGAAGGGGATTAGTTTGGAAATTGCATCGCAAAAGTTATAACCAAAATCCAGGACACGACCCACATCGCGTACGGCACCTTTAGCCGCCATAGTGCCGAAGGTAGCGATCTGCGACACCGCCTCTTTGCCATAGCGTTCTTTTACGTACTGAATCACGCGATCACGGCCTTCCTGACAGAAGTCGATATCGAAGTCAGGCATGGAGACGCGATCTGGATTAAGGAAGCGCTCGAACAGTAGGTTGTATTCCAGCGGATCAAGATCCGTAATCGATAACGCATAGGCCACCAGCGAGCCGGCACCCGATCCTCGGCCCGGTCCTACGGGCACGCCATTGTTCTTCGCCCACTGAATGAAATCAGCGACGATCAGGAAGTAGCCCGGGAAGCCCATCGCGATGATGGTGTCGGTTTCGAATTTCAGTCGCGACACATAGCGTTCGCGCACCTGTTCGCGTTTCTCAGCGTCCGGATAGAGTTGCTGTAAGCGCTGTTCAAGACCCGCCTCTGCCTGCGCCACCAGAAACTCACCAATGCTCATGCCATCAGGCGTCGGAAAATCGGGTAACTGGGCCTTACCCAATTCCAGTGTGAGGTTGCATCGCTGCGCGATGATGGCACTGTTGTGTAACGCGGCGGGTATATCGGCAAATAACTCGGCCATCTCTGCTTGGGTCTTGAAATACTGCTCGTGCGTGAAGCGTTTGGGGCGTCGTGTATTGGCGAGGATTTCACCTTCGGCGATACAGGTACGCGCTTCATGCGCAGTGAATTCTTTTTTCTGAAGAAACTGCACCGGATGCGTTGCAACCACGGGCAATTGGAGTTTGGCTGCCAATTGCGTGGACTGCCGCAGCAAGTTTTCAAGTGCCGAATTGCCGTTACGTTGGACTTCGATGTAAAAGTGGCCGGGAAAAATCTTCGCCCAACGGGTCGCGCAACGTTCCGCCAGCGCGGCATTACCATTCTCGAGCGCGCTGCCAATATCACCCGCTTGAAAGCCTGAAAGCGCGATCAATCCACCAACGGGCTGCAGAGCCTCAAGCCAATCGATACGCACTTCGGCACGACCACGGTGAGCATTACTGAGCGATGCACGCGCAAGCAATTCACACAATTGCAAATAGCCAGTACGGTTTTTTACTAGCAGCAGCAAGCGGAAAGGCTTGTCGCGGTCGTCGTCATTGGTGACCCAGATGTCGCAACCCACGATGGGCTTGATGCCCTTGCCGCGCGCAGCTTTGTAGAACTTCACCATGCCGAACAGATTGGCCAGATCCGTCAGCGCCACGGCAGGCTGGCGGTCTGCCAGTGCCGCATCGACCAGTTCGTCGATACGTACGAGTCCATCGGCGATGGAGAACTCGGAATGCAGGCGGAGATGAATAAATTGCGGCGAAGTCATGGCCGTATTTTACCCGCTGGGAACCCCCACATCGACGCCAGATAGACACTGGCCAGAGAAAGATCGGCGCTTATAATGATGAGTGTCGCTGAACTTCACTCACTCCCGCCATGCAGCCCCTGCCCCAGATCGTCAATATCGCTGCTTATAAATTTGTTACGTTCGATGACACGGTCGCCCAGCGCCCGCGTTTTCAGGGCTTATGCACGGATCTGGGCCTTAAAGGCACGATTTTGCTGAGCCCGGAGGGCATTAACCTTTTTCTTGCTGGAACACGCGAATCGATTGATCAGTTTCTGGCCTTCCTGCGCTCTGATCCCCGGTTCGCCGACGTTGAGGTCAAGGAAAGCGTGTCAGAAAAGCAGCCTTTCAATCGCATGCTGGTCAGACTCAAGCGCGAAATCATCACGATGAAGCATCCGCTGATCAAGCCTGAACTGGGCCGGGCACCCGCGGTCGAGGCCACGACGCTCAAACGCTGGTTGGATCAGGGTCATGACGATCAGGGCAAGCCCGTCGTGATGCTCGATACACGCAATGCCTTCGAAGTCGATGTCGGCACTTTTGATAACACGATTGACTACCGCATCGAAAAATTCAGCGAATTCCCGGCAATTATCGAGCGTGAAAAAGAGTCGTTGAACGATAAAACGATCGTCACCTTCTGCACTGGCGGCATACGCTGCGAAAAAGCAGCGATCCACATGAAGAACATTGGTTACGAGAGCGTGTATCAACTCGAAGGCGGCATCCTCAAGTATTTCGAAAAAGTCGGCGGTGCGCACTATCAAGGCGATTGCTTTGTCTTTGATCATCGCACTGCGCTCAATCCACAGCTACAGGAAACTGAAACACGACAATGCTTCGCCTGCCGCGCCGTCGTGACGCCGCGCGAGCAGCTGTCACCACTCTACACCGAGGGAAAATCTTGCCCGCATTGCGCGACCGTCGCTACGGCTGCCTGAGTAGCTTCACTTCTTCTGCATGCAGCTGATGCACAACCCGTGACCAAGCAGCATGAGCACCCCACCCCGACGCATTGCTCACCTCGATATGGATGCGTTCTACGCTTCAGTCGAACTACTTCGTTATCCTGAGCTGCGAGGTCATCCCGTCGTGATCGGCGGCAGGTCGCTGCATCAACCTGCCATGCGTGCCGATGGCGGTCGTGAATTTGCCCGACTGCGTGACTATGCAGGGCGAGGTGTCGTCACCACATCAACCTACGAAGCCAGAGCCCTGGGCGTGTTTTCTGCCATGGGCATGATGAAAGCTGCCAAGCTCGCGCCCGAGGCTTTTTTACTGCCAGCTGATTTCGAAGCCTACCGCCATTACTCGCGCAGTTTCAAGCAAGCCGTAGCGACTATTGCACCCCACATCGAGGATCGTGGTATCGACGAAATCTATATCGACCTCGCCGAGATTACTGAAGACAGCCTGCCACTGGCACAACGGATCAAAGATGCGGTCAGGACAGCGACAGGTCTGAGCTGCTCGATTGGCATTGCACCCAACAAACTGCTGGCCAAAATCTGCTCGGAACTGGACAAACCAGACGGGATCACGCTACTGACCATGGATGATCTCGAGACACGTATCTGGCCCATGCCAGTTCGAAAAATCAATGGTATTGGCCCCAAGGCTGGCGAAAAACTTGCCGCCATCGATATCCACACCATCGGCGATCTGGCAAGACAATCGATGACTCAGCTGCAGATGCATTTCGGTCGCAGCTATGGTGAGTGGCTGCATCACGCGGCCCATGGCGTGGACGATCGACCTGTCGTTACGTATTCAGAACCAAAATCCATCAGTCGCGAAACCACCTTCGAGCGTGACCTGCATGCGCGACTGGATAAAGAAAAATTGTCGGAAATTTTTACAGCGTTGTGTCAGCGTGTTGCGCAGGATTTGGTGCGCAAGGCTTATCTGGGAAAAACGATAGGCATCAAGCTGCGTTATGACGACTTCAGGACTGTAACTCGGGACGTCACACTGACGGAAGCCACCGATGATCCTGCGGTGATACGCCGCGCGGCGGGTGAATGTCTCAAGCGCGTACCGCTGGAGCGGCGACTGCGCTTGCTTGGCGTGCGAGTCGGTGGATTGTGCAGCAAACAGGCTAGGCAAGATGAAAACGATTCATCCCAGGCAGAGTTACTGCTGGGATGAAGTAGAGACTCTAGCGTTCAACTGAATGATGCTGTATCTGACTTTCTAGCCTCAATACTGAAGTACCCAGGACCAAAAGCAGACAGATGCAGCAATCCCCCCATGATGGCCAGATTTTTCAGGAAATGAATCATTTGTTGCTGCACCTGTGCCGGATCACCTGCGCCCCAGGGATTATGAAAAACTGCCGTCACCGGAATCATGAATAGGAACAAAATCAACGCCAGCTGTCGGGTATACCATCCCAATACGATCATAAGGCCGCCTGTAATTTCAATCCCTATCGTCAGCACCAGCAGAATTTCTGAAGCGGGCAAGCCGGCGCCTGACATGAACGCGGCAGTGCCTGAAAAATTATCGAGCTTGTTGAATCCGGAAATAATAAAAATGGCCGCCAGCAGCAGGCGACCGCCAAGTGCGGCAAAATTCTGTACAGAATGATTCATGAAAAACCTCCGCAAGGCTGATTAAAGTTAGCAGAGCGGCGAATATAAGCGTTAACCCAAATTACAGATAGCCTGTCTTCTCAAACTGTTGTTGAATTGATGCGTAGATGATGCACTACACGGGTCGTTTCGCCCCCTCCCCCACCGGTCCGCTCCATGCAGGATCACTGGTCGCTGCCATGGCCAGCTATCTGGATGCGCGTGCGCATCACGGTCGATGGCTGCTTCGTATTGAAGATATCGATGAACCTCGCACAGCCGCTGGCGCCGCAGAAAGTATTGTTGAGACGCTTGCACTACTGGGTATGTATCCCGATGGCGAAGTGATCTGGCAAAGTCAGCGCAAGGCACGCTATGAAGCGGCATTTAGTCAGCTGGGCGAGCATGTCTATCCTTGCGGCTGCAGTCGCAAGGAAATTGCGGATTCACGTACCGGCATTGCCTCGGATGGCGCAGCGATTTATCCGGGTACTTGTCGTCATGGGCTCGCTGAGGGGAAAACTATACGCGCCTGGCGACTGCGGGTACCACCGACTATGTCAGCAGCGGAGGTGATTACGTTTGAAGATCGCTGGTTGGGCCGCATCACGGAGAAATTATCTGAATCGACGGGTGATTTTGTGCTCAAACGCGCCGATGGTTTCTGGGCTTATCAACTGGCGGTGGTCGTAGATGATGCCGAGCAAGGCGTCACCGATGTCGTGCGTGGCGCGGATTTGCTGGGATCAACGGCGCGGCAGATTTATTTGCAAGGCTTGTTGCGATTACCGACGCCGCGTTACATGCATGTGCCTGTCGTGAACAACGCTGCGGGAGAAAAACTGTCGAAACAAACTGGCGCAACGCCGCTGGATATGACTAGACCACTGGATACATTGATGCTGGCGGCAACCCAACTCGAACTAGTCTTGCCCGCAGCGGCTGGAGCAAATCTCGCGTCATTCTGGGAAGCGGCGATCAGCGACTGGGCACGGCGATTTGTCTGAAAGTGCTGTCAGCGGATACACAACGAAAGACACTGGATCCCGGCCTGCGCCGGGAGCGAGTGGGGAATTCGGGTCGCTTGCGATCCGCCCACGCAGCAGTCATCACATGCAGGTGATGACGGTGGTTATTTAGGCGACCGTAAAATTCCTACCGTCATCCCGGCGCAGGGTGGCGCGGGGGTTTCAGACCGCATGCGGTCTGCCCGTGAAACGGTTAAGGCGTACTCGCCATGATGCGCCCTGCAAGGGGGGATCCAGTGTCTTTGTTTGATGGACCGGTATGGAATTGCCGCGCGACTACCCCAGCCGGATCACAATCAAATTTGACTGCGCATTCAACATCGATCAGTTCTTGCGGCCACCCAGCAAAGCGGCGCGCTTCGGTGGCGCGCCACTCTTGGTCGGCCCCTTATCAGCGGCCTCAGCTTGAGCTGGCACGGGCGCGGAGGGTTCGTAGGGTTTCAGGAACCATGGATCCACGGGCTCGCGACGAGGTGTTGACGCACCGCGAGTGGAACGATCTTTTGAACGTAGGTCACCCGAACGTTCGCGATCAGGACGGTGTGACGCATAGGTAGCGTCTGATCGTTCAGAACGCTCGGCAGTGCGAGGTGATCTGCCACCAAAACCTTCAATCGGTACCGGTGTCAATTTCTGACGTATGAGTTTTTCAATGTCAGTCAGAAAACGTAGATCCTTGTCCGAGTACAGTGAGATTGCATCGCCAGAGGCGCCTGCACGACCTGTGCGGCCAATGCGATGCACATAGTCTTCGGCGTTATAGGGCAAATCATAGTTGATCACACAGGGCAGTTCGGCGATATCGAGACCACGCGCGGCCACATCGGTCGCTACCAGTACATCAACGCTGCCATTCTTAAAGGCTTCGAGTGCCGCCATACGCTCGTTCTGCGTCTTGTCACCGTGAATGGGTGCTGCTTTGATGCCTTGCCGTTCCAGTTCACGTGCCAGCCGCGATGCGCCGATCTTGGTATTCGAAAACACCAGTACCTGCTTGAGATCACGACCACGCAGCAGATGAACCACCGCATCACGCTTGGCTTCTTCGTCGACCTTGTAAACCACCTGCGTCACTCTTTCGGCGGTGGCATTGCTGCGCGCGACTTCGATCAGCAAAGGATCATTCAAAAAACTAGCCGCCAGCTTTTTTATCTCTGGAGAGAAGGTCGCGGAGAACATCAGGTTTTGCCGCTTCTTGGGCAACAAGTTGATGATGCGCTGCAGATCGGGCAGAAAACCCATGTCCAGCATACGGTCGGCTTCGTCCATGACAAAGATCTGCGTCTGCGACAGGTTCAAGGTTTTTTGCTGCACATGATCCAGCAGGCGGCCGGGGGTGGCAATCACGATCTCCACACCGGAGCGCAGGGCGGCAGTTTGAGGCGCCATATCGACGCCACCAAAAACGACCGTGGCGCGCAGCGGCGTGTGACGCGAGTAGGCCTTCACATTGTCTGCCACCTGATCGGCCAGCTCACGCGTGGGGGTCAGAACCAACGCGCGCACCGGATGCCTTGCGGGCGAGGCACTGGTATTCGCATGGGCGAGCAGCAACTGAATGATGGGCAGTGAAAAGCTGGCGGTCTTGCCGGTACCCGTCTGGGCTGCACCCATGACATCCCGGCCTTGCAGCACGACAGGAATCGCCTGAGCCTGAATGGGGGTGGGATGAACATAGCCCTGATCAGCTAATGCTTGCAGCACGGGCGGCGCCAGACCAAATTCATCGAAGCGGGGAAGCGAAACGGCGGATGCGTCTGCAGCCGGTACGGACTCTGGAGGTGTGTTGATATCGGACATTCGGGTCATTAGGTTTAGCGCAGAAGTATAGCACTCAGCCGGGCCCGTTCAACCGCTAAGCGATTGATTGCAAAAGGAAACGCTATTCGCCGATAGGACGACGACTTATTTGTAAGTGGCCACCATCACCACGCGCCCTAGCATCAGCTGATACAGGGTTTCCGGTGACACCGGCTTGTCCGAGACACCTTCGGCCTTCAGCGCTGCCTTGGCCATGGGCGGAAGACGATCGACGTGAATCGCGAAATTGATATCCTCGGGTACAAAGCCTTGTTCCTGATTGATTTTTTGGCTGTCGAGTTTGCCGACGGTGATACCAACCACATTGCCGTTCAAATCAAAGACCGGACCACCTGAATTACCTTTGTTGACTTTGGCAGTCAGCTGAAAAGTATTTCTATCGTCGCCCATGCCCGTGCCTTTCGACACGACGCCACTGGTCAGTGAGGGCGATCCCTCGCCCAGGATGTACCAAAGGGGATAACCCATCACCACGACATCGCGCCCTACGCGGGGCTTAGCATATGCGGCGGTGGGAATAGCACGATCGGCCGGCAAAGGCTTGCTCAACTCAAGTATTGCCAGATCATCGGTGTCGGAGATGAAGACAACTTTTGCGCGAATGACTTCACCCAAGCCCGTACGTATCGCAAACTCTTTACCGCCCTCAATCACATGTTTGTTGGTGACGATCTTTCGACCCTCATCCACAATAAAACCGCTGCCACC
>Ga0315905_10007910_pt1 | contig 10746 bp, 6 predicted proteins | sample LakEriMetagenome_5_FD_203522 | JGI IMG/M metagenome (GOLD analysis project Ga0315905, IMG submission 203522) | Freshwater fungal communities from buoy surface, Lake Erie, Ohio, United States - Buoy 4 MA121 | ecosystem: Environmental > Aquatic > Freshwater > Lake | place: USA: Lake Erie, Ohio... | reverse complement strand
GGCGCACGCGCAATTCCAGATGGCCTACCCTCAACTGCAGAATTCAATGCCCTCAGTGCAGAGCAAAAAGCTGATTACGCCAAGCTTATTCCTTCGAGTTGGTCTACCACTAGAGGTATTGCATTGCCAAACGGAAGTTTACAGTATAGTTTAGGTAATAAAATTAAACTAAATGAAAAGCGCAGTTTGAGCTATGTTTTAGCCTATTCTTATGCCAACACAAATAATTTTAGTGCCGTAACAAGACGCGAATTCGAAGAACAAGAAACAGGTGTCATTACTAAAAGTGAATTAAAAGACTCCTCTTTTACCAAATCTGTGCTCAACACCGCATTGCTCAATTTGAAATACGATCTTGGTAAGCGTACCGAATTGCAGTTGCGCACCCTTTATTCAATTTCATCCGACGACAAGGTGAATGTGCGCCAAGGAAAGCGCGACATGGACATCGAATCTATGTATAAAGAACGCTCCTCTAATATATGGTATACACAAAATAATTTATTGACTACTCAATTAATTGGTAAACACAACTGGAAAGATGACTGGAAATTCAACTGGGTAGCTGGATACAGCAACGTTTCTCGTGAGATACCATTTCTTAGAAGGGTGGTTTATCAGCAAGTGGATACTACTTTACCTTATTTTGCTATTATGCAGCCAAACGGAATTTCTACACTTGGAGCAGGAAATATGTTTTGGTCCACAATGACTGAAAACATTGCAAATGCGAGATATGATTTCAGTAAGCAAATTGGCGGAGACGACTCCAAAAACCTCCTCAAATTTGGTGGCATGCACCAATACCGAAGTCGCGATTTTGCTGCGCGCAACCTCGGTTTCTCTAAATACGACCCTGCTGGCTCCTCCTCTTTTAACTCTAACCTGCTACTCTTGGGTGAAGATGAGATTTTTGCCGCAGAAAACCTAGGGTTAATGGCCGATGGACAGGGTGGATTCAAGCTTGAAGAAGGAACTAACGTAGATGACAGCTACGATGCCTCTTCATTGTTACACGCTGCTTACGCAATGGTTGATGCACGTGTATTTAGTAAACTACGCGTAGTGACGGGTGTTCGTGCAGAATCTTATCAGCAAAAATTCCATTATGTCGAATTTGGGTCCAATTTGGATCAGTACATAGATACGACAGTGCTAGACCTCTTGCCTTCCATCAATCTTACTTACAAAATAACAGAGCGCTTCCAATGGAGAGCGAGCGCGGCACGCACCGTTAGCCGACCAGAATTCAGAGAGTTGGCACCATTTGTTTTTTACAACTTTCTCAACGATAACTTAGTATCAGGTAGTCCTGAACTCCAAAGAGCTACCATCAATAACTATGATACGCGCTTGGAATATTTCCCTGGTAAAGGTCAGATTATCAGTGTCTCTGGTTTTTACAAAACTTTTGATAATCCTATAGAACTGTTGCTCAGAACCGGAACTTCAGGCCAGCAAGAATTGTACTACAGCAACATTGACAAAGCAAAAACATTTGGAGCTGAGCTTGAATACCGAATGAATCTAGGTTGGATCAATAGAACTGACTCAAATTCTATTTTCTCAAAAACTACATTCTACACAAATGCCTCCTATATTCGATCGGATGCAGATGTATCTGACATTGCTGGACTAGAGGAATATGCAGATGGCAACCGTCCACTACAAGGCCAGTCGCCTTATATTTTGAACATCGGCTTATTCTACGAAAGTGCCAAAGACCTTGTTGTCAATTTCTCATACAATTATGTTGGTCAAAGAATTTCAATTACTGGAAGCATTCAGGAGCCTAGCGTCTGGGAAAATGGCCGTCATGTGTTAGACTTTCAAATTGGAAAAACATGGAAAGACAAATACGAACTTAAATTGAATTGTGCAGACTTATTAGCTCAAGATTTGGTGTTTTTCCAAGATATCAATAAAAACAAGCGCTATGATAAAGGCGTGGATAGCGCATGGCAAGAAATCACATTCGGACAAACCATAACATTGAATTTCAAATACAAGTTCTAAGCAGGCAATGTTAAGGAATTGTTCCAAGTCCTTAACACATATTTAAAGCAAACTTAAGGGAGCTATAACTTGACCCAAGTGAGAACACAAGAAATTTGTATCATATAAAATTTTAAAAAGATGAAAAAAATTTACACCCTTTTGACCGCCCTTTGCCTAGGCTCATCCGCTTTGGCTCAGGATGCTTTCTGGACACCCACAACTTACCGTGGAGCGTTTCCAGTTACAGACAACACACCCGCTACAGACTGGACCTCTGGTTGGGCAAATTTCGATCCTGAAAGCACGGTTTACCCTGCTACTGTAACAACCGTGTCTGCCGACATCACTACCAACACAACATGGAGCGGTGTGGTTAAACTCATGAACAAAGTTTATGTTAAAAACAACGCTACGCTTACAATTGCACCCGGGACAATTATCCGTGGAGATAAATTAACACAAGGTACACTCCTGATTACGCGCGGTGCCAAAATCATAGCTGATGGTACTGCTGCTAACCCCATTGTATTTACCTCAAACGAAGCAGTAGGTGCGCGCAATGAAGGTGACTGGGGTGGCTTGGTTCTTTTAGGTTTGGCAAAAAATAACCAACCTGGTGGGGTTGCCAACATCGAAGGTATTGTCCCAACCACAGACTCTCAGTTTGGTGGTAATTTTGACAACGATAACTCAGGTATTTTGCGCTATGTGCGTGTAGAGTTTGCAGGTATTCCACTCGAGCCAAACAAAGAAATCAACGGTATTACATTCGGTTCTGTTGGTAATCAAACCATTGTAGACTACGTTCAAGTTTCATTTTCTGGTGACGATTCTTTCGAATGGTTTGGCGGTACAGTAAACTGTAAACACCTTATCGCTTACCGCGGAATTGACGACGATTTTGATACCGACTTCGGATACCGAGGTAAGGTACAGTTTTTCCTTTCTATCCGCGACAAAGACATGTCCGATGCTGCTGGTGATTCAAACTGTTTTGAATCTGACAACGACGCAACAGGATCTGCTGCACAACCGAAAACGATGCCTATCTTTTCAAACGGTACAATTGTTGGGCCAAAAGGAAACGGTACAACTGCTCTACCTGTTGGTGAAAAATTCGAAAAAGCATATCGCCTCAGAAGAAACACCTCTACTTCATGCTTCAATTCTTTGGTTACAGGCTGGGAAAAAGGCTTGTCTATCGAAGGAACTCCTGTTGTCAATAATGTAAACGGTGACTCACTCGTTTTTGGACACAACACTTTAACAAATTTTACACTCAACACCAATACAATTTACAACGCTGGTACTTCCGGTGGTGCTGCCTCAACTTCAGCTTTCTACCTTTCATTTATGGGACCTGATGGCAATGACACAACAGCTACACTTGCTCAAGTAAACTGGGTTAATTTGTTTACTGCACTTGGTGTAACACCAGATGCGCGTTTGGCTGCAGGTTCAGTTGTTGCCACAAATGGTAACTTTATGAATCCTAAGTTCTATTCTGTTGCTGCTCCCGTTGTAACAACCAATAGCTTTACTTACTGCCAAGGTGCTTCAGCAACAGCTTTAACAGCTACAGCATTATCTGGAAATTCACTTCGTTGGTACACACAGCCAACTGGTGGCGTCTATACTACAACTGCACCGGTTCCTAGCACAACTACTGCTGGTACTTACACATACTATGTTTCTCAGGCTAATGCTAACAACGACGAAAGTATGCGCACTGCTATTACAGTGGTTGTCAATGCACTTCCTGCCACGCCAGTAATTACTGCAAGCGGTTCAACAACTTTTTGTACAGGTGGTTCTGTAGACCTTACTTCTAGCGCTGCTTCAGGCAACACTTGGTCTACCCAAGCAACAACCGCATCAATCACCGTTTCTACAACAGGTAACTACACCGTAACTGTAACTGATGCCAACGGCTGTGCAAGTACATCTGCTCCTATTTCTGTGAACGTTTCTAACGCTCCAGCTCCAACTATCAGCGCAACTAGCACACAAGCGTGTTCTGGTGAGGTCGTAACGGTTACGTCATCAGCAGCTGATTCATATTCTTGGTCTACAGGTGAGACCACTCAAAGCATCCAGGTTACCGACAATGCTACTGTAACTGTAACTGTGACGAATGCAAATGCTTGTAACGGTGTAGGACAATCTGCCGCAACAACCATTACTTTTACGGCGACTCCAACTGCAGCTGGTTCATTTACAACTGCCGGTAACGTAGTAACTTTCGCAAACACTTCCACAGGAGCTACTTCTTACTCTTGGGATTTCGGTGACTTCACGAACTCTTCTGCTACTGCTCCTGCACACGCTTATGCAGCAAACGGAAACTACACCGTAGTATTGACCGCCATCAACGGGAACTGTACCAGTACTGCCTCTTTTGAAATTTCAATCGAAGTTGGATTAGACGAAGCTTCAGCATTGAACTTCATGGTGTATCCTAACCCAGCTAACGATCATGTATTGGTTGCTTTTGACAACACCTCTGAAGGTTCTGTTCAAATTATTGATGCTATGGGTCGCGTAGTTTACAACGAAACATTAACGACAATTGGTTCAATTGCCCTCCCTATCAATGTAGGTCAATTGGCAAATGGTACTTATACGATTCAAGTAATCAATGCTCACCAAGTAGGCGTAAAACGCCTAGTTGTTCGCAACTAATTCGCAGTATGACAAGAGGGGGTCTAGGCCCCCTCTTTTTTTTAAATTAATAAACGATGGAAAACACTAAAGGACATACCATACTGATCGTTGACGACGAACCAGATATTTTGGAGTTTTTATCGTACAACGTGCGCAAAGAAGGTTATAAAGTATTCACGGCAACTAATGGCCTTGAAGCACTTCGTCTGGTGCAACAAATCAATCCCTCGCTTATTTTGCTCGATGTCATGATGCCAAAAATGGATGGCATCGAAACTTGTCAGGTCATCCGTAAAGACCTCAACATGGTTCAACCCGTTATTGCATTTTTAACAGCGCGAACCGAAGACTACGCACAAATTGCGGGCTTTGAGGCCGGTGCCGATGACTATATCAACAAACCGATTCGCCCTCGTTTGCTGATCAGTAAGGTTGAATCCTTATTGCGCAGACTCAAAAACAAAGCCGGTACAGAAGGTGCCGCAAATATTGTAATTGACCGCGATCGTTATGTTGTCGAGTTGGAAGGCAAAGAATTACAGTTACCGAAAAAAGAATTCGAACTACTTGAGCTACTCGCAAGCAGACCCGGTAAGGTATTCAACCGAGATCAAATCCTTGCGGTTGTTTGGGGTAATGACACGATCGTTGGCGAACGAACTATCGATGTTCATATCAGAAAATTGCGCGAAAAACTCGGAGATGCGTATATTCGTACCATTAAAGGCGTCGGATATACCTTCAATGACAAGTGAGAAAAGCTAGACCCAGTTTCTTAATCCTCAGTGGCAGTATTTTATTTTATATACTGAGCTTTCTCTTTACTTTATTTGTCCACTTACAAATTGTTACGCTCAGCAAAACCTTGCTATTTTTAATCCCGCTCGTTTCCGGGATTTTTGCATATACCATCTTTTACTACATCATCAAACGTTTCTTGCAGTACCGCATGAGTTTGATCTACCGCAGTATCCAAAGCCTTGAAAATGCTGACCGAAAAGACCAAACCATTGACCAGCTCGTTGCACAAGGAGAGCAAGACGTCAAAGAATGGAAACAAAAACGCAACCAAGAAATCGAGAAACTTAAAGAGCAAGCGGCCTTTCGAAAAGAATTCTTAGGTAACCTTGCACATGAGCTTAAAACTCCTGTATTTTCTATTCAAGGTTATATAGACTCGTTGCTTGATGGCGGCATGGAAGACCCCGAAATTCTCAAAAAATTTCTAGAACGTGCCTCGATTTCTACAGAGCGTATGACACACATCTTAGATGACCTCGATCAGCTCACCAAACTTGAACTCGAACGCATTCCTCTTGACATCCGAAGTTTTGACTTTTTAGAATTGATCAAAGAAACGTTTGAAACACTTGAGCTCATTGCAAAAGAAAAACGATTTATACTCAGTGTAGATACTTCTGACCCATCCTGTTATGTGAATGCAGATCGAAATAAGCTCTCGCAAGTATTGCTGAATTTATCGAGTAATGCGATTGCCTACGGAAAAGAAGGCGGTCAACTAACTGTCAGTATAGTTCAAATTGAAAATACCTATAACATCGAATTCAAAGACAATGGCAACGGTATTGAACCCGAACACTTGCCTAGGCTTTTCGAACGCTTTTACCGCGTTGAAAAGAGCAGAAACCGCAACGAAGGGGGCTCAGGGCTGGGACTTGCCATTGTTAAGCATATTATTGAATCACACGGTCAGCAAATTCAGGTTGCGAGTAAGGTTGGTATTGGCACTACATTCACCTTCAGCCTCGAAAAAAGCAAAGCTACAGGGCCTGTGAGTTCGAGGGGAATTCCGCTGAAATAAACATCAATGTGTGGTTGTCATGTGCGTTGGAACGCAAATGATATAATCAGCTTTACCCCAATTTTCTTTCTCTAATTTCAGTATGTCGTCCTGACTCACTGTGCTGATCGTTAGGATTTTCAGGTCAGGAGCCTCTTGTCTGACATACCACATGATTCCTTGAAAGTAATCCGAATGATACGCTCCATTGAAATGCAAATGCACAGTTTGAGCTTTGCGCCAAGGATTGTGTAAAATAAAATGTGCCATAGTGGCATCTTTAATGGCTTGAGCTTCTACCATTCTCCAGCCCATTCCCGGCCCCATATGCGCACCCATTTGTTTCATGTCTTGATATTGAGAAAGTGTCGTGTCGAAAGCAAAGTTCAACGGTGCCATTTGTTCTTTGATGCTTTCCGGAAGCGTATCTAAAGCCTGCCTTCCTTTCTTGAAAAGTATACTCGCATACTTGCGCTGAATGTTTGAAGCAACGCATGAAAGGCTATTTGCTTTGGCAAATTCTACTAGGGGTGCATAATCTGTTTGGTAATTTGGCCACAAACGAAGGGTATCATTTAGCTTTTCGGCAGGGATTGCACCCTGTAAATATTGGGTAAGTAACGCCTGCTGATCTTGCTCAAACATTTCAAAGCCGAGCTGCAAATTGTTTTGATGCACGGCAAACATGCGTTGTGTCAATTCAAATTGCAACCAATGCGAGATTGGATTATTGTGGAATTCTCCAAAGAGCACAAGCTCACTAGTATTTGCAGACTTACTCAATTGGTCAAAAGACACCTTCTTGCCTTTTGAGTTGTAGAGTTGATAAGCTGGAAAGTCTTGCGCTTTAAAATTTAGAGTACTGAAAATGAAACATATAATAAGTAAAGATCTCATGCCTTGCTTTTTATACAAAGAAAGTATTTTTTCCAAGTTTTATGTAAAAAGTTTAATTTTAACTACAAACCAAAGGCATGAAATTTAGCAGCTTACTACTCTTTTTATTCTTCCAACTGAGCCAATTCTGGGCACAAGACCCCTGTGCCAATGGCCGCTTTGCAGATGCAGTATTTACACAGTTTAATCTAACGAGTAATATCACCTATGGCCAAAATATGAGTTGGACAAATAGCAATACCGTTTTAAAACTCGACTTTTATGAGCCCACCAACGACAACATGGCCGCTCGTCCGCTCATTATATGGGTTCATGGGGGTAGTTTCATTGGGGGTAGTAAAACAGACAACGACGTCAAGACACTATCTGAACGTTTTGCTAAAAAAGGATATGTTTGCGCAAGCATCGATTACCGTCTTGGTTTTTTCCCGTTTGATTCTACGAATGCGGTGAAAGCAGTGGTGCGTGCCGTACAAGATTTAAAAGCAGCTATTCGTTTTTTTTACCAAGATGCCCAAACAAACAATCAGTTCAAGGTAGATACGAACCACATTTTTATAGGTGGAAGTTCAGCTGGTGCCATTACCGCATTGCATGTGGCATACCTCAACGACGCCTGTGAATTCAGTGACTACATGACCGAGGCCGCTTTGGCCAGTATGGGCGGGCTCGAGGGTAATTCAGGAAACTCCGGCTTTTCAACGAAAGTTCATGCGGTCATCAATGGTTGTGGCGCTTTGGCCAAATACAATTGGATCCAAACTGGTGATATTCCTCTATGTTCGGTTCACGGCACCAACGACGGCACCGTCACTTACAACAGAGGAATGGTAAACCCCGGAACGCCGCTCATGTACCTAGACGGCAGTCGCATGCTACACGAACGCGCCTGTGCAGTAGGCTTGAACAATCAATTTTACACGTTTAATAACGCGCCGCATGTGCCTTATTTAGCGAATGCTGCCTACATGGATAGCACAGAACGCTTTGTGCGCGATTTCTTAGTTGGGGTCTTGGGTTGTACGCAAAGTGCGTTGCTACCCGCAAATGCCATGCAACAACAAGCAATTTTGTACCCTACTAACTATTGCGATGGCTCGCCTAGTAACGAACTTTGTGGAACGACTGAATTAGTCAATTACCCAACAGAACTTGAAATCAAAGTGTATCCAAACCCTACCCAGGGAAATATTCAAGTGCTGTCAAGCAAAAGATTGTCAAGTATAAAGATATACGGATACGATGGAAAATTCCTCATGCACATGAGCGCCTCCCCTACCTTGGTTCAAGAAATTAGATTAGACTCCTTACCAAATGGCATCTTCATTTTGGAAACTGAAGCTGAAAACCAACAAATTTCTAGAACTAAAATTCAAATCTTACGTTAAGACACCTCATGAAAAAGATTTTATTTTGCCTCTTTATTGTGATCAATACCATTGCAAATGCTCAGACCTGGAGCAGCGATGTAGCTCAAATCTTTTACAATAAATGCACGCAGTGCCATCATCCTGGTGGTGCGGCTCCTTTCTCACTCATGACGCACGCAGAAGTGAGCCCTTTGGCTGCGGCCGTATATCAATGCGTCAATACCGGCGAAATGCCACCTTGGCCACCAGACAATAATTACCAACAATACCAGCACAATCGTGCACTTTCTTCCTCTGAAAAAAATACAATCATCAATTGGCTCAACAATGGCGCCCAAGAGGGCAATGCCAACCAAACGCCCCCACCTCCAGTTTACACCTCTACTACGTTTTTAGGTAACGGCGATCTGCAAGTGCAAATACCGACCTACATGTCTAAAGCAACCACTCAAGACGACTACGTTTGCTTTAATATACCAACAAACCTGACCCAAAACCGCATCATCAAAGCCGTTGAAGTGGTACCGGGCAACAGAGAAATCGTTCACCATTGCCTGGTTTACCTCGATCCAATTAGTGCTGAAACCACCGACACAATCGGCGGGAATTGTGCAAGCCCTAGTAACGGCACAACCAAACTTATTACTGGATACACACCCGGCGCCACCCCCATGATCTTACCATCGTCTGACCCCATCAAGCTTGGGCTAGATATTGGCCCAGGTTCATCTATCTATTTTGCTATGCATTACCCAATGGGCTCTTATGGTCTCTATGACTCCACCAAAGTAATCCTTCATTTTTATCCAGAAGGCACCACTAATGTGCGGCAGATTAACGCCGGTCCGTTATTGGCAAACTATAATTTCAATCTCCCAGCCAACCAAATCACCGACCTCAATGCTTTTTACCCACCGGGAGGCGGCACTATCCCGACGGCATATTCAGTCCTTTCCGTTTTTCCGCATATGCACTTACTAGGCACCAACATTAAAGCTTATGCCTACAAACCTGGCGCAGACACCATTAAATTTGTGAATGTCCCAAAATGGGATTTCATGTGGCAAGATTTCTATTTCTTCAAGTTCATACAAAAAGTGCCTCCAGGCTACAAACTCAAAAGTGAAGGAAGCTATGACAATACTGCGAACAATCCCAATAACCCGCACTCACCTCCTCAAACCATTTACAGCGGCTTCAATACCACCGATGAAATGTTTTTAACCTACTTTCATTATTTACCTTACCAGCCAGGCGACGAAACTTATGACCTAGAAGCGCTGGTCAGTGCATCGCTTATTGATTACCCACTCCAAGACCAAAGTTCAATTCAAGCCTATCCGAATCCATTCCACGATGATTTAACCCTATCCTTTCCAATAAGCTTGAATCCTTCGGATCAGATTTTCGTTTACGATGCCAATGGTCAGTTAAAAATGAAGCTCAGCCCGGAAGCAGGAACCACACAGGTTCATTTAGGCCATGAAAACACAGAGTGGCTCGGCTTGCCGAAAGGAGTTTACTTTATTTCGGCAAGGGTGAATGGTCAACTATTGTCAAAAAAACTCATCAAGTTCTAATCGATCCTTTTTTGAAACTGTAAAATTTGTTATCTTTGCAATCCTGATGGTCTCATGGCCGAGCGGTTAGGCACCGGTCTGCAAAACCGTCTACAGCAGTTCGAATCTGCTTGAGACCTCAACCAAACCCCTGTTTTTCAGAAGCAGGGGTTTTTTAATGTCCTGAAATTCGTACTGCATTTATCCCGAAAAAATTGATGTTAAATCTATATTAATTTTTGAGTAGGAAATGTGCAAGTCAAAGTGCTAATTGACTCAAATTAGCCGACTTTGTGTTAGAAATACAATAATTATGCGTTAGACTAGCGCAAACATGTAAATTTCGTTTTGAAAAGGGGCTAAAGTTTTTTTATATTTGGCGTTCAATTGTAAAAATGAAAAATTAAAAACGATCATTATGGACAAAAAACAAAAAACCGCCGGGGGATTTTCAGCT
>Ga0315905_10007909_pt1 | contig 10747 bp, 12 predicted proteins | sample LakEriMetagenome_5_FD_203522 | JGI IMG/M metagenome (GOLD analysis project Ga0315905, IMG submission 203522) | Freshwater fungal communities from buoy surface, Lake Erie, Ohio, United States - Buoy 4 MA121 | ecosystem: Environmental > Aquatic > Freshwater > Lake | place: USA: Lake Erie, Ohio... | reverse complement strand
TAATTTATAAAATACAAAATACAAAATATAAAATAATATTATTTGATTAAATAAAATTAAATAATATTTACTGTAAAAAGCGGCAAATATATGGAACTGAATATGTTTCTGCAGCCCATTTACTAAACCCAGTTCCATGTTTATAAACTGAAAATGCAAATACATTTTTGGCTCGAGAAAATAAATAAAAATCGATCATGGTATTTTTCAATTTGTTAGTATCTAATTGAATACCTTCTCCTGTGTGAGTAATTTCATTAAAATGTGTTTTAATATTTGGATATAAATTGGTAATACAGGTTTTAATAATAACATTATCTGAAACTAACAAAATTTTGTTAGTAGAACTCAAATAGTCTATTTTTTGTTTAATTGTATTTAAATGATTTACATTAATATCTGTTTCATTTTTAATTAAATAATTATCACCATATCTTACGTGAATAACAGTATATTCTTTTTCAATTAGCTCTAATTTTGTTAGTTGTTCATCAACTAACAAGGATAAATAATTGGTAGGTTTTAATAAATGCTGCATATATTTTTTATGTTCCTCATCTATTATTATAGTAGGATAGGATATAAGATATGTATATATGGTTTTATTATGAACAGTTTGATCTTTCAAAAAGTATATAAAATCATTAGTTATAGTATGATCATGTATATTTGTTAAAATATTATCATCTAAAATTCCTGGATTGAAATTGGTTAAATCAAATTTATTAATATTTTTGTAATTTGAAGGCTGTTTATTTTGATAAATTTCAAGAAATCGGGAAATAGGATGGTTTAACATATTTATTTTATATAAAAGTTGATTCTCCTGACAAAATTGCATTAAAAAATAGGATCCTCTAATAAAATCTCCTAAACCAGTTGCATTAACATTAGCCTTATAGTTTTCTTGATATACATTTTCTATTGTAACATTTGTTAGTTGCAGTATATTTAAAATGGATGTTATTTGATATTTTGTGTAAGGTTTATTTATAAATGCATCATCTGTATCATCAATAGTTTTATTAGGTTCAGACAATACAGTTAAAAATGAATTAAAATTTTTATCATCGGTTTGTAAATTCATTTGTGTATTTTTATTTGTATTGTTGTTATTTAATAATAGTTTTATTTCATCATATTCTTCTTCGAATTTTTTAGTTTTTTCTGCTAGACCTTCATTTACATTTATATTATCATAATTGTAATTAAATATATTAAGATTAGAATTATCATCTTTATTTAATGTTATTTCCATTTTTTCTGTTAATTCAACATTTATATTCATATTTATTTCAGTATTAGATTTATAATTTAATAAATCGCTGTCTGCATTAAGATTCTTATTAAATGTGATTTTCATTTCTTCGTAGTCTTCTTCAAATTTTCTAGTTTTTTCTGCTAGACCCTCATTGACATTTTTATTATCATAATTGTTATTAAATATATTTAAATCTGTTTCTGGTTCTAAAACAACAGGTTCAAGAGCGGGCTGAATAAATTGATTCAAATTTTTGTTAGTTAAATTTTCAGGAACACTTAAATTAGTCATATTTTTATCTATTCTTGTTGCAATTGGAGTTTTGTTATAGTTTTTAATAGGAACACGTATATTACTATAATATTGTCCCATCTTATTCGTGCCATAATTTACTGGTTTTTTATTTTTTAATTCTGTTCTTGTAAAATGCATTAGGTATATATTTATATATTGTTAAATATTTAAAGTTAAATACTTATTATATACTATAATTACGATAAATGTTAGATCTGAAAAACAAACAATATGACATGCAAACATTAAAAGAAAACATTTATGCTCACAATATTTGGGATATTTTAAAAACACAGGTTTTAACAAAAGAGTTTTGTGTGAAATACATTTTAAATAAAAATTATCAGTTTTCAGAAGAAGAGGAGAAGATCACATTTAAAGATGTTCTAGAGTTTCAGCCACATATTGACAAAAGAGAATTGTTAGTTGGTATTGTAAATTATTCACCAGAAGATGATAGCTATGAAGATTTCGAGAGTTTTTCTAATAGACACGATACGTAATGCATAAATAAAATAATATTTATTATTTGATAAGTATTATTAATAAGTATTTGAATAATATATTTTAAATTAATAAAAAATATTATTTGCATTTATTATTTTTTGTTTGTTTTACTAAATTATTTATAATTTTTATTTATTTAAACGGATCCAGCAGCCACAACCTTCTCAGCCTTGTGGAAATGAGGGCTCATGTATCTCTGCAAATTGAAGTAAGTGAGCTCATCGGTCTTCTTCAACTTCAAAAGAGTCTGAAGCTTGGCATCAGGGTTAATCTTGCGACCATTGTCCTTATCCTGCAACTTCTGGTTACGGATGTAGGCGTTGATCTCGCGGGTCACATCCGTGCGAGCCATCTCAGTTCCAGTGGGCTTCTCCAAAAACTTGGCAAGCTCATCGGAAATCTTGGTGGGCTTCACGAAACCAGAAGGAGCACGGTTTCCAGCACGCTTCTTCTTCTTGGAATTGCACTTTTGGGCAGCCTTGAGCTCACGAGCCCACTTCTTCTCAAGAGTTCTATACTCAGTCTTGAGAGAGGCGATCATAGAGCTGAGCTGGTTAAGCTTAGCCATGAACTCAACAGATTGAGCTGCAATGGAGGCCTCTACATCCTCAACAGGAGCAGACTCATCAACAACAGGGGCAGCAACAACAGGAACAGTGACAACAGGAGCAACAGTCTCGGTCTTTGCAGCCTTAGGCTCCTTAACCTTCTTAACCTTCTCGACCTTCACGGAGGCCTCGGCAACAACAGGGGTAGAAACAACGGGGGTAGAAACAACGGAAGCGGTATCGACAGAGTCGGCAGTCTTAGATTTGCTTAGTCTAGGCATTCTATTATACTATACTAAAGTAATATCTTTTTAAGCTGTTTAACGCATTAATATATATTATTTGTGATTGTATTAGGTCTGCTAAATAATATATATTTAAAGTTTATTTATAATTTATCTTTCATTACATGTAGCATACCGCTTGATATAACCATGGTAATGATGTAGCTGCATCTGGACTTACTAAAGTTAATGCACCTAAAACATAATAAGCGCCTAAACATTTATTATCGCGATCTATTCCTATATTAACAAATCTTTCTAAAATTTCTAGTGTGCATTTGCGAAGTTCATCAATGCTTTCTATTGTTTGTAATTGATGAAAATTTCTCGTAAATGGATTTCCTAGAGGTGGACAAATTGCTCTTTTTGTTTCCATAGTTAATGGTGCTCTGTATGACCAAATATCAAGTAATTCTCGAAGCATTTTAATCATATGCTGTTTTTCCAAAGTTAGAAACCATTGTGCACTAGAATAATTTCCTAAAGCATCTATGTTTTGGAATAGCGTCAATGCTCTTAATTCAACTGATTTTTTAATAGATATTTCTTCATTTATATCTTTTATTTCAGTGCAAATAGGAATTTTTAATATTCGACTTAGTCTCAGTAATGATCTAAATTTTTCAATATTTGCTGATGATATAGGCAGTCTGTTGTAAGGATTTTTAATTTGTCCATCACATTTATAAATTAAATTATAAACTGATAATAAATCAAAACCATAAATGAAACCATCCGAATCTTCGAAACTATAAAACTGACTGTTAGGTAGCTCTGCTAAAGGATCCATTGTAAAAAAATCTGTGGTGTTAGTGCAAACGCTTTTGTTTTTAAAACCAGGTCCGTGTAATTTATTATATTTTCTTAATAAATAGCCTCTTATTATTTTCTGAACTTTGGTAATAAAATGCGATAAATATAAAAATGAAAAAATGCGTGTTACTAATTGTGATTTGTTGCCACCAATTTTTAATTTATAATGTGATACTATTGTTTTTAATTGCTGAACATTGTAATTATATTGTAACATCATATTGTATTCATTGAATTTAGGAATTGTCATTGTTTCGCTGTCAACTTTTTCTAATTTATTCCATGATTTCATTTTTACATTGGTATAAATACTATCATAAATATCATTTAAATAATCAGAATTTATAATTGCATTTAATGAGGATCTTGCTACAGATTTTTTGTTAGTTATGAATGTTGAAGACATTGGTATTTATATATATATTATATTATATAATTGTTTTTGAGTTATTTTGCAATATATTATATTATATTTTTTTCAAATGCTTACGATGAATGTGTGCATTTTAATCATATAATATGTAGTTCCAAATTGAATTTATTATTTAAAAAAAAATTGATTTAAAGATATGCCTTTTATATATAGTATAATACACAACAATGACTGACTCAATCATCGACGGAACTAACATTAATACTGAGGTCTTCTCTTATTCTGCCCCTAAGGCTCATGCCTCGGGTGGAAAAGTAGTAAATTTGTATAATAAATTTAGCAAGGAATCGCTAACATTATCTACGCCTTTAATTTTGACTTGGGGTGCTCAAGAGGGGCAAGATCAGCAAAAGAATCCAACTGGAAAGTTTACCATGTCTTTGCAATTTCCTAATAGTGACTTCCCTAATGCAGACTGTCAATCGTTTCTTGATGGAATGCGCCGACTAGAGGCTCAAGTGAAGGCGGATGCAATGAAGAATTCTAAGGAGTGGTTTGGAAAGGTTATCAGCAGTGCAGATGTGATGGAGGAGAAGTTCAATGTGATGCTCAGACATCCAAAGTTCAAGGGATCACAAGAGCCTGATCTAAGCAAGGCGCCTACTCTTACTGTTAAGATTCCTTGCTGGAGCGGAATCTGGAAGCCTGAGATTTATGATGAGGATGGCAATGGGCTATACATTAATGGAAAGGTAAATAGCCACTTGAGCCCTCTTGAGTTCTTGAAGCCCAAGACCCATGTTATCTGCTTGCTTCAGTGCGGTGGACTATGGTTTGTCAACGGCAAGGTTTCGATCACTTGGAATTTGAAGCAGGCTATTGTGCAGAAGCCTAAGCCTTCTATGGAGGGACAGTGTTTCCTTAAGCCCAAGGCAGCTGACAAAGCACTTCTAAAGACTCTTCCTCCTGTTGAGGTAATCGAGGAGCCTGATGATGGACAAGTATCAACTATGGTTGTCGACAGCGATGATGAGGTTGATATGGTTGCACATGTTCCGGCACCAACTGTTCCAGCACCAACTGTATTTACTCAAGCGCAACAGGTTGTCCAAGAGACGATTGTTCATGAGGAAGTTGTTGAGGATTTGAAGCCTGCAGCTGCAAAGAAGAAGGTTGTTCGCAAGAAGACGGATGCTTAAATTATTTAAAATATTTGCCTAAATATAAAAGAAAATAAATTATTCAAATAAACGAATAAATAAAATATAAAAATATTCTTTTTTATTTCGATACATTTAATTCCATTATTTTATTGCAATAATGAAATTAAAATACTTATGATAATATTTCCATTACACGAACTGGTCCTAAAGAAGTTGTCCCAGTATACCCTGGAGGAAATCCATCATTATAAAAATTTATTCTTATTTTTGTATATCCACTAAATATTCCTCCAGACATAGTTATTCCATATTCTACAAACGGAGTTGTTGTAGCAAATCCGTCTGAATTATCTATATAATTTGCTGCGGCTTGAAGATAATTTTTATCATAATTATTATTATTATCTGGAACATTTATATTTAATGTTTCATTATACATACTAGGAACTTTACACTCTGGTGGTAAACTAGTATTTGTAGGTGATCTCAAACTTTGAAATGTTAATATAGTCTTATTGTATGTTCTCCAATCTGATTCTGTCATATATAAATTGCTTATCCCTCTAAATGCAGTAATTACTGGATCTGTAACAAAATTAGTTACTGAATAGTTAGGATCAGAATCTTCGGGAGATATCGATAATCTGTAATATAGTGTTATTTTTTTTCCGGGACACACATTATTTTTTAAATACTCCCCAAAATATTGAGGACCTAAACCACATGTATTATTATAAAATCCATAAACTCTTTTTGCATGCCCTGACATATTATATAATATTATATAATATTATATTATATATTTTTTAAACAATTCGGATCTTTACTATTATATCCGTTTTGCAGCTAACATTATATATATCATCTTCTATTACTCGAGATATTCCTTGTTTAACAAATTTATATATTTGTTCTTTTTTCATATGCAACTTATTTAAAGGAATACTAAAATCTCTATTACCTATTAATAAACTAACAAAAATAGAATTTTCCTTTATTAGATCTAACAATTTGTTACCTTCTATATCTAAAGTAACATGTAGATTATTATCTTCATCTAAAACCATATTTGCAGGCAATTCTGGATTGCATAAAACAATAATGTCGCTAGTAGGACTATCAAAATATAATTCATCATGCCATAATGGAACCAAATACAATTGATCATCGACGTTAAGCTTGAATATATTGTTCTCCATTAAATCTGTTATTGATGGATTCAATATAAATACTCGATCATTTTCATACTTCCTTTTTATTAATGAACTAACAAATTCTAAAGTGTCTGAATTTATATGCAATATGTGCTTGTATTTGCATATAAAATTAAACACTTCTAATGCACTATCTTTATCTAATTCCAAAAAAATTCGTTCTAAAGATATATTTTTCCCTAGCGTAACTATTTCCTTAATAACATTTTTAATGGCTTCTTTGTATTGGCCATCTATAATGCTACCAATAAAAAGAGATAATAAATATATATATTTACTATTTGGTTCATTCAATTCATTTGAACTAACAAAACAATTAGATCCTTGTGCAAAGTTAAGATGATTTAGTTCCTTTGCTAAATATTCATATGCTTCATTTATTTGCTGAAATTTGTTAGTTGATTCTAAACTATTCCCGTTTTTATCTGGATGATTTATTAATGCCAACTTACGAAATTGTTTTTTAATATAGTCTTGTGTTAGACTTGTCACTTTTATTGCATTTAAATCTATCTCTAAAATAGAGGCAGCTTTATTTAAATCCATGTATGATACTTGTTAAATAAAACAAATAACTCTCTAAGTGATAAATTGGTCTATAATTATTATTATAATATTTCAAAAAAATATATGTTTTTAGTAGAATAGATGACATGTCTTCCTTTTTTATGTGGTTTTGATTAATTAATGAGGTCAGTATATACCAAATACAATCTGTTATATCCAAGTTATAAATAAATATATCATATAAATAGTCGCGAAACTTCAAAAATTTTAAAGAATCTATATTTACCATTTCTTTAATAATTTTATCACATATGATCTTGTAAGGACACATTAGATCAGTGATATTCACATGCAAATTTTTTATGTTAGTTATAGTTTCTATTTTTAAATCATTGGGTAACTTTTGTTTACTGCACTTTGCATAAGCAACTTTTGATGGTCTAGCCACGCTAATTATTTCACAGCAATTCATTATATTGTCTGGAATAAAACTTAATTCTTCAGTCAGTAAAATAAATTTTATATTTATATTCGATGCATTATTATCTTGCATATAGCTATAAAAGTTTTCCAATAATTCACTATGAATATTATGAAAATCTTTGCATACAATTATTCCAGACTTCTCCGTTTTTGCCGAAATAATATCTACTATTTGCAAATAAATGTCATGCCATAGTAATTTTGAATTACAACCTAACAAAGACATGTCTATTTCATAATGTATATCACTTATCTTGAAAAAATATACATCTTTATTGAATACAAGGCTTAGTTTCTTTTCATATTTTAATTCAGAATGACTATATTTTTTAATAGAATATAACATTTGACTGTATTTTCCAACTCCGCTTGGACCATAAAATATTAAATTACCCAGTTTGTCAATCGAACCAGGAAAATGCGAATATACTTTCTCTAACTTTGGATGTATGTTTATTTTATTTACTGCATTAATATATTCTTCAAAATGAGTTTCTTGAAATTTCATGTAGATCTAATAATTATTATTGAATATTCTTTATTACTGTATTTTACGGATTGTATTTTTTTGATTTTTATTATTTAAATCTCTTTAAAAAAGTAATAAAAGCATATTCATAATTATTAATATATAATTATGAATATAGTAAAAACATTAGAACAATATAATGAAGATTACATCTATTTTTGCGATCCTATTAAAAATAATATCATGAATGATGGCTATTTTATTCGCATTATTTATTCAACCCCTATTTTCACTTTAAATGGAATTTATCTATCCATAAATATTAATCATCTAACAATCGATAAATATTATAACAAATTCAAGTGCTGTTTTGATGTAAATCTTTACAAGGAACTAATAGAACGGTTGCAAACAATTGAAGACAATATTATAAAAAAAATTAATATTAGAGGCAAAATTCCACAATACAAAATATATGAACAGCTTAAAAATGGTAATATTAAAATTTTCTCTGAAAATATTGATAAAATTAATAATACATTTTTACTAAAAATCGCAGGCATTTGGGAAACTGACATGTATTATGGGTTAACTTATAAATTTATTAAACTATAGGTTAATATACTAGTTATTATTTTTAACAATCTGTTACATAAAATTTTAGCACAATACTTACAGTTATTACTGAAAGAGCGGATAAAACTGCCAACATTCTTAATAAAGAATAAGTTTTTAAAGATAAAGGAGGTGTCTTATCACTTGTTTCACTAAATATCATGTAAATTTGAATAAGCAACATAACACTTGCTATATTCATAAATGAAGTGTAGTAATCAGATACTTTCCCTTCTGTTATTCTATCATAATATAAAGACACTAATACTAATATCCATAGTATAACTGCTAGTATAGATAAAAATGGGAAAAACATTGTTATAAAATTTATTGCCTTTGTTATCATACTTCCTGATTGACTTAAATCTAATTTACTTCCTGCAAGCACTGATTTGTAACATACAACGCAAAATAATATGGAATATGCTACTTGAAATGCAGTTACTGCACTTTTGTCTGTTTTACCTGATGTCAATATCACTACTAGACCGGCTCCAGCTACCAATGAATATAAAAAACTGTCTAAATTTTGATATAATTGTTTGTCCATTTTGGTTTATAAATATTATGTATATTATTTATTATGTATAATATTTAGTTTATTTTATTCTTTGGTTAAGCATTTGATTTGTCTGTTTTTATTTGGATCTTTAATTCATCAATCTCTTTTTGCATTTTCTGTATCTGATAAACTAACAAAGGAACTAATTCTAAATAATTAATCGCTTTTAAATTTGCTACATGTTTATCTATCTTTGATACAACTAATTCAGGAAAATGTTCCTCAAATTCTTGAGCTATAAATCCATAATGGGTATTTTTTGCTGTATCTGATTTAAATATAAACTGGGTTGGTCTCAGCTTCATTAAATTAATAGATATTTTTTCATCTAAATCTTCTATATCATCTTTTAAATATACATCTGATGGATTTACTATAGTTCCATCTACGTATAAGTTTCCCGGAATATATAAATTATTATTTGAAGAAGATATCGGAGTTATTGCATTTACTGATAGACTACTGTTAACATTATATTTTATTGTTTTCCATAATGTTGTAGGTGTTCCTGGAACAAAGTTTTTTATATATGCTGTATTATTAGGCTGTTTACTGTTATAATTTGCACCTTGCATAGTGTATATATACATTGTTTAATTTAATTTTATGAATTTGTTTTATTAATTATGTTAATTTATTTATATTAGTTATTTTCATATAAAAATAATTTATAATAATATTATATGAGCCGTTTTGATTTAAATAACAATCATCCTATTATTCCTAATTCTAATCAATATTATTTTGAAAAAAAATACATATCTATTCATTCTGAAGACAGAGATGTTCTCAAATATAGAAATCCTTCTTCTTTTGAAATCGAATTGCCTCAAGATTATCTAAATGTTCAATCTGCTCGACTTTATTCATGGTCATTTCCTGCCAATTACTCTGTATTTTCAACCGATACTCACAACGTTTTTATGACATTTAAGTTTATTAAATTATATAACCCAGGTGAGCATGCATTCAGCGATCCTTTAACAGAAGCTATTTTTGCCGGATTATATTACAATATAACAAATGAATATGTAGTTATTATCGAGGCAGGATTTTATAATCCCACTCAAATGGCTACTGAACTTACTAACAAATTGAATGAAGCTGTTACTGTATATTTAAATGGATTCTTTACTAGTCCAGAATATCCTCAATACAATTATGCTGCAGCATTATTTACTGCTTATGAACGTTTTACAATTGTTTATAATGAAGTAGGTCAGAAACTTTGGTTTGGTAATAATGCAGATCAATTTGTTCTAACAAATAGTTCTAATGCATTCTTTAAAAAAGAGTTTCTGGATCAAAAATGTATTCCTAGCAGAAATAAAGAGCTGCCAAATTTTACTGATTTTGGATTACCTTCCTTTTTAGGTTTTACTAGATGCGATTCCGTTTCTCTTTCTGCTGCAGATTTTATTTTAAATAGTGAAAATAACGAGAATACTGATACTTCTGCTATTGATTCTAATGGCTTAGTTCCCAGATTTTACTATGGTGATGTCACTGGCACAGGCGATAATGGATATTGGCTTTTGCCTGTTTTACCCGGTGCAACTGTATATTATTTGCAAGCTCCTCTAAAAATCAACTTCATGGGTCCAGCTTATATTTACATGGAAATTGAAGGTCTCAATTGTATCGATGAAACAAT
>Ga0315905_10007908_pt1 | contig 10748 bp, 10 predicted proteins | sample LakEriMetagenome_5_FD_203522 | JGI IMG/M metagenome (GOLD analysis project Ga0315905, IMG submission 203522) | Freshwater fungal communities from buoy surface, Lake Erie, Ohio, United States - Buoy 4 MA121 | ecosystem: Environmental > Aquatic > Freshwater > Lake | place: USA: Lake Erie, Ohio... | reverse complement strand
GGTGTGAGTGAGTGTGTCCGCAGTAACAGTGGCTGTGTCCACCCCCGATAAAGATTGAGTGTGTCCGACCCCAATACGAGACGTCGGGAGACTGCTGTGAGGGCTTTGTGTGTGTGTGTGTGTGTGTGTGTGTGTGTGTGTAAACAAAACACACACACACGTGTGTGTGTGTGTATTCGCTCATCCAGATGTAACCACCACGATAAATGCAGCGTATCGTTGTGGTGTGATACGAGCACACGCTATCTGAGCAGCAGGATTTTCCACAAGAAAGGCAAGGCAGGACGCGGACAAGAGATGGAGGGGTGGGGATGTGCGCGTGCACATTTACCTTGGCCTTGAACAGCATGTTGGTATCATGGAAGCCAACTTGACCCGTGTCCATGCCGCCGCCCTTGCGCAGGTTGCTGCAAAAAATAATTTAAATATTCATAAAAATATTATCACCACATGACCAATCACATGCAAAGCGCCCTTGCCGATTTCATAAAAAAATATTAATTAATAAAAAAAAATAATTATGACGCATGACCAATCACATGCAAAGCGCCCTTGCGCAAGTTCCCGCCATCCTAATCCCTCAACCCTCAACCCCAACCCTAAACCCTAAACCACACATGTAGTGTTTGCACACCGCAAACTCCCCCTGCGAGTGTTTAACAGCTGTGACTGTAATTTATTTTTTTTATTATTTTTTTTTTATTATTATTTTAACAGCTGTGACTGTAATCTATTTATGGTGCTGTGTGACCGTGGTAGCAAAGACATGCAGCCACATGAGTGGCCAGCACGGAGAGAGGGACACTGAGACCTTTCAGGTGTCCTTAGCAACGCATTAGCAACGCATTAGCAACACATAAGCAAGACATTAGCAACACATTGGTGACAGTGGGACCTCGCAGGCGTAAAGACCACAGTCACATTAGCAACACATTAGCAACACATTAGCAACACATTAGCAACACATAAGCAACACATTGGTGACAGTGGGACCTCGCAGGCGTAAAGACCACAGTCACATTAGCAACACATTAGCAACACATTAGCAACACATCAGCAACACATTGGTGACAGTGGGACCTCGCAGGCGTAAAGACCACAGTCACATTGTCGAGCTTGTTGCCCTTGATGGAGTTGGCCTTGACTGCAGAGCACATCTCCTTGGTCAGACACCCGCCACGCCACAGCAGTGCAATCCTTGGAATATGTCTCGCTGTCTCCTGCTCTGGGCATCCACTAGCGCTTCAACGCGCTCCCTAAACCCTCAACCCTCAACCATGCAGCGCGCGCCCCAGGACCAACGCCCTTTGGGACGCTTTCTGTGGCTGAGGTGTTGCCTCCAAATGGCCAGCACGCGGCAGTCACCCTCCTATCCCGCCCGCTTGCTGTCTCCTCTTCCTCTCTCACCGACACGCTTTCGACCAAGCGAGCAAGCGTGCTCAGACATGTGAGCCAGTTGACAGGACAACACGCACCCAGCTGCATGCAGTCTTCAATAACCTTCTCGTCTATTTTTTTGTACCAGTCCTTGTCGCCTGATTTCGTGGCCGCTCTGCACAGGCGCACATGACCCAAATGCATCATTCACTCGTCTCTGCAGCGCACGATACTCGCGCTGGGGGCTGGGGTTTGCCAGCAGCTCCTTTTGTCAACCCCCTTGCCCATCTATTTTCTCTTCTCTGTGCGGACGCGCACGCTGCCGGCAGGCCTTTCCCTCCCAGCAAGCGCCTCTCACAAGTCAACTTGCCAAACTCCAGGCACCGTGAGCGAACACACACGACAGTTGCAGACTGCTGGCATCGAGGTGCAGGACGCCCGAAAGCACGCGGGGCAAGGGCTGCCCAGGATCACAGGCATGGGGTGCGGGCCTCACTCGAACTGGTCCCTGCGATTACAGGAGAAATAAACCAACGTCTTAGTGTGCATTCGTTTGATGGCCAGTGGCAGTCCAACAGGAGGAAGCAACACAACGCAGCCGCTGCGTCTCCCTCAGCGTTGGAAGACGCAGCGTTGGGCGAGTGGGCCAGCTCTACATACAGCCTCCTGCGCAGACCGTGGGAGGCGGATGTACACGTGCGCCGACGACTCCTTGTCCACGTGGTACCATATGTCCTCGGGCCACGCGTACTTGATCAGCTCCTAACAGGCAGGACCACGAGCAAGATGGTCACGCCAGCACTTGGCGAGCAGCAATTGGAGAAGGGACACCGCAGCCGGCAGCACATGGGGCACCCACCTCGTTTTCGAACTTGTCCTTTCCCATGTACAGCATGTAGCCCTCAGGCGCTGCGCACGCCAGTTTTCCACGTCATGAGTGCCCGACGGACGACGGGCGACGGCGCACGGGCGGGGCGACGGCGCACGGATAGGCGCGGACACAGACCGACTCCGGGCGCGCGGTCTGGCACGTACCTGCATCGCAGGCGATGCTGCGGAAAAAGTAAGGCATTTCCGAGCAGAAAGAGACACCCGTTGCGCTTGGGAGGAAAAGGTGCTCATCCGACGAAACTCACTCGGGATCCCTTGGTGCTTTGGGAGACGATGGGAGACGAACCTCCCCGGTTCCTCGCGACTGTCCACTTGACGCCGCCGCTGGGGGGCGATCCAGTGGGCGTGGACGCGGTCTGGGCCGGCTTCAGCCCGCGCGGGCTAGCACCCGGCCATCGATACTGCGCCGCTGGCGAGCCCGTGTGGGCGGACCCTCCGGATGCAAGCGGCCCGATCGTCAATGCCGTCCGGGGCAAGATTCTCTTCATCTTGCGGGGAAACGTCGACTGGATTACAAAGGCCGAGCATGCCGAGAAAGCGGGCGCGGTGGGCGTCATCTTCGTCAATTCCGAGGACGCGCTAGACCCGATGCCGGTTTCCGGGGGGAACGAGCAGGCGCGCATTCCCTGCGTGATGGTTGGAAAGAATGCGCTCAGCGATAAGCGGCTGAAGCATAAGGGCTTTGGCCGCGGGACGGTGCCAGGACACGCCAATCCGGACGGGCCCTCGTTTTGCACCATCACGTGTGCGACGATGGGCGAGGCCGGCTGCATAGACGTCAGAACACTGGTCGACGGTCTCGACGGGTATTTCACGGATCCTGACTTCCCTCCCAATGATCATTCGCTGTATGTCGATCCCGATGAACCAATGCCAGCCTTCAACGGGCGTCAAATCATCTGGAAGCGGCCTGAGGAGCTTGCTAAGAACCCGCAGCTCTTCGTAGATGATGAAAATGAAGAGGGAGACGGCGCTGAGGCCAACGATATCATTCAGGGAAGCCTGGGCGATTGTTTCTTGCTGTCATCAGCAGCAATTGTCGCCAGTGCGAAGGGACAGGACTTGATTAAAAAGCTCTTCGTGTTCAGCGATAAGTTCTTCGCCAAAGGCCTCCTTTGTATCCGATTCTTCAAGAGAGGTCGCTGGATGGATATCGTCATCGACACACACATTCCATGTCTCGAAGGACGCACCCCATGTTTTGTGCGGATGAAGGACCCCACTGAATTCTGGATGATATTCATCGAAAAGGCTTATGCCAAGGTTCACGCACACGCACGCACTACTGAGAGAGAGGGCGGTACACTCAGCTCGCACACTCAGACGAAGTTGCATACATACATACATACATACATACATACATACATACATACATACGTAATTGCAGACACACATACGTGTGGACATTCATACATGCATGAGTGCCTGCATGCATGACTACATACATACATCCACATATACATATAAATATTTGCATATACATATACATAAATATTTGCATATACATATACATATAAATATTTGCATATACATATACGTCTACATATTCTACAGGTTCACGGGTGCTATGAAGCACTGGATGGGGGCTTTATGAACGAGTCACTTGTTGACATGACTGGCGCCGCCCCTGGCCGTGTCAAGGTGCTAGATCTGTTTGCGGCTTGCACCAGCCATGGAAAGGTGGACAAACACAGAGCGATGCGCTTGCTAAAAACTCATGCCCACGGCGTGCTGCTGCAAGGTGCATCCTCAGACGCTGGCGAGTCAGAGGAGCCTCTCGGAGACGGCCTGTACAGTGGGCACGCGTATGCAATAATTGACTGTCGCATGACAAGTTCTGGAGAAGCGCTGGTCCAGCTCAGAAATCCGTGGGGTGGGCACGAGTGGACCGGTGCTTGGAACGACAAGGACCCACGGTGGACGGATGCTCTGAGAAAGGAGCTAAACCACACGGACAAAGATGACGGAATGTTCTGGATGAGCATTGACGATTTTGCCAAAAACTTCACGGAAATTACATTCGTTGATATGGTGCCCGACTCTTTTACTGTTCTGCGTGCCGAGGGTGCTTGGACAGCAGAGACGGCTGGAGGTTGCGCGAATAATAAGACATGGAAGGATAACCCGCAACTTTTGTTGCAGGTGAAAAAGCCGACACACCTTACAATCTCTCTAAACCAGCCCGACACAAGAATGGAGGCTAAGAAGATGGGTAAGGCAGCATTCGATGAGCTATATCGCGAGAACGCTGGTTATGACGAGCACATTGGCTTCGCCGTTTTCCAGGGAGGGGCCCGCAGGGCTCGATATGCCTCCCGCGACATCTTGGCTTCCGCGGCCTACACGGGCGTTCGCACGGTTTCTACCACTATTTCCGACTTGCAACCCGGAGAGTACATAATCGTTCCAACAACTTTTGACCCCAAGCAGATGAAGTTCCATATGCGCTTCTGGGCAAACAACAAGATCAAACTTGTGGACACAATGGGAGGGCGTGACTTTAAGATTTTTGATGCCAGTGGAGATGGGCTCAACAAACAGGCGATGGTGCCCCTCTCTGAGAGTGAAGGACAGATCGTCCCAGTTGAGCAGGTTGGTAGATTTCTCGCTCTTGCCCTCACGCCACTCTCTTCTCCCTCTTTCTGCAACCCTTCCCTTGTATTCTTCCAATAAACGCTGATCTGTTGGCGGTTCTGGCGATGCTAATGCCTCCTTTCCTGCCTTCGGTCCTCGCCTGAACAGAATTCCCCGGCATCACCGATCTCGCCCAACGACATCATACGAAAATACTCTCGTAATGAAGCTGCAGTCATGTCAGATTTGCTTCCAGGCATCACCGACGGATTAAAAAAAGCTATCTGGAAGGTGTGTATTGTGCATGTGTGTGTGCGAGCGCACGGGCGCAACGTACGCGCGACACCAATATTGTTATGGGCAAGAAGAAATATGCCGGTTTTCTCTCTCTTTGCAATCTCTTGTGCTGCTGGGAAGTCGCTGGGAAAAGTTGCAGGAGAGCGAGAAGGACACAGAGAGTAGGTTGTATGTTTGTCCGTTTTTGTCGGCTGTTGTGTCTGTATGTGTGTGAAAAATAGTCTGCCCAAAGTATTCGTACATTTGGTCTTTGTCTGCGATGATTGTGTATGTTTGCGCGCGTTTGCGTGAGTGCAGGTTGGTGAGATGATCCCAAAAAGTTGGGGACATGGCATAGATTTTCTCATGGCCCCACAAAACACCTTCCAGGCATGAATGCACGAACCAAGAACTGCAATGCACCGCATGAACTCGCTCGCGTTCACGTCCATGCATCACGCTGTGCTTACATGACGCTCATACACATGCATTCGAGGGAACACAAGTACGCGAGGGCCTATGTTGACAAGAACCGATGAGCAGGTTGGCGAAACGGCTGTCATCATGCGCTCTGACCGCAGCATCAGGTCTGTCTTTGTTTTCTCTTCCCCGTGGTTCTCCCACGGTCCCGGCTCGTCCTCTGGCTCTTCAACTCCCACTATATTTGTATGCTGGTGAACTGTACTCGTAAATCCGCGACAGCGAACCCTAAGCGAAAAGCAGAGACAAGAGGGGACTGATACCCACTCTCTGATATCCACACACGCGCAGGTTTTGCAAGGTTTCGGAAGTGTTAAAAGAGAATACATATGAGGTGGTCATAGGGCGCACTGCCCACGGTCTCCTCTACAAGACCGGCGTCCCGGCACAATATTTGGGCAAGCTCGAGCAGCAGGTGATTTGGTGTTTGGCGGGGGAAGGGCATGGAGGACAAGAGCTAGGAGGAGAAGATAGGCGTGGGTCTTTTCCCCTCGTCACTCTACACCTCGTCACTCTACACTCGTCCCTTTGCACGTGCACGTGCGCGTGCGAATTTGATGCGTTGGTGCTTTCCCATTATGCTTAGCAGGGTTTGGGTCAACTTGCATACGTGTGTGTGTCTGTTTGGGTGACCGCGCGCGCGTACGTGTGCTTGCGTGCTTGCTTTTGCTTGCAGGGCGGATACCCCAAGGCGCTTCTCGAGCAAGTTGGATTGCTTTTTGATATGCTAGACACCGACGGCTCTGGAAGTTTAGAGGTGAAATGGAATTCCAATGAGGTATGCCTTCAACACGAGCCAGCAGACAAGCAGAAACGCTTAAGCGTACGTGCGTAGAACTGTGCGTCAACATTCTCGCCTTCCTGTCTTGCACCTGCTCCTCCCAGAGCTTCTCCTTGCTTTCTGTCGGCGCTTCTTCTAACGTGCCCGGTCCTCCACGCCATCATCTTCTAACCTCGCCCCCACCCGCAAACCCACCTCTCGCATCCCCCTCACCCACTCCCCTTCTCGTCCCCTTAATCCACCTCTCACTTCTCGTCTCCTCTGGCGCACGCAGCTTGCTTCAGACGTTGGGAAGCGACTTCTGATGGAAATGGGCGTTGACGCTAATAACATGGTTCAGACCTATCAGGTACCTGCTCTGTCCTCTGCACCTTGTTCACGTTCCTCCTTGCCCTCTCGGCCGTCCCTCCCCCGGAACCCTTTAGTGTGTGTGTGTGTGCGCGCACACACACACGCTCTCTCGCACGTGCTCTCTCGCTCTCGCACACACTCTTTCTCGCGAGAGCAAAAGCGAGACGCTGTTCCTCGCACGTGCTCTGGCAAGCGCTCTTTCTCATGCAGGTGTGGGGGCGGGGGTTTCATTGGTGCGCATGCATGCGTGCTGTTGACCCGCATATGCCAGGCTATGAAAGCGCTGGACGCAAATGGTGACGGCAAGGTGGATCGAATCGAATTCGTAAACTGGATGGCGGCGCGTTCGCTTGAACGCGCGTAGGATCAAGGGTTTAGGCTCAAGGGTTTATGCTCAAAGAACAATATTTGGGAGACGCAAGGTCCTTGTCGAGCGGGGGAGTACTCTCTCAGAACAGAGCAACCAGCTGCTCGGTACTGAAGATGCGTCCACCAACTCAACCATTCTTGACGTTAATTGAAGCAATAGCACTCTTCGGGGCAGCAACGGTATGATGCACATTCATCTATCTAAAGAACTCTGTCGCAGGTGCATTTAACAAGAACACTGTCCGCATCGTTTGCCTCCTCGTCGCGTGACGCACGCATTGTTCCGAGTTCATGAGGGAACAGAAAAGGGAGTGTCCAGAGGCCAGAGCATCCCTGGGACAAAACGCTGTAAACGCTTTGCCAAACGCTGTAATAAGCCGATCAACTTTCCCCTAGTACATGCAGGCGCGTCAGCATACGAATGCGTATTAGAGCTAAGCTGTGCGCCTTGTAAGGGGAGGGTTTGAGTTCGCGCTCATTTTGGGGTGTGAAGGGGTCGAGGATGTAGAGGAGTGAAAGGTGGGTTTATTACCTCCTTCACAAGAAATATTTTCCATGCCAAAAAATTTCTCGAAAATAAATGAATATGAAGAACCAGGGAATCCTCCGTAATTTTTTTGTTTGGAAATTTTCTGTTACAAGTGTTTGCGAAGCAAATAAAGTGTTTGCGAAGCAAAAAGTGCGCTGCTAATTACTACTGCTCCCCGGTCTTTGATGTATTCTTTTCGACACTGTCTGTCAGTCTAGTTCGGCAGCTGTGTCTGGATAAACGTCTGTGCGTGGGAAGTATAAGTGACTTGATCGTTCTGTGTCTATCCATCCATCACTAGCTATCAATAAATGTACATGGTGTGCGCTTGAGTCTGCGTGTACGTGTGTCTAACGTGTGTCTAACGTGTGTCTAACGTGTGTCTAGTAATCGTTGGCAAGCTCTTCGGCCAACATCTTGTCATCGTACCCTGTAGGCGCAAGGGCAGGGGGAACGGGGGGGGACACGCGGACACATTATTCATTCAGTGTCCCGCAAGCATGCTCATCGTTGTTTTTCACGTCGCACGTGCACACACGGACCCTCCGAGCGTACATACGCAACGCACGCGCCCGACACAGCCTCACACGTGCTGCCACCACCTCCACCTCGACACCGTGGGGCAGTGGTCGTACGCGCGAGTTGATTTCGCATAACACCGTTCTAGGCGCACATATCCACAAAACAATGCATCCTCGCGCACACGCACACGCACCCGCACGCACGCACGCACGCACGCACGCACGCACGTACGCACGCACGCACGCACGCACGCACGCACATACACACGGAGGAGACAACTCACGATTCCATGTTTCTCGGTTCTGCTTGATGAGTTCGAAAACTGGTGCGACCGCAGGATACGCAGCCGCGACGAGCTTGTAGTACGGCCCGATGACATAATCGACAAAGCCCTTTTGCAGCGCCACGCGCTCCTGTTCGCGCGATTGCGGTGAGTTTCCGTGCACACATGTACAGAGAGAGAGAGAGAGAGAGAGAGATGTACGGGAGGCGCATTATCTTGGCAGCAGTCGCACGCTGCGAAAAGGCGTTTTTCCTCCCAAGACTGCCGCGCTGGCTTCTGCCTAGCCTCGCCCCGCTTTCATGAAGCTAGTGTGCGTGCGCTAGAGTGCGTGCGCTACACTCGCGCAACGTGCCGAGGTAGAGTGTCTTTGTACGCACGCCGACGCTCTGCCCGCTACAACTACACCACATGCACACCTTTCACAACTTACACCAGCGTGTGCGCAGCATACATACATATATACATACTTGTATACATAAATACATATACACATACGTATTACATACATACATAACTGAGACGAGACAAGGTAACTCACACACGGTAACTTACATACATACATGCATACACGATATCTTGCATACATGCACGATAACTTACATACATACACACATGCATAGCCTAGACAGCGCTCGATAGACGCGAAAGCAATGAAGGTAAGATATCGTGTATGCATGTAGATATCGTGTATGCATGTAGATATCGTGTATGAATGTAGATATCGTGTATGAATGTAGATATCGTGTATGCATGTAGATATCGTGTATGCATGTAGATATCGTGTATGTATGTAAGACATCAAGATATTGTGTATTTAAGTTATCGTGTATGAATGTAAGATATCATGTATGAAATGTAGCAAGCAAGCAGCAAGCAAGCAACTGTAGTAGGTCTCTTTTGACACTGTAGTAGGTCTCTTTTGACACTGTAGTAGGTCCTTTTTGACACTGTAGTAGGTCTCTTTTGACACTGTAGCAAGCCGCAAGCAAGCCGTTGCCTACCGACGTGGCTGTCTTTTCGGTTTCACAAGATTTACAGAATTCTCTTCATTTTGATGCTCAAGTTTTGGTATCTCAAGATATTCAGCTCTAGAAACACATTAAGAACACATGAAAAACACATCATTTTGATTCTGAAGCTTTGGTTCTCAAGACACTTGAGTGTCTTGAGCTTTAGTGTCTCAAGTCCAGGGTCTCGGAACTAAGACGCAAGGTGTGTGTGTGTGTGTGTGTGTGTGTGTGTCAACACACTTGAGTGTCTTGAGCTTTAGTGTCTCAAGTCCAGGGTCTCGGAACTAAAGAAATCTAAAAGAAACCTAAACTAAACCTGAGTGTTCCTATCGCACATGGGCGTGGTGGGCATTTTCTAAACCTAAAGTGTTTAGGGTTTAAGGTTCATGGTTTATGTTTAAGGGGTTCCACACACATGAATGCGCGACCATCACTCCCGGGCGACTCCCTGGTCTCAGTGCATGCCCTGCGCGCGCCGCTGCCGGCGGCGGAGCTAAGGTTTGCGCAGCCCCGAAGCGGTACGCGAGCCGCCTCACCCTAAACCCTAAACCCTAAACCCTAAACCTGAGTGTTGCGATCACACATGGGCGTCGTGGGCATTTTCTGCGCACGCTCCTTGTCTCCTTGGAGGAAAAACTCGTCGGTGACGCGCATCGCCCACTTCTTGGCTATCGGAAATGGTTTCAACACTGTGCATGCACCGCCAATCTCCTCGTCAGCGCACTACCCATCTCATAGAGGCAAAAGAGACCTACTATAGAGGCAAAAGAGACCTACTGTAGACGTCAGCGCACTACCCATCTCATATGTACCGTATTTGTTATTTTATACATATATATATATATATACGTACATACATATACCTCTTGACCCTGCGAGTCCCCCCCAAGAAAAGCTGCAGGGGACATATATGTATACACACACATGTATATATATACATACATACATATATGTAACGTATATGTAACGTATTTGGTATTTTGATCTCTCTCTCTCTCGTACGAACATAGATCATTAGATCTATACATATCTAATATAATCTACTAGGTCAGATCACTGCCATCCCATATGTACGAGCCCACTTTGTTTGAGACTACAACACCACGTCTCTCTCTCACACTCTCTCTCTCTCTCACTCACCCTCTCTCTCTCACTCACTCACTCTCTCACTCACTCACTCTCTCTCACTCTCTCTCTCTCTCTCACACACACACACACTCTCTCTCTCTCTCTCCTCTCTCTGGGTACTACGCAGCTAGATCCTCATCATCAGACAACAGCGCTTCTCTCTTTCTTTCTCTTTCT
>Ga0315905_10007907_pt1 | contig 10749 bp, 6 predicted proteins | sample LakEriMetagenome_5_FD_203522 | JGI IMG/M metagenome (GOLD analysis project Ga0315905, IMG submission 203522) | Freshwater fungal communities from buoy surface, Lake Erie, Ohio, United States - Buoy 4 MA121 | ecosystem: Environmental > Aquatic > Freshwater > Lake | place: USA: Lake Erie, Ohio... | reverse complement strand
TTTAAATGCTGCATCATCCACTCGCGGGGCATGGTGTGGTATTCCTCGATCAACATATCCAGAATTGTCGGAAGGATTTTGACGTAAAGGGCATCATCCTTCTGGTATCCGGTGAGAGCCGTGAAAGCGGCGTCGCGCATCCACCAATCCGAGTGTTTGATCCACGGCTGAATGAGCTCGTGGCGCTGTTGGATCTCCTTGGCCGGGGCCAGCTTTAGAGCCATCAGGGCACCCTGCACCACGTACAAGGACTCCGCGGGCTCGGAGAGCATCCTCGTGATGGCTGCCAACATCCCGGAAGTGAACTGCTCGGTGGAGATGGGACTATCGCCAGGTCCGAACCAGTAGTTCCAGTCAATGAGGCCGTCGAGCGCCGCACGCCGCAGGCGTGGATCGGGGTTGCTGAGGAACTTCTCAAGTTCATCCAATGCACCCACCTTGCGCAGCGCCACGGCAGCCTGAGTGCGAACGACGTAGCGCCGGTGGTGCATGTTCTTCAGCAGAAACTCCCCGGGGAGGCTGTTGAGGTCTTTCTCAGGCTTCTGATAGGCATCACCCAGTGCCAGAAAGGCTATGTGGGCGGGATCCTCCGGGCCGTATTCGAGGTACTTGGGATGGTGTTCGATCGACAGGAATGCCAGATCCGCCTTCGTACCCCAGAGGGTTTCGGGGAGGATGAAGTTTTGCGAGAACTTCGTTCGCGGCGCACCGGTGATGCGCAGAGTTCGCAGGGGTGCGGTATAGGAGAGGCCGATGCCCGGGCCCGAACTGCCGACTTCGCCGTTCCCGTAATCGAGTGTCCCGAAGCCGATACTGCCGCCGTGCTCGCGACTGAGATCATGCCACCAGCTGAGCCGATCCATACACTCGCGGTAAAGCGCAGGCTTCTCCTTCATCAGATAGGCCGTGTTGATGCCGCGCCAGATGCCATCGCCCCGACCTTCATCGCCATGCCCCATCGCCAAGCCCGGGTAGCTGTCCAGCATCGTCATGGACAGACATTTCGCGGCTTGCTGGTAAATGGTGACGTCACCCTGCGCCCCGGCCGCGATCTGCATGGCAGCGGCGATCATTCCATCCTTGCCATTCGAGCCAAACCCGCCCTCTGCGCGGTGATCGCCGTAGGCCACTCCGCCGTGGCCCGCAAACCGGTAGAAGTGACGGAGCGAACCTAGCAATGTCTGCTCATCCACATTGACACCGCATTCCTTGCCCAGCAGCAGGGTAGTGAGCACCTGCGCACCTGCTGCATGCAGCAGACCGCCCGCCACATAACCGGGACTGATGCCATTGCTCCAATGCGTCCAGCCGCAGCCGAACTTCTGGCGGGTCTTCGCGTCATCGCAGTAGTGCTGCATGATGGGCAGGACCGACTTGTCTCCAGTGCGCAGGTAGTACTCACCACAGGCGATGCCGTTGTAGCCGTTGTTCCACGTATTGTCTCCAATGGCTTTGACGTCATTGGGAAAGGCATCAAAATACGCCTTCACTCGCGGCAGATACTTGTCATCTCCAGTCGAAAGCAGAAAGAGACAGACGAGCGCACTGGGAATCCCATCCTGGTTGAACTTCTCCGGAGTGGAATAAAAGGCAGCGGCCTCCTCGATGATCCGTTTTGACTTTGGGCAATTCAGCGGCCACGTCTTGCTGTAAGCGCCGAGCACCGGAATGGTCACGGTTTCCTTGCGCTGGGTCTTGCCGTCTGCCGAGGTCACATCGAAAGCCATTCGCCCGTCCGTCGCCTCGGCTTTGGTGAGGGCGTTCCCCATCACAACAAACGGGTTCAATCCCTTGAGCGCGGTTCCATTGACTCCGCTGAGGATCTCGCCCTTGGAAAACTTACCCTCGGAGGGAGAACCCACTACCAGTTCCTCAACCTTTATCACCACGCCCGGAAAAACTCGCGCCTTGATTCCGGTCGTGCCGATGCCGCCGAAATACCTCTCGCGGGTCGGATCGGGGCGCAACTGGTACAATGGTCTTTCCGTGTAATACTCCTCACCGGCTTTGCCCTCGGCTCCTACGCGGAGTTGGGTAATGAGCGCAAAAAACATCAGGACAATGACGGATCGATTCATGGCTTGGATTTGGGCTCGGAACTCTTGTTCAGGCGGAGGCGCAGTGTGACGGCAGTACCCTTCTTTGGCAAATGGATGGGATCGATCTCCCACTCGAGCGCCCCCTGCTGGTGGCTGTGCAGTTGAGTGAGACACAGTAACTCGTCGCCGAAGGTACTCATCGAAATGATATGACCGCTGATGTCGGCGAGGTAGCCTCTCGGCCCGTCACCATCGTCCTTAAGGTGTGACCCAGCGAAAATGAACTCGTGGGGTATGCCCTGCACCTTGTCGGCCTCCGTTCCCCTCTTCGGACGGTCAACGCCATCACGGTTCCTCCTCCGGATGAAGTCACTGATCGGACGTTCAACTCGTTTGCCTTCGGCATTATTGAATTCGAGGAACACGCCGATCAGGTCGCCCGTGGGAGGAATGTCAACCCAACGGGTCTCCTCCTCATTCGCCGGACGGCGCATGGCGGGGGAACCGCTCTTTGCTCCTAGCCGAAGCAGCGCCGTATGAATGAGGGAGGGCCTCGCCTCGCCGGCGATCACTGACTCGTGTTCCTTGCTGCCTTTGGTGCAGGCGATCAGTTCGAGAGCCCCTTCGTCGAGGCAAATGGTCGCCTCAATATCGACGCAGCGCCCCCTGGAATTGATGATCAGACCCGGGAGTTTGAAGGACTGGCCGGCGGATGGTGAATCATCTGCGGCAGGGGCGGCGGTCGGTGGCTTGACGGAATCGGGATCGGTGGGCTGGCCGGGGTTATCCTTCCCGGAGGGGAGCGGTTCGGCTGGAACCGGAAGGACCGCCAAGGCGAACAGCATCACGATCGAAGCCAGCGCGGCGGAGGGTTGTGTTGGTTTCATTGGGATGGAGCGGAAAGTCTGCGGCTGAGAACTCGTTCTCAAGACACGGATTCCATTTAACAGCGTCCAATGTTAGACTTTATCAAGACCGCCCTTGTAGCCGGCGAACTCGTTGGTTTCGACGCCCATTCGTTTTAGAATTGTGACGAAGAGATGAGCGAGCGGGAGTTCATGACTGACGGGATCGCTTTCCCAACCTGAGTCATCCGCAATTCCGGCGTTAGCCTGGTTGTCTTCATTTCCTCTTCCAAACTTGAGGTAGCGGCCATTTTGGAAGCCGAGGTTTTTGCCGCCTGCGGAGATGATGGGGTAGTTCCGCGAAAGGTGGTAACTGCTGGAGGCCGACCCGTGCATCGCGAAGGTGTTGTCGAGAAGGGTGCCGTTTCCGTCGGGCTCGCCGGTGTCTTTGAGCTTTTGAAGGAAGCGACCGAATTCCTCGGTTTGAAAGCGGTTGTAGGTTCCGAGGTTGCGCCAGCCGTTGGGTTTCTTGACGTCGTGGGTCAGGCTGTGGGCGTTGTTGAGACCGACGGCCCGGGCGAGGAGATCCTGGGGTCCCCCGGTGTTTTCCCGACCCATCATGTAGGTGGCAACGCGGGTGGAATCGCTGAGGAAGGCTAGGAAAATGAGTTCGTAGATGGTCTGAATGTAGGCCCGGCTGTCGCGGACGGTGACCTCGAGATTCAAGTGGTCGGCATCGACTTCGGGCAGGGCTGTATCGATCCATTGCTCGGCTTTGAGCAACTTGACTTCGGTATCGCGGACTGAGTCGAGGTATTGCTGAAGCGTTTCGCGGTCATGAATCGACAGCTTTCGGTTGAGCGTGTTGACATTGGCAATGAGGAGATCGAGCGCGCTTTTGCTACGGGCAAGTTTGTCACGGGTCTCCCTTCCTTGAGTGACGAAGAGGAGATCAAAGATCTCTTTGGGCCGGTTGATCGATGGGATGGGGCGGCCTTGTTGGTTAAAGGAAGAAGTGTGAGTGGCACGGGGAGCGCCTGTGCCGGCATTGGTGGATAGGACGAGGGAAGAGTGGCGGGTGTGGCGACCGACGTGTGCGGCGATGATCTGATCGAGAGAGATCGAGTTTTTGTAAGGTCCTTCGCTTCCTGTATCGGCACCGGTAAGGTATTGGTCGGCATTGGCGTGTCCGATGACTTTGCGAACGGCGGGATGGGAGAGGCCGGAGAAAATCGTAATCTCGTTGCGCAGCGGTTCGAGGACATCAAGGACCTTGGTGAGGCGGAAGTCGCGTTCGCCTCCCTGAGGGAACCAGCTCCAGTCCTTCCAAGCCGGGTCATCCTGCCGGGGAAGGCCCACTCCGTCCGGATGGTAGATGCTCACAAAGCGGGCCATTTTTTCCCGTGGCTCTGACTTGGCGGCAAAGGTCTCCATCCATGGCAGGGCGAGACCAATGCCGGCGCACTGAAGAAACTGCCTTCGTTTCATGAGGGGTCGGTTATTGGTCATGGCCTGGTTCCTGTTTGAATTTTTGACTGAACAATTTGCTGTGAACAACGATGGACACGAGGTCACGCAGACCGTTTCCACGTCTTTTGAGTTCGGCTGACATTTTGTCGATCTCACCCCGGTCAGCGAAGGAAATCGGGCGGCCGAGGGCGTAGGTGCTCAATTTGTGGACCATCGCTCTTGCGAACTGATCTTGTCGGTCGGCCATGAGGTAACTTTTCAACCCCGACGCTCCGTCCAGCGGATGATTATTGTAGAGCATGGAGGTGGCATCTACCGGCTTGCCATTGATGGTGGTGCGGAAGCGACCGATGGCATCAAAGTTTTCCAAGGAAATGCCCCAGGGATCGATCTTGGCGTGACAGGATCGGCAGGCGGCCTGGTTGCGATGATCGGCCATGCGTTCCTTCGGGGTCATATTGAGAATCCGGGGGTCGGTCAGGTCCACCTGGGGAACATTGGGCGGCGGTGGCGGCGGTGGGTCGTGGAGAATTCTTTCCAGGAGCCAAACGCCGCGCTTGAGGGGATTGGAATCCACGCCGGTGGAATTCATGGTAAGGACGGCCGCGGTGGTGAGGAGGCCGCCGCGTTGAACTCCGGGGCTGAGGGGGACTTTTCGAAATTCCTGCCCGGTAACGCCAGGGATTCCGTAGTGCCGCGCCAGGGGTTCGTTGATCACGAGATAGTCCGAATCGAGGAAATCCATGATGCTGCGATTGTTTCGCAGGATGTGGTCAAAGAAGGCGAGTGGTTCGCCGAGAAGGTTCTCTTTGAAGGCCTCGTCGAAAAACTCGAACTTCTTCTGATCGACGACGAGGTTATCCATCGCCTCGAGGCCCAGCCATTGCTGGACAAAGTGTCGAACGAATCGTTGCGATTTCGGATCAGCCAACATTCTCTCGATCTCGGAACTCAGAATGTCCGGTGATTTGAGTTTCCCAGAAAAGGCGAGATCCAGGAGCGGCCTGTCCGGGATGCTGGTCCAGAGAAAGAAGGACAAACGGTTGGCCAACTCGAGGTCGCTGGTGGTGGGCGTAGCGGAAGGCGTTTCGGATTCGATTTGGACCAGATAAAGGAACTCGGGGGGGGCCAACACGGTGGCGAGCACTTCGATCATGGTCTGTTGAAAGCTGGAGAAGCCTGGTCGGTATTTCGAAAAGAGTTCGTGGTAAGGTGCGATGTCCTCATCGGCAATGGGACGACGCCAGGCCCGCGTCATGAAGGGTTTAAGGATCTCCCGGCAATACGTGTCTTCGTCTTTCTGATTCGGGCTCTCGAAGAAGATGTCGGTGTGGGATTTTGGCGGCCAAGTTTCGTAGAGTCCGGCTTCGACTTCAACATAGTCGATTTCCAGATTCACTGGCTTTCCTTCGCCTCTTTTTCCAGTGGTGGAAATGTTGTGGATCTCAAGATACTCAGTGCAATTGGGTGAGTCCCCGATCTCGTGAATTTTTCGGTAGGGGTTTCGCGGTAGCCCATCGAGCGGAACATCAAAGGTGACAAACTCCGGATCCTTGGTGGAAGCGGTCACTTCAACATCCCTGTCACTGACCCTCTCTGACATTTTACCTTCATTGTTGGTTTGAAAGCCGAAAACCAATCTGAGGTTCGCAGACTGACCTGGTTGGCGCTCGGTTGCACCGACGCGAATCCGGACCCGTAGAATGCCTTCAGCCGGAACCGAGTTTCCGAGGTCGAGCTGGAATTGTCGGGATGGCGGGAGGACTGCGACGACACTGGAGACCGGCGGGACGGCCGAGGTGGTTTCATCGGGTTTGAGATTCCAGATCCCGTGGCGGACTTCTCCATCTACGACAACGTAGTATGTCCAGTTATAGGAAAAGCCCTTACCATTATCCTTGTTGATAATGTGGGGGTGCCAGATTTCTCCGGCATCATTGGGATTTTTGCGATGAATGGGCTTTTGTTTCAATTCGGCGGCCTTATCCATCGCCTCCTGCATCGGGATCTGCCAGATCACCACCTTCGGGCGGTCTCCTTCGACAGTTGCTTTTTTCAGGGCCTCGAGAGCGATCCCGCGATACGTCTCGAGCTGCGTCGCCGACATCTGGAGATATTTTGAGCTGTTCTTGAAGCCGTCTTCGGAGGTGTTTTCGGGCGGGAGTGCTTCGGTAAACTGAAGATTGAGATCCAGCAAGTCCTGCAGGGCGTGGTTGTATTCATAGTTCGCCATGCGGCGAAAGGAGCTGTGACCACCGGCATTTCTCCTGACCTGGCTGGCTTTGTGCATTTCATTGCCCAGCCATTCGACAATTTTGGCCCGCTCCTCGTCCTTGAGATGGTAGTCCGGTTCGTCATCCGGCGGCATCTCGCGTTGGCTGAGGACGTCGTAGATCTCGACCCATCGGTCGACGTCCCCGCCGGTGAGAAGATTGGGATCCAGTTTGTCAACCCGAAGTCCTGCCTTGGACTTTTTCGGGCCATGACAATCCACGCAGGATTTTGCGAAAAGCGGAGCGACGACCTTCTGATAGTCGTCAAGATTGGCCGTCGGCACGGGCTCGGCCGCGCCGATGGGGTGAAACCACCCTGCCAGCGCAATCATTGACAGAATCCGGACAGGTTTTGATCGAAAGTGTGGAGGCATGAATGAGTTTCCGGGCGGGGCCAACGGGTTACTTTTTGACTCCCCAGATCTCTTCCAGAAGATCGTGAAGAACCGGATCATGTATCTTGAGTTCGGCGCGGACAAACGGATAGAAGTCGTTTCGATCAAAAAACGCTTCGGTTCCTTCGGCAAAGTATTCCATCGGAGTGGAGGCGGCATAGGCGCGGACTTTGCGACCGGTGTGGTCCAGCACCTTGTTGTAAATCCCGGTCTTCATGGCCTTCTCGTAAGCGGCGATGATGCGGGGTTCCCCGTAGCCGCCCAGGATCTGGTCGTGAAACGCATGGCTCAATTCGTGGAGAATGACCGAAGGGTGTTTTGCCAGTTGATCGCGATCCAATAATGAGGCCGCCCGGGTGATGTGGACTTTCTTGGCGAGACGCGGATCGTAACCTCGCTCCAAGAGCCACTCGGCACCAGGGTGATAGGGGCCGGGTTCCACGTCGATCTCGGGGTGGTCGTGCTCGATCCAAATTCCGAGTGTCTGCAATTGTTTCAGCCGGTCTTGGGAAATCATGATCGCGATTCGTTGTAAGTGGCTAGCCAGCATCGTCAGGGCCCGAGCTCCTTCCGTCGCGTGCTCGCCTTCCAGCATTTTTGGATCGATATGGACCTTCCAGCCTTCGATTTCCCGAACGATCGGCTCGTAGTGCTTTTTCGCGGTGGCCTCGCCCGGAGTCTCGGGTTCCGCAATTGCCGCGAAAAGCGCGATGAGCAAAGTCACCGTGCTTGCGAGGAACCCCTGGATTTTGAAACGCACGTGTGATTGTTTCGTCATGGCTTACATAGAAAGAATGTTGAATAAAATAATCAGAAGGTGGCTGCCATCAATTTTCAAACGAGAGCCTCATGAACTTTTGTCGAGTATCTGTAGCCGCAGAGGCAGTGCGGTGGCCCGATGCGTCGGGTGAAGAGATCGTGACGCCTTCGGTGGTCCAATTTTGGAAATCAGTGCTGATCTGGGCTATGTAGGTGATGTCAGGCCGTCCAGCAAAGTAGGTCATTTCCATACGGTCCGGTAGTAGACTAACAGTAGGAAGCTTGTTGGCCGGATTTTTGAACGGATCAAGATCAAGAGCGTATGCCGTGAGGAGGCTGACACCAGTGCCATCCGGTTCCTGCTCAAGGGGCGTATGCATGGGAAGGTCGTGCTCCAGCAGCCATTTTTGCGCTGGGCTTGGTGCCGCAGCAATTTCTTGTGCCGGATGTCCCGTCCATTTGGGTGTCCAGACGGGCACAGTGAAGCCCGTTTTTCCACTGATGAAAAACACACTGAATTCCGGATCGGTCTCACGGAAAAGGTTTCCAGATACGGTCGGAGCATTTCCAAGGAATACGGCGGAACTCAGCGGGCAATCCACGAAGCAATTGTTTCCCAGAAAGGTGACGCTTGCCGGCGCAGTGACTGACTTTAGATCAAAGCATTTCAAGAAAGCGGAATCCCCAATGAATGTGAGCCATTCTCTGAAAACAACACTGCGCAATTCAGTGCAGTTTTCGAAGGCCCGAGGAGAAATGGAGGTGACGCTGGGAGGCAAAACAAGGGAGGTAAGGGCACGGCAGCCAAAGAAGGATAAAGGACCGATGGAAGTCACCTGAAAGCCAAAGCGGACAGATTGCATGTTGAAAGACTGATAAAATGCAGAGTCACCGATGGTCGTTACACTGTCCGGGATGACGACAGATTTCAGATGGAAGCAGATCGCAAAAGCTGCTTCTCCAATCAAGGCGACTGTAGGTGGAATCGTGACAGAAGTCATCTTTGAACCCAAAAAAGCCCCTGTTTGCCCGCTCCCTGTAATGGCGGCAACAGGCTTTCCTTCTATTTTAGCAGGGATTTCTACGTGCCCGGTGACGTTATCTGGATAGTCGGTGATATGCACTCCACCGTTCACCACCTGATAAGTGAACAGGCCACTGACTGCAGCCTGCAGGTTACCTGACATGAGCATTAGGACTATGAGACCGAACAGCGCTTTGACATTAATAATTCTATTCATACTCTATACAGGATTATGTTTCACCTTTTTTACCTTCTAAAATCCCAGGCGACACCGGGAGCTTGTCCATCGATTCTGCGTGAATCCACAATGCGCCCTTCCCAGCGCGACGAAGGTTCGGGCGAGTCGATGGGGTTCCATCGCCCGCTCAGACGATTGAGATCAGCTGGGTCGCGGACGGCTTCGATGAGATAGCTGCCGTTTGGATCCGAAACCACTGCGAAAAAAGTGCTTCCGGTCGCCAAAATTTCGACGCGGCCTTGGTTCTCGAGTTGTTCAGCGTCGTTCGCGCCCCTTCGGCTGACCCAAACACCCTGAAACCCTTTTTCAGCCCCCTCTGCAACCGGCTTGGCGATTCCCTCGCTTCCGACCCACGCCTTGCCTTTGTCGGCGCGAGCCTTCAAGTCGGCCATCAGTTTCTCAGCACTCTCGGCGTCTTTCGCCAAATCGGTAACGTCCGCTATGCCCCACGGATTCCGCGACTCCACTTTTCGCATCGTCCATAACGGCTTGTGCTCGCCGGGTGTTACTCTTGTCAATGGGATCGCGGCCAATTCTGAAGGTAGGACCACCACGCTGTCTTGATAGCAGGAAAAGCGGGCCAGAAATGTGGCGCGTGGAGAAACCCAAGCGCACAATTCCCCTACGGTAATCATATCATCACGGTCGGAATCGGCATCACCGCGCAGTGCTTCGCAGATCGCTAACACTTGAAAACCATGCGGTACAGTGGAGTCATCGACCTGTCCGCTTGTCGATTGCGTCTCTTTGCTACCCAGCAGCCAGGCACTCTTCGCAGGTAAAGGGCTGTGCACCGATCCGCCGGCCTGACAGGCATCAATGGACACCAGTGACGGACAAGAAAGGCGTGCCAGACTGGCGGCTAGAATATTGGCATCAATGACTTTCTGATCACCTTCCAGTCGGAAGAGTTTGTCTTCAGTGACACCATGCGTGCTGGCGTGGACGATCACGAAGTCCGTTGGGGCGACTGATTCTTCCAGCTTCTTCAACTCTTTTCGCAGACGCGTGGGCGTACAGTCTAAACCGGAAATGGCAATCGTCTTCACCTTACTCCAGGCAGAACCTGCACGCTTGATCGCGTCTGCGAAAAATACCGCATCGCGTCCGTAAAGGTCGTCCACCGGCGGCCCCGGAAGAGGTGCTCCCAATCCGAAAGACAGCACCCGCAGAGTGCCTTCTCGAACCTCCGCCGACTTCCTGTTCCCAGCGGGCACGGTTTGCCCTTGTGCGCCAAATGAAGCGATGAGTGTGCACAATTGCGTGGCCGTAACGATTACTGTTAATTTCATAACCTTATATTCCTCGGAACTATCGTGTATGAGATTTTTTATTTCATTGAAAACTCCACTCAGGCTGAATGGTGTAACTGCGTTGAAAAACATGACTATTGGCATGCGATATGCCATACGGATGAGAGAATTCAGGAAATGAGTTCCGCGAGCGCTCCAGCATGGGATAGTCCATTCTGCTTGAGAACGAGATCTTCGTTGCCGTAATACTTGATGGGGTTTCCGTGGGCGTTGAGCACGGTAGTCCACCAGTCGCCAATGGTGCGCGAGCCATTGTCGCCATATTTCGGGTAGCGGATGTATCGACCTCGGATGTTGAGTTTACCACTGCAACCGCCGACGATCACGTAAGGCCATTCCAAACAATCGCCGTGATGTTTGTTGGAAGAATCGCTCAGGTAAATGATCATGGTG
>Ga0315905_10007905_pt1 | contig 10750 bp, 6 predicted proteins | sample LakEriMetagenome_5_FD_203522 | JGI IMG/M metagenome (GOLD analysis project Ga0315905, IMG submission 203522) | Freshwater fungal communities from buoy surface, Lake Erie, Ohio, United States - Buoy 4 MA121 | ecosystem: Environmental > Aquatic > Freshwater > Lake | place: USA: Lake Erie, Ohio... | reverse complement strand
TGCAGAGAGAATTCCGGCGATGCTGCCCAAGCCGGGCCCGGCGGCGATGCGGACGAAGAGTGGCGTGCTGGCCACAACTCCGGATACTTGCGTGAAAGTCTGGGTGCTGGCGTAGCTGCCGCCGGCTGTCTTGGCGATTTCAAATCCTGTGGGTGCGGTCACGACAATGTTGGCACCTAGACCCGACCCCGCAACACTCAATGCGGCCGACGGTGTGCCGGCATTGCTGTAGGTTGACACCAGCCCGGTGCCGATACCGGTGAGAGTGACGACTGCTCCGGGAGTGGTGCTGCTGGCATTGAGTTGGATGTTGTCGAGGCGGTTGTTACCCTGTGTAGATATTGCCCCTGTAAAGGTAATGCGCAGATAGGCATTGGCCGCGCCATTGAGAGCGGTAATGGTACCCAATGTCTGCAGAGCAAAGCCATTCGTTGCTGAGGTGATCGTTTGAGTGCTGGTCCAGGTACTGCCGTTTGTACTAGTTTCCCAGAGTTGGGAGTCGAATCCTGAACTGCTTACTCTGTTGGCGTAGCTGACCACGAGGTTTTGGTAGTTCGTCATGCTGAATTTGAGCACGATACTTTTGCCGTTTGCCACACTGCTCACCAAGGCCAGGCATGCGGGAGTTGTCGTGACGGTGGAGAGGCCAGTGGAGCCTCCGGCATTGAGATCAGATCCAGTGAAGCTGTTTAGTTCCGTTGACTGCAACCAGGAACTGGAGCCGTTGGTGCCATCAAGATAGATTGTTCCAGAGCCGACATTGGCGCTAAAAACTGTGGGCGTATTGGGCGATGCGAGAGCTGCTGTTCCGCCTGCGTCGGTCGTTTGGAAATCCCAAGCGGCAAGCAGTGTTGCCCCACCGCCGCCGATCGAACTGATGGTGAAAGTCAGAGCGGCACTGCCGGTTCCATAGGCATTGGTCGCACTGATCGTACTTAGAATAGTTCCCGATACCAATGGCGTGCCGGAAATGAGACCCGCGCTGTTGATGCTCAATCCGCTGGGAAGATTCGTCGCGCTGAAACTCGTTGGCAGATTGCTCGAGGCGATTTGATAGGGTGTGATGGCGGTATTGACCGTTCCGCTTGCCGCGTACGCACTGGAGATGACAGGCGCGCCGCTGCCACTGAGAACGGTGAAATTTGTCGGGCTCGCGGCGGTGCCGCTAGAGGTCGTCACCGCAATCGGGCCGGTTGTCGCACCCACGGGAACAGTGGTGGTGATCTGGGTAGGGGAGTTGACGGTGTGTGTCGCACTGACTGCGTTGAATTTGACAGACGATACGTTGCTGAAATTGGTGCCGGTGATGATCACACTCGTGCCAACCGGGCCGTTGTTCGGCGTGAATCCGCTGAAGGCTGGTGCGGGCGGTCCGGGGATGACGGTAAAGCTGCCGACACTTGTTGCCGTGCCCACGGTGTTGCTGACACTGATGAGGCCGCTGGTGGCAGTAGCTGGTAAAAGCGCGGTGATCTGGGTGTTGGAGTTGATCGTGAACGAGGCGCTGGTGCCGTTGAAATTCACCACCGACGCATTACTGAAATCCGTGCCCGTCAACACCACCGATGTCAGTTGTACGCCACTCGTCGGAGCGAAGCTGGTGATCGTCGGTGCAACATTCGTCGCGGTAATTGTCAGATTGGCATTGTTGATGTCAAAAAATATGTTGCCGACCGCTTCGACCTTGAACCGCCCGGTGGTGGTGGCGTTGGACAGGGAATTGGGGATGGTTACGTTGGCGGTTCCGGTATTGGCAACGCTGGAAGCGAGAACCACCGGGAAAGTATTTCCGCCATCCGTGGAGTAGGAGATTTTTACATTTGCACAGTTGACTGGTGCCGCCGTGGTGTTGGCCACACTCCAGGTTAGGGTCTGGGGTGTTCCCGCCGCAATTGTTGACGATGAACTGAAGTTGGAAATCAAAAATGGTCCAGCCGTGGAGTTGGAGATCACCTGGGTCGATGTGTAATTTTGTCCGCCTCCACCAGCGCGGTTGTCGCGGACCGAGACGCGAAATGTCATTGTCCGGGTAGTGCTGGGAAGAAACTCACCGGTTACATAGCTGCTGCCATAGGTCACGGGTGGATTGTTTGCGTTATTGAGAATGTAGGGTAGCGAGGGAAAGGTGCGCGTGGGGCTTGCCACAGGATCATAGGAGCGGAAGATCGGTGAGGCCCCGTTGTCAGCCTGAAGGAGTGGATTTTGGGTAGCGCCTCGGTCAAACTCCTCCCAGCAGTAGGTGAGCGAATCGCCGTTCGCGTCCGTGGCTTGTGCGGTGAGTGCAAAAGGGGTTTGTCGCGGAATGTTGTAAGAGCTTGGCAGGGAGGAGATCGCCGGCGGCGTATTGCCGGTGGCGGTGACACTGAATGCCGCACTGCCGGCGCCAGTACTTGTATAAGCATCAATCTCGTCGTAATTAACCGTATGAAAGTAATCGTCGCTGTGGGCCTGCAAATCCTGCGGCGCACAAATCCCCGCATAGGCCATGATCGTGCTGCCGCTGCCCGGTTCGTAAGCGGTGGTTGCATTACGGGTGCCGACACCAACCGCGGCCGAGGTGCCGTTGAAGGTGTGGTTGCCGCCAAACTGATGCCCCATTTCGTGCGCGACGTAGTCAATGTCGAACGAGTCGCCGACGGGATTTGGATTACCGGTGACGCCTCCTGCTTTAGAACCTGTTTCACAGACCGATCCCAAATATGCAATACCGCCGCCGCCAGTGCTGAACACGTGGCCGATGTCGTAATTCGCATTCTGAATGATCGAGTCGATGGTCGTTTGGTTTTCCTCCAACATTGTCGAACCATTGCTGTTAGTATAGGGATCCGTCGTTCCATTGAGGTAGATCAATAAATCGGTGTTGGCAACCAGGGTCATGCGAATGGAAAATTCGCGCTCATAGACCGTATTCACCCGGTTGATGCTGGTGACCATCGCTGCGAGCACGTTGGCTTTGGTGGGGGAGCTTCCCGCTACAGCCACGGAGTATTCCCCTGTTGCTGCTAGCGCCAATCGATAGGTTCGCAAGCTGGAGCCCGTTGGCCTGGCCGCTGCAGGCCGCGATGCCGTGTTCAATGGTGAAACCTGCCTCCCCGCTACTCCGCAGGTGAAGTTTTTCAATTTCTCCTGATCGATTTGATCGCTTTTATAATAAACGATACTCACCTCGTCGCTGTTGCTCCAATAGGGATCGATAAAAAAACTGCCCTTGGCCGACAGCACCATTGCCCGCAGGCCGCGCGGTGTCATGTCGATGCGTCCGGCTGCTGATGGATCATCGACTCCCTGCACCACGTACGTCTTTATGTCGGGATATTTTGCGGCCAGGCCGTCTTCCATGACCGGCGATTCCATGATGCGAAAGCGCCCGAAGCCGCCATCGGGCAGGGGCAGGGAAATCTCCACTCCGTCTATTGTTATAGTATTGGCCGATTCACGCGGCGCACGGTTCAACAAGAGCCCCATTGCGGTTTTTTGCAGGGCCATTCTGCGATATTTCAAGGGAATGATTTCACGTCGGGCGACCCCACGCTGTGCGGTACCTATCGAAGCTGCAGCCTGCGCTTCGCTAACATCCTGCCAAAGCGGGGAGCTTTTCAGTTGCGCACAGAGCGGGCCCGCAGAGGAAAAAAACGCCGTCAGGATGAAGAATGGGAGAAGCAGACGATTTTTCATGAACTCTGGAGTAGTAACGCTGGAGGTTTTTACGCAGAATGGTGGTGGGGGGCAACCGATGATGGTTTTGTGGCATTTTACCCAATGCGCTTGCTAGAAAAAAATAAACAAACAAGAGGATTCGCCAAGATTTTTTTTGTGACGTTCCTTGGGTCAACAGGGGCTTTGCCATGTCTCCGGCGCGATCCGTTTTTGGGGTTTTTGCAGCAGGCGGTGAAATCCTTCACAGATAGGGATTGATGCGGATCTCGCGGCCGATGTCCGTGGCCCCGCCGTGACCTGGGTAAACTTTGGTGTGTTTGGGAAGCGTGAGAAGTTTTCCGCGAATGCCGGCAATCAACAGCGCATGGTCGCCATGACCGGGAATGTCGGTGCGACCGATCGATCCCTCAAACAAGGTGTCGCCGGAAAAAAGAACTTCGCCCTGTTCCAGATGAAAAATGACCGAGTCGGGCGAGTGACCGGGCACGTGGGCTAACGAAAAATTCACGCCTTCGATCTCCAGCGGAAGGTGAGGGTCGATTTTGTGGTCGACGTTAAACGGTTTGACATCGGGCATGCCCCAGGAGCGCGCCATGGTTTCGAGGGTGAGCGCAGGGTCGTGATCGGCGAAGGCATGGACCTGCGCTCCCAGCGCGCGCACGGCTGCCGCATCCATGACGTGATCGAAGTGCTGGTGGGTGAGCAATAGATGAGTCGGGACGATGCCGAGCTTTTGCAGCCATGCTGTCACGCCCTCGGGCGCATCGATCAACACATGGCTGCCGAGCGGGGTTGCAAGCAGATACGCGTTGGTTTCTGCGATACCGCCGCAGTAAATTTGAGGAACGAGTGACATTGATGGTGTAAGTAAAAAATTTTCAGCCAAGGATCTTGCGTAGTGCCCGGTGCACATGTGCCATCTCTGCGGGCTGGCCAATGGTCAATCGACACCAGTCGAGCATCGGCGGAAAAGGCCGGGCGACAATGACCTGTTCGCGGCTCATCGCCTCCTGGAATTTTTCGATCGGCATGCCGGTCTGGAAAAACACAAAGTTTGCCTGCGACGCGGTGTGTTTTTTGCCAAGATCACGCAAAACGGCATGAATCGCATCACGCCCGGCTTTGATCTTCGCACGGGTGCTGTCGAGATACTCCTTGTCCTTCAAGCTGGCCAGCGCCGCCACCGCGCCCATCAGGTTGGGGTTGCCGCTCATCTGTGCGCGGACTTCTGCGATTTGTCGCGGGCTTGCCACTGCGTAGCCGACCCTCAGTCCAGCGAGTCCGTAAATCTTTGAGAAGGTACGCGAGACCATGACGTCGTGGCCCTGCTTCACTAAATCCACCATGGTGTTGGCGGCGAAATCGTCGCTGCATTCAAGATACGCTTCGTCGATGAATACCGGCACTTTTTTGGAGACTCCGATGGCAAACGATTTCAGCTTCTCCGCATCACACAAGGTGCCGGTGGGATTGTTGGGATTGCAGATATAAACGCACGATGTTTCCGCCGTGACCTTGGTGGCCATCGCTTCGAGGTCGTGTTCCCATTTGTCGTTGAGCGGAACTTTGACCACCTTGGATCCCAGGCCCTGCATGACATCGATCATCTGGGTATAGCTCGGCACTGCGGCAATGATTTCTCCCTTTTTGGCTCCGAAATGCCGACCATAAGCCAGCAGGATTTCACCCGATCCCACACCCATGAGAATGTGATCTGCGGGAACGTTTTCCTTTTCCGCGATCATGGCGATCAATTGTTGATTCTGCGCATGAGGATAGCGAAAGCTGCGTTTCAGCGAATCTGTCATCGCCGCTACCGCCTGCCGCGAGGGCCCGAACGCATTTTCATTGATCGACAACTGCAAGGGCAGCTCCACCGCAGTATCCGCGCCCGCAACATCTTCGGCCCGCAGGGATGTCGCCATCGCAACCAGTCCACCGGCTGCCTTGAGCCAGCTCCTGCGACTAAGGGCGATCTCGTTTCTCTTGTCGTTTTCCTCAGGCTGATTCATGAACGAACCGTGGATTTTTCGGGCGTTCTGGTCAATCGGCAAATTTGTTTTGTCGAGGCCGGCTCTTTGATTGTAATCACGCAGCTCATGCAGTTGACGGCGCATGGTCCATTAGTAATGCAAGCGAAGTTCCAAGCGCCTCGTATGGTGATTTGCTAAGCGGGGCTTTAGCTGAAACCTGCGTAAAATTGCCCAATCAGCTTAGAAGGTGAAATACGATGAAAAATCCCTAACAAAATCTAACATGTTACCATGCGAGCATACTGCTGATAACCTGACTCGCGATAGGGACTCTAGATCCAAGATGCGGTTTGGTTTTTAACAGCATTCGAGAGAATCGAAGTCCAGTCTGACCCTTGGGATTAAATCCTTGGTGAAGTAATCATTCGGCTTACTCCTCTTCCCCCACAGGCAAGGTGGGTGGATATATTAATAGATGCTGTCAACCTGTCCGAAATGTCTCATTCGAGTCCTCGCATTTTATGTTGTTAGACTTTGTTAGGCGCTAATCATCGCGCTATAATTTATTAGACGATTGAGTCAACTTTCCTAATGGCTTCTCGCATGGTGACACGTTAGATTTGAGCGCCCTCCTGAGGAACTTTGTTGCGGGGGATCTGTGGGCCGATTCATAGTTGACAAGAAATGCCTGACTGCGAAACTGTGCGCGGAGTTATGGAACAAGTGATCATCATCGGAACGGGGTGTGCGGGATATACTGCGGCCATTTACACGGCGCGGGCCAATTTGAAACCGCTGATGCTTTCGGGCACGCAGCCGGGCGGGCAGTTGACCACGACCACTGAGGTTGAAAATTTCCCTGGTCATCCGGAGGGAATCATGGGCCCGGAATTGATGGCGTGCATGCAAAAACAGGCGGAGCGTTTCGGCACTCGTATTGCCTACGAAATGGTCGAAAGCGTGAGCATTCTTGCTGACGGCGGGTTTGCTGTGAAAACCGGATCTGCCAGTTATGAGGCGAAAACCGTCATCATTGCCACGGGTGCCGCGCCGCGCCACATGGGGCTGCCGAACGAGCAAGGATTGATCGGACGCGGGTTGACATCCTGCGCCACCTGTGACGGGGCCTTTTACCCCGACGTTCCCGTGGCGGTGATCGGCGGCGGCGACAGCGCTTGTGAGGAGGCCGGATTCCTCACCCGCTTCGCCAGCAAGGTGTATTTGATTCATCGTCGCGACGAATTGCGGGCCTCGAAAATTATGGCGGACCGGGCGCTCGCGAATCCGAAGATCGAGCCGGTCTGGAACTCCACGGTGACGGAATATCTCACCGATGAAAAGGGCGAGATGCGTGCGGTGAAATTGCAAAATCTTGTCACGGGTGCGGAAAGCGAAATGGACGTCAAATGCGTGTTTGTCGCCATCGGCCACGTGCCAAACAGCGGCTTTTTGGGCGGCTTGGTGGATCTCGATGAAAATGGCTACATCCTGCAAACCCCCGGCCGCACCGCAACCAAAACTCCTGGGCTGTTTGCCGCCGGCGACGTGGCCGATCATTATTACCGACAGGCGATCACAGCGGCGGGGCAGGGGTGCGCAGCGGCCTTGGAAGCGGAACGTTATCTCAGCGAGCACGAAGGGCGCTGAGCTCTTCGGCTTTCTTCAACGAGTTTCGTCCCGCTCAGGTCAGCGAGCCGTTGTGGATGATGTCGACAAAACTCTGTGCATCGAGTGAGGCACCGCCGATCAGTGCTCCGTCGATATCCGGGCAGGCCATCAATTCCGCGGCGTTGGCGGGCTTGACGCTGCCGCCGTATTGAATCCGCAGCTTGCCTGCGATTTCGGGGCCATACAGTTCGGTGATCACGCTGCGCACAAACGCATGCGCATCCTGGGCCTGTTGAGCCGTGGCGGTGACTCCGGTGCCGATTGCCCAGACCGGCTCATAGGCTACGACCGTATCCTCCATGTCCGAAACCGTAATGTTCTCCAGTCCCTCGGTGATCTGCGAACGCAGGATGCTCTCCAGTTTTCCGGCATTGCGTTCCTCTAGGGTTTCGCCGATACAAAAAATCAACTTCAGTCCTGCCTCGCGCGCCTTTTTCAACTTCGCATTGATCACCGCGTTGGTTTCTTCGAAAAACGACCGGCGTTCGCTGTGGCCGACGATCACATGGCGCACGAGGATTTCGCGAAGCATCTTCACGCTGATTTCGCCCGTGTAGGCACCGTCGTCATATTGCGAGCAGTTCTGCGCAGCCATCTCCACCCCTCGTGCCTCGCTCAACGATTCCGACAGCGTGGGCAGCGAAATGAACGGTGCGGCAATTACGATATCGCTGGTCTGGCGACCGGTGAGTTTGCTCAGGAACGATTTCACAAACGCCGCGGTGTCGGACGGTCCTTTGTTCATTTTCCAGTTGGCGGCGAAGATCGGTCGGCGATACATATATTTTTTGTTAGGGTGATGGATTGTCTTGAGTGTTCTGGAGGAGGAGGATTTTAGACTTCGGTCAATGCGGCGACACCGGGGAGCTCCTTGCCTTCGAGCAGTTCCAGCGAGGCCCCTCCGCCGGTGGAAATGAAGTCCATGTCGTCATCGAGTTTGTATTTGACCACGGCGGTGACGGAATCTCCGCCGCCGACGATGGAAAGAGCGTCGGAGTTAGCCACGGCCTGGGCGATAGCTTTGGTACCGATGCCGAAGGATTCGATTTCAAAAACACCCATCGGTCCGTTCCACAGAATCGTTTTTGCTGTTGCGATTTCCTTTTGAAATTCTGCAATTGCGAGATCCCCGATATCGATGCCCTCGCTATCGTCGGGAATGCTTCCGCCATCGGCATAGGGAGCAGTGACTTCGGTGGCAGCGCCCTCCTTGAATTCCTGAGTGCAGCGCGTGTCTGCCGGCAGCAAGAAGCGGATGCCCTTATCTTCAGCATTTTTCATGATGTCGAGCGCCAGTTCTAACTTGTCCTTTTCGACCCGTGACTTGCCGACCATGAAGCCTTGCGCCTTGCGGAATGTGTAGGCCATCGCACCGCCGATGATGAACGAATCGGCTTTTTTCATCAACGCGTTGATCACCTTGATTTTGTCGGAGACCTTTGCGCCGCCCATGATGACCAGAAACGGTCGCTCAGCGTTTTCCAGCTTGTGCACGAGATAGTCGAGTTCACGAGCCATCAAAAATCCCATCGCGCTTTGCTTAACGTAGTGAGTGACTCCCTCGGTGGAAGCGTGGGCACGGTGTGCGGTGCCGAAGGCATCGTTGACAAAAATTCCGGCGTTTCCTGCCAGTTCCCTGGCGAAGTCGGCATCGTTTTTTTCCTCCTGAGGATAGAAGCGGGTATTTTCGAGCAGTAGCACTTCGCCCTCCTTTAGCGCGGCGCGCTGGGCGGCTGTGGCTTCACCGATGCAATCCGTTGCCATGAGCACAGGCTTCCCTAACAACTCGGCAAGCCGAGCGGCAGCAGGAGCCAGAGAGAATTTCGCCTCCGGGCCATTTTCCGGACGACCGAGGTGCGAACAAAGCACCAGCCTGGCTCCGCCTGCGAGCAGGTGTTGGATCGACAGCACCGCTGAGGTGATGCGGGTGTCATCGGTGATGACACCGTCTTGCAGTGGCACATTAAAGTCCACGCGCATGAGAACTTCCTGGTTGCGGACGTCGAGATTTTGAATCGATAACTTGGCCATGTGGATTCGGTACGTTGGATGCGATATCAATGTCAAGCATCATGAATCATGAAATATGCCAGTTTTCAGATATTTCTCGACAATCAGGGAATCCGCCGCAGCATTCTTCCGCTTTAATTACATTATGAAAAAACATATACTCATATCCACGGTTGCGTTTGTCTTTGCCTCACTCAGCGCGCTGTATGCCGGTGGCGAGGGTTGGCAAACCGATTTTGAAGCGGCCAAAAAGCTTGCTTCGGAAGGCAAAAAAGACCTATTGCTCGATTTCACTGGCTCCGACTGGTGCGGATGGTGCATCAAGTTGAATAAAGAGGTTTTTGAGCTCGAACCCTTCAAAACCGGCACCAAGGACAAGTTTGTTCTGGTAGAACTTGATTTTCCGAAGAAGAAGGAACTTGAAGCGAAACTCAAGGAGCAGAATGAAAAGCTGCAGGAGCAATTCAAGGTTCAAGGATTTCCGACGATCCTGCTCTGTGATGCCACCGGTAAGCCTTATGCCAAAACTGGCTATCAACCGGGAGGTGCGGAAAAATACGTCGCCCATCTCGATGAGCTACGTGCCGTGCGGGTCAAGCGCGACATGGCTTTTGCCGATGCCGATAAAGCCAAGGACGATGCGGCCAAGGCAGCTTGCCTGGTAGAAGGATTGAAGGGCATCGATGAAGAACTAGTCAATTCTAGCTACGGCGATATTGTCGAAAAAATCGGCGAACTCGACAAAGAGGATAAGACTGGATTCGTGAAAACGCGCAAAGAGGCAGCCACAAAGATAGAGGCTGCGGAAAAAGCGCAGGCTGGCATTCAGGAGTTCATGGGCACCAAGATCCAGCCGCTGATCCAAGCCAAGGAGTTCGACAAGGCGCTGGCCGCGGTCAAGACCTTCATCAAGGAAAATCCTGACACGCCCGAGGACTTTAAGATCGGTATGACAGTGAATATCGCTCTGGCTGGCCCAATGGAAAAAGGGGATGTGAATGGCGCTAATGCGGTAATCGACGGTGTTGTAAAGGAGTATCCCCAAAGCGATCTGGCGAAAAACGCGGATAAAATCAAGGCGAGCATCAAGGCACGTCTCGAGCAAATGAAGGCCAACAAGGTTGACGAAAAAGACAAAGCAGCGGAGAAGTAAAAAGCTTCTTCCGTCGTGACCGGCAGAGGTCATGATCAAAAAAATGCGCCGCGGGATCTCCTGCGGCGCTTTTTTTGTGGGTGGTGACAATTCTCCCGACGATCAGGCGATATTGGTGAAGACCGACTGCACGTCGTCGTCGTCCTCAAGTTTGTCGATGAGTTTTTCGACTTCCTCGAGTTGTTCTTCAGTCAATTCCACCGGATTGCTGGCGACGCGGCGCAGTTCGGCTTTTTTTGCCGCAATGCCCAGTTTTTCAAAGGCCTGCGTGAGCGTGGAAAAACTCGCG
>Ga0315905_10007904_pt1 | contig 10751 bp, 10 predicted proteins | sample LakEriMetagenome_5_FD_203522 | JGI IMG/M metagenome (GOLD analysis project Ga0315905, IMG submission 203522) | Freshwater fungal communities from buoy surface, Lake Erie, Ohio, United States - Buoy 4 MA121 | ecosystem: Environmental > Aquatic > Freshwater > Lake | place: USA: Lake Erie, Ohio... | reverse complement strand
GCTGAAATTGTCGGCTACCTCAACAAGGTAAAGCCTCCTTATAACATCAGCGAACCTGTTCAGGAACTTGCCTTGAAGGCATTGGACGAAATTGGCCAGGTCAACGACATGATTTTGCAGTTGGTGGAAGCAAGAAAACAACTTGAACAAGATTTCGTCAAGAGCCCTCAGGTGGTCAAGATCTTTCCCTCGGATGCCAATTTTTTACTGGTTGAATTTACCCAAGCCAGGGGCATGTATGATTACCTTGTGGGCAAGGGGATTGTGGTGCGTGACCGCAGCAATGTTTTGCTCTGCGATAATTGTTTACGCATCACGGTGGGAACCGACGCCGAAAACCTGAAATTGGTGGAAGCCATCAATTCATTCCAATAATTTATCATAACTCAAATAAATGAAAAAAGTATTGTTCATCGACAGGGATGGCACCTTGATCAAGGAAGCGCCACCAACCTATCAGATTGATCATTTTGAGAAACTTGTTTTTTTTCCAGCTGTTTTTCAATCCCTCTCCAGAATTGTAAAGGAGTTTGATTTTGAAATGGCGATGGTGTCCAACCAGGATGGCCTGGGAACTGGATCCTTTCCTACAACAGATTTTCAGCCTGTGCATGATCATATTGTAAAAACCTTTGCTGGCGAAGGCATTCATTTTGATGAGGAGTTTATTGACCCCAGCATGCCACATGAAAACTCACCTTCAAGAAAGCCTGGTCTTGGAATGTTGGGCAAGTACCTGAACAATCCTGCTTATGATCTTCAGGGATCTTATGTGATTGGCGATCGGTTGACGGATATTCAGCTGGCGTTCAACCTTGGTGCCCAATGTATTCTCATGACCAGTGAGGATGGTGCAGGTGTTGTAGACATTGACAGTTTGGAGGAGGGTTTGAAAAATACGGTTGCATTGGCCACAGGTGATTGGATGGAAGTATACAAGTTTTTAAAACATGGGCTGAGAACGGTTCATCATGTACGTGAAACAAACGAAACGCGCATAGACATCAAGCTTAACATAGATGGCACTGGAAAATCAACGATTGCCACTGGCCTGGGTTTTTTTGATCACATGCTTGATCAGATTGCAAGGCATGGTAAGATGGATCTCGACATCGCGGTAAAAGGTGATCTGCATATTGATGAGCACCATACCATAGAAGATACAGGCATTGCCCTCGGAGAGGCCATCTACAAAGGGTTGAGCGACAAGCGGGGAATGGAAAGGTATGGCTTTGCCTTGCCCATGGATGATGCAGAGGCAAAGGTGTTGATTGATTTTGGAGGAAGGAGCTGGATTGTTTGGGATGCAAGTTTCAGCCGGGAAAAAGTAGGGGACATGCCAACAGAAATGTTCTATCATTTCTTCAAGTCATTTTCAGATGCCGCCAAATGCAACCTCAATGTTTTTTGCCAGGGCGATAATGAACACCACAAGATTGAGGCGATCTTCAAGGCTTTTGCTAAAGCCATGCGGATGGCTGTGAAAAAAGATCCTATGCACGATGCGCTTCCCACAACGAAAGGAATGCTTTGATAAAATGAAAAACCCGGTGAGAACACCGGGTTTTTATGTCTTAAGCCTTTTTGATGGTTAAATGAGTGGTTTTTGGTTTTTCGGATGTTGGATGCGGCTTTCGGACAGTTGGATAGTTTGGTTTTTGTGTAGGAAAATTGGATTTGTTTGGTTTTAGGAATTGGAGGTTTTTTCTTTTGGAAATTGGATTTTTGGTTTTAGGAATTGGAGGTTTTTCTTTGGAAATTGGATTTGGTTTGGTTTTTCTGGATATGTTGCTCTTTCGATCAACAATACAAAGATACCTTGCCTCATGTCTTTACACAAGAGCAAAACAACCCTTTTATTGGTGTTCAGTAATTACTCCCAATCCTGTTAATCTACGTGAGTAAAGTATCGTAGATCTACGATACTTTTTTGAGTTCAGGGGCAATATTGATTGCTTCTTGCATAAATCCCTGATCAATCATCCATTGGTCGTTGTAAATTTTACCAAGGTACCTGCTGCCGTGGTCATGAAAAATACAAACCACCATATCATCTTTTTTCAATTCATCTTTAAGTTGCATCAATCCTTGCAAACAGCTGCCAGCGCTGTATCCACAAAAAATTCCTTCTTCCCTTGAAATCCTTCTTGCCATGATGGCGCCATCCTTGTCTGTTACCTGTTCAAAATGGTCAATCAAGGACATGTCAAAGTTTTCAGGCACAAAGTCTTCTCCAAAACCTTCAGACACATAAGGGTGAACTTTGGTCATGTCAATCAATCCGGTTTTATAGTAATGGGTCAGTAAGGACCCACAGGCATCAATGGCCCATATTTTGATGTTGGGATTTTTTTGTTTCAGGAACATGGCAGTTCCTGTGATGGTTCCACCAGTACCTGCTGTAGAAACAAGATGGGTGATTTTCCCATCTGTTTGTTCCCAGAGCTCAGGCCCTGTTGATTCATAATGCGCCAATCGATTGGCGAGGTTGTCGTATTGGTTGGCATGAAATGCATTGGGAATTTCTTTGGCCAATCTTTGTGCAATCGCATAGTAACTCCTGGGATCTTCTGGTGCAACATTGGTGGGGCAAACGATCACTTCTGCTCCCACTGCACGCAATATGTCCACTTTTTCCTTGGACTGTTTGTCTGTAGTGGTGAAAATGCATTTATATCCCTTTACAATAGCCGCCAATGCAAGACCCATTCCTGTATTTCCCGATGTACATTCAATGATGGTACCACCGGGTTTTAATTTTCCTTCCCGCTCTGCCACTTCAATCATTTTGAGAGCCATCCGGTCTTTGATAGAATTTCCTGGATTGAAATAGTCAACCTTGGCCAAGACCTGGCAAGGAAGGGCCTGGGTAATTTTGTTGATTCTTATCAATGGGGTATTCCCAATTGTTTCCAGGATATTGTTTTTAATGTCCATGTTTATTTTTTGGAAACAGATTTTTGAGGGCCTTCTATTTCAAAACTCAGGTTTGCTGTGATCCTGTATTCTTCGATTTTGTTGTTTTTGTCAATGGTTGCACTATGATCTTTGATATAGATTGATCTAAGGTTCTTAATGGTTTTTGAAGCTTCCAGGATAGCTTTTTGTGCAGCATCCTCCCAACTTTTTTCGGAGTTGCTCAAAATCTCTATGACTTTAATGATGGCCATGGCTATTGTTTTAAGGTGATGATTGAATGCAAACTAATTTCCTTGTGAGGATTAATTTATGATGTGTATTGATGCTTAAACTGATTAAGGTCATCATCATCAATGACTGCTGCCATTGGATGAGCATCAAGCCGAAGCGTATGTTTGCATCAGTCGGTTAAAGGACATCGTCCCATGCCGGTTTGATTAAAGCAGACAATAGGATTCCGTAAAAGGGTTTAAAACTGCTGTATCGCGGAACTGGGCAAACCCCAGTTCCTTTTTTTGTGCCAGTCTGCACATCGAATTGGCTTACTTTTGCTTCATGCACATAGCCTCCTTTTCTATTGAAGACGCCCTTTCCAATCTACAGATCAAAACACTGAATGAGATGCAGCTGTCATCCCTGGAAGCCAACAAAGCCAATGATTCAGTGGTGTTGCTGGCGGATACGGGATCCGGTAAAACACTTGCATTCTTGTTGCCCGTTGCCCAGTTGTTGGACAAAGAAAAGAAAGTGAGCCAGGCAATGATCATTGTTTCTTCCAGGGAATTGGCTTTGCAAATTGAACAGGTGTTCAAAAAGATGGGAACAGGATTCAAGATCACCTGCTGTTATGGTGGGCATCTGCGTGAAACGGAGGAGAACAACCTAAAGCAAGCACCAGCCCTGATTGTAGGAACTCCCGGAAGGCTGGCTGATCATATCAGGCGAGGGAATATCACTACGTCTCATATTGAAACCCTGGTCTTGGATGAGTTTGATAAATCGCTGGAACAGGGATTTGAAGCGGAGATGTCATTTATCATTGCATCATTGCCCAACCTGACAAAAAGAATGCTCACCTCTGCCACTGAGGCAGTTGAGATACCTGCCTTTGTAGGGTTGAAAAATCCTGTTGAAATCAATTTTTTAACAGGAGAGAAGTCTCCGGCATTGGCAGTACAAATGCTGAGAAGCGATGACGCCAACAAATCCACAGCATTGTTTAACCTGATTTGCTCTTTGGGAAACCGATCCACTATTGTTTTTTGCAACCAAAGGGAAATTGTAGAGCAGGTTAGCAATTTTCTGAAAGACAAGGGAATTGTAAATGTATTCTACCACGGAGCAATGGAACAGCAAGAGCGCGATGTTGCCCTCTGCAAGTTCCGCAATGGCACCTCCAATCTGCTGGTGACCACTGACCTTGCTGCAAGGGGGTTGGACATTCCCAACATCCGTTATATCGTTCATTACCAGCTTCCCACATCAGAGGAGTCTTTCATTCACCGCAATGGCCGGACAGCCAGGATGGAAGCCAGTGGAACAGCAATTTTATTGCTTGCTCCGCAGGAAACCGTTCCGCCCTATATTCTCCCTGAGCCTTCAATCATTGAACTTCCCGCCGATTTAACCTTGCCAGCCAAGCCAGATTGGACAACCTTTTACATCAGTGCTGGGAAAAAAGACAAGGTTAACAAAATTGATATTGTAGGATTTTTTACCAACAAGGGGAGGCTTAAAAAAGAAGAAATCGGGCTGATTGAAGTGAAGGATTTCTTTTCCTTTGTAGCCATCCGAAAATCAAAGGCAGGGCCTACACTCCAATTGATCAAAGAAGAAAGGATCAAGAACAAGAAGGTGAAAATTGAAGTGGCCAAGTAAGGAACCATGCATATTTTATTCAGGCGCAATAGCGCCAATATGCGGTTTAACTCCAATGGGTTTTCCAAGGATGTCTTTTCCAGGATTCATACCCTGCAGCAAGCCAAGAAAATCACCGGGAAGTGGTTCAATTTTTATTCCTTTTCCTTTTACGAAATCAATATTCCCAGGAATATAATCTTGAATGCTCAATCCGCCGGGATTTTTGAAAAAAGGATTCCCCATTTTCGGGTTGGAGTCTTTGATCATTGCATCTGCCGGCCATGCAAGAGTTGAATACCAGAGGTTATTGTTGAAAAATACAGGACCGTCCAAACTTGTGCTTACTTTATCAGTTTTATTCTGATCGCCAAGTACCATTTTGGATTTGCCCATGATGCAAAAAATGTTATTTGCAATCAATATGCCTGTTGATGTTCCATCAATTGCAATCCTTGCGATAATGGTTGTGTCCACATAAATGGTATTGTTATAGAAGTAACTATTTACAGGTCCTTTTCGTGGTTTTTGTTCGCCTTGATATCCACTCAGCCAAAATATTTTACCTTCCTGAAATGCACCATTTTCACCTTTGATGCGAAATCCGTCATTTACGCTTATGTTGTACCTGTATGCACAATTGTAATTGTTGCCCAGTATTTCACAGAATCCACCAGCATTCCATGCGCTGAAATTGTATTGAAGCACAACATGATCACAGTTGAAATCAACATGAGCTCCTGCCGAATCACCCGGACCGTTCGCATGTGTAAAGCTGTTGTTTTCAATCAGCACCTGTGAAGCGCTCCATGTCCAGAGTCCGCTTCCTCTTCCCCATTTGCGACTATCGTTGTTACTTCCCGAATGATCCACCGAATTATGGTGCACATGAATATTTTTCACTTCACTCATTTGTATGCCGGGCCCTCCGGTATTGGCAATATCATTTTCATGTATGTTTATCCAGTGAATGTTTTTATTGGCCCCTGTGATTTTTATCCCAGTATGGTCAACATCCCTGATGCGGCAATTGCTGATCTCAACCTGCGTGATTTGAGCTGTTGGTTGATCCGCTATTAGGCGTATACCCCAGCCATACCTTTGTGTTCCGTTAGCGGTTTTCACTTCTTCGGCGTTTCTTAGAAATCCTTTGTTCTCAAAATAAATGTTCTTGATTTCAAGACTATCTAGCTGAATATTCTTGCAAATTTTTCCTGGTGATGCCGTAATTTTTACCCCAACCCGCATCTTGTCGTCTGAAGGTTTCTCAGTTTCAAATCCATCTGCTTCAATGATAGCATGCTTAACTACAATATAACTGCAATCCTGAATAAGCAAACCATTGGGCATGCCCTTGGCAATTATCATAAAGTTCACCTTAGTTTCAACTGTCGGCTTTTCGCTACCTGCAAAATAGCTGCCAATTACAACCAACTTGCCAGGAAGGCCTTGTACGCCAATCAAACGTAATTCACCGTGGAAAACTTGTCCCGCAGCAAAAAGTATCCTGTCGCCGGGTTTTAACAGAACGGTATTTATTTTTTCTATTGATTTGAAGGGTTGTTTTTCTGATGTGCCTGCATTGGCATCGTTCCCTGAAGCATTGTTGATGAAATAATTCGTTGCAAACGAACTCTGCATCGATAATAGAACAACTAAAAAAAATATCATTTGAAGCCGGTCTTTAAGCATTATTTCAATTTTAATGGTTCATTGAGATGCAGGTATTGATGAATACTGACAGAATGGTGTTTGCAGACCATTTTTTACAATATTATTTGTTGCCTATGATCCGAATGGCCTCCTTGGCAAATCTATTTCCCAAACTGATGTACCCTTCGCCCGACATATGCAAATCATTTTTTATGGCTTTGCCAGTTCGGTCAAAGCCGTCATTCAGGTCATCTGTGTTCACCCATGCGAAGCGGAGATTCGATTGGGCAACTTTTACTTGTATTTCTCTTATCAGATTCCAATCAGGATATTGTTCATTTGTCAAACCAAAATCGCTGAGCCTGCCTATAATGAAATTGATATCCTTTCTATGTAGGTCGGCTGAAAGTTGTTGATACAGTCCCAACAAGCTTCTTTCATATACATTACCGAGTTGTTCTCTTGCATCGCGTTCTCCCTGCATCCAGACAAATGTTACGGAGGCAATGCTTTGTGATGCAACAGCTGTGTTCACCTTTTTCATCAGCGAATCGTACAAGTCAGGTTGGGCAGCAGGTAGATCGCCCTGCACAGGTTTCCAATCTTTATACCAGCGTCGGATGGGTTGAGCGCCCATCGCGTCTTTCACCACGATTACCTTATTCTTACCGAATGCAGCTTCAACAGTTGGAAGAAAAGATTCTTCCGGCTTTAGCCCTGCCATATTGCTTTGGCCAGAGAGAATAAACAAGTGTTTTCCCTCCTGGGCAATAGCTTGCATGGATGAAGCCATCAATGAAAACGAGACAATCAGCAATAATTTTATTTGCATACCTATTTCTTTGGGCTTTAAAGATAAACCAAAAATCAGGCGAACAAGGGTAAGCCGGATCCACTTTGCAATTGATCAAAAAGGAGAGGATCAAGGACAAGAAGGTGAAAATTGAGGTGGCCAAGTAAACAAAAACCCCTGATTCATTGATGACCAGGGGTTTTGTGCCCAGAACAGGAATCGAACCTGCACTACCTTGCGATAACCAGATTTTGAGTCTAGCGCGTCTACCAGTTCCGCCATCTGGGCGATGGGTGGGATGCAAATTTATTGCTTCTTCTCCGTTTTAACAATAGTTATTCAAAGAAATATCCGTTTCTGTCTGGAAATGGGGTAATTTTGTGTGTTCAATCGGGGCTGACCGGTATTGACAGCGTAGATCTTTGAATGTAAGCATGCAGTGCATTGCGAATATTAGCACTTTAATCTGAATTCGAAACCAATAAATGGCGAGAATACTTACGCCATGGCTGCCTAATCAGAGATTAGCGCACCCATTATAGCCGGCAGACGGGCTTGCCTTTGCCAAGTCTCCCCGCTGAATCAAAATAACAAGGCTGCCTCAACCATAGGCTGTGCTGGTTGACAAAGACCATTCAGCTACGGAAACAGTTGGTTCGTTTGGCCCCTGCTGTTTCCTGACAATCAATTCCAAAATAAGCATGTAGAAAGCATTCGGCGAATATGTTTGGACGTGGGTTCGAATCCCACCAGCTCCACAACCTCTTAAAAAGAGGCCAGAAAGAGCGACTTGATGTCCATCAGGTCGCTCTTTTTTATTCTCCAGAGGCCATAGGTTTATCTGTAACTTATTTTATATTTGTTCTAACACAATTATTACGTCATGAAAAAAATACACACAATCGCAGCTGACTTTCAAGCGTATTGTAAAAAATCTTTCCTGTTTGTTTTGGGTTCCATGCTCGTTTTATTGGCAGCATCATCCTTTGTTTTGAAATCAGATAATCCTGATGGCATCGTAGGTGTTTGGAAAACAGGGGAAGGTACCGCAATGGTCAGAATTTACAAAAATGCTGACAAGTACCAAGGTAAAATTGTTTGGTTAAAGGAGCCCAATGATCCAGAAACAGGTAAACCCAAAGTGGATAAAAACCATCCTGATGCAGCCGTTCAGTCTCGTGCAATTTTAGGATTGGTTAATATCTGGGGCTTTACCTATAAAGGCCAAAATGTATGGGATGAGGGAAATATTTATGATCCCAAAAATGGAAATACCTATTCTTGTACCATCAAATTGGAAAATCAAAATACCCTGGAGGTCAGAGGATTCATTGGGGTTTCCATCATCGGCAGAACAGATACCTGGACAAGACAAGTATTAAGGTGATACAAAGTTAAATCCAATGTTGAAATAAAGCGGATTGCCTAACTTGCTGCTGAAATACCGTTGGTTGTCTTTTTTCCCGTCATAAACATTCATCACATCAAACCTCCAGTTGTATCGCATCCCCAATTCGGCATGAAACCAGACAAAGCCACTGACTTTTTTATCCCACATGATCCTGGGCTTCATTTCGCCTCTTTGTATAAACACTGATCCGTTTTGACTGTTGGGTAATGACATCCAAAATTGGTTGCCCTCTAACTCAAATCCTGCCTGCAACGTATTGGATGTTGAGAAATTGTAGCGCATAAAACCCCTTGCAGGAAGGAGTAATTCCATGCCCCATTTATCGTTAAAGGTCTTGTTCCAGAATAAAACAGGTACATGAATGAGTTGTCCTGCACGGTAGGTTCTGGCTATACCAGTACCAATCATGTTTTTTTCTGATTTTTTCCATCCATAAATAAAGGTGCCGCTCAAGGTTAGCGCTTTATTGTTTATAGCGCTCATGTCATTAAACAGGCCGTTTAGATCTGCACTTGCCTGTATGATTAAAAAATTCTTTTCATTCAGCGGTTTAAATATGGTAGAGTTGATGCCTGCGCTTGTTAGTGCATGGCTATTCATTGTTTTAGCAAACTGGTTTGTTCCTGGTTGATCAATGTCAAATTTGCTGCCCCAGTAATTGGCGCCCATTTGCCAGATGATCCTGTTGTTGGAAATTACAGGAATGTTTACCTGTGCCCTAAATGATGAAACCTTGTTTACCTGAAAGGATTGTTGAGCAGGTAGCATGGCCGCCAGCCTTATATCCGGCATTTCAAAGGAGCCGTATCTTTCAAATCCAATGCTGATGATTCTTTGTGGTGACTGGTTCAATACTTTTTGTGTACAGTAACGGGTAACACCCTCGGCTTCTCCGAATTTACTGTAGTCAAAATTGTCTGCTGTATCTATTTGTGCCATTGACCCTGTTGAAATAAACAGGAGCGCACTAAAAATTATTTTATGCATATTCATATTTATATAAAATTAATGACAAAATTGGTGAAGAAAATCAAGAAACTCAAATTGTATTTTAAACATGAAAAAATGGTTACATTGCTGATGGCTCATTTATTGATACCATGATTTTTTGAGAAACATGAAATACGCAGTATTCTTTTTTATCTGTTTTGGGGTGGGGTTGGTGCATGCCCAGCCTTACACGTCCAAACAGCAATTTCTTCCTGGTCAGTTGTGGAATGATTCAAGAGGTGAACCCATCAATGCCCATGGGGGAGGTATCCTGTTTCATCAAGGGGTATATTACTGGTATGGTACACACAAAATAAAAGGCCTTTCGGAAGCGAAATATGCTGATGGCGGAATTCATTGCTATGCATCAAAGGATCTGGTGAAATGGTATGACATGGGTAAGGTGCTGAATCTGGTCCACGGGGATGAAAGTCATGACCTTGCTTATGAATGTAATTTTGACCGCCCCAAAATTGTCTTCAATGCCAGGTCGGGCAATTTTGTAGCGTTTTTTAAATTGTACCTAAAAGGACATGGAACAGAAACGGGTTTTGTTGGGGTGGCGCTTTCAAAAAGTCCTACAGGTCCCTTCACCTACAGCCATAAATTCCTGGGAGCCAATTCACCCAATGGATCAGGTGATTTTGCCATGCACCAGGAGGAAAATGGCGATTTGTATCACCTCGCAGTAAGAAAACCTGACAAGGCATTTGTAGTTGGAAAAATGAATGATGACTATCTGTTGCCAGCGGGCGAATATATAGTTTGTTCCGGTATCTTGGAGAAGACTGAAGCGCCAGCTATTGTAAAGCGGAATGGTATCTATCATTTGTTCGCTTCCGGCTCTACTGGCTGGGATCCCAATCCTGCAAGGTATTTCAGCAGTACATCTCTTAAAGGCCCATGGCAATACCACGGCAATCCCTGTTCAGGAATCAATCCAGTCAATGGTCTTGGTCCTGAAAAAAATTTTGGAGGACAATCCACTTTTATCTTTAAGGTTCAAGGACTTGATGATACATATGTGGCCATGTTTGATATCAACAAACCAGAGCATCCCTATGAAAGCCGCCACATTTGGTTACCTGTAGAAATTCGAAACAATCAATATTCAATAGAATGGCAGGA
>Ga0315905_10007903_pt1 | contig 10752 bp, 9 predicted proteins | sample LakEriMetagenome_5_FD_203522 | JGI IMG/M metagenome (GOLD analysis project Ga0315905, IMG submission 203522) | Freshwater fungal communities from buoy surface, Lake Erie, Ohio, United States - Buoy 4 MA121 | ecosystem: Environmental > Aquatic > Freshwater > Lake | place: USA: Lake Erie, Ohio... | reverse complement strand
ATGCCGCTTAAAACCCGCCGATCATCGACGCGCGGCTTGCCATGGCTCTTTGGAAAGAACGGTCTCAGCCGCTCCACCTGCTCGTCCGTCAGCCAGAACAGATTGCTCATGATCACCCCCGTAGCTCAGGGGCCTTGAATCACGCAGCGGCGGCAGCCTCAAGCAAATCAATGGGTCCTGACCCTAGATTCGTTGATGCCAATAGCTCTCTGTTGATTTTCACCCAGAACTGCGCCGTTTTGGGTGAAAATCAACAATGGGTCCTTTTGATGTAAGTCTGAGCGCTTTCTTGATAAAATCAATTAAGTCATATTGCGGCGCTTCAGCCATAATGGATTAGCGAGCCGCAACTGTCCTAAAAACTACATGATTTCGTGATTTGTAGAGGTCGAGAAGAAGCGAGCCCGATATGGCAATCGAAACAGAGCGAAAATTTCTGACGGTTTCATCCGATTGGAAAGAGAACTGCGTAAAGAGCATTCGTCTTCGTGATGGACTGATAGCCTCAGTCAACGGCCGCAAAGTTCGTGTTAGAATAGCAGACCATCAAGCATTTTTGACTGTGAAGGGTGCCCGGATTGGATACTCGCGTGATGAGTTCGAGTATGAAATCCCAATGTTGGATGCGGAGCGGCTTCTTGAACTTCACTGTGAGGGGCGCGTTGTTACAAAGACCCGGCACTTGGTCGAAGAAGACGGCTTTGTTTTTGAGGTTGATGTCTATGATGGCCTACTTGAAGGGATAACAATCGCTGAAGCTGAATTGTCCACGCCCGAACAAAGCTTCCCGCGGCCCTCTTGGATCGGTGAAGAAGTAACCGGTCGCGAGGAGTACCGAAAAATCAACATGCTCCGTGCACGATTGGCTGCCAGCGAAAGTTAGATTGCGAGTTGTACCGAATCTGATCTCGAAGCTTGGATCGTCGACAGGGACTACGGTTCAGGACAACCTGGCAATCAATGGAAAGGCGTTCATGTCGGCGAAAGAGCAGAACTCTACTCCACCAAGCGGTATGAGAGGCGCATCCGCCAACAGACCCTCAGCCACTTCGTCTGACAAGAGCATCACCGTCTCTGCTTCGTTCGGTGTCAGCCAGCGCAAAAGGTAAGCCAACGTGATGTGAAAGGTATAGTCGTCAAAGTTGGGACGGCAGATTCCGGTTGCCTCGCGAAGGCTTTCGCGCGCACGTCGAAGAGTGGCCTGGTCAGCCATTGTCGCACCCTCGACGCGTACCGAGAAACCGCCAAACAGACCGGTTGGCCGGATGGTTACGGCAGTTGGCAGCTCAAGTTTGCCAATCACCTGCAAAAAGGCTGCGGTGACCGCGTCAACCTGCGAGGCAGCGTCAATCCCTTCGGGCCAACGGCCGTCACTTCGATCCTTGTCGGTGACACCTTCAAAGACGGTCATGTGATAGGAGGACGGCGGCAGGAAAGCAAAGGCGGGTGCACATAGTCCGTCTTGCAGCCGCTGGACTGCCGCCGTCAGGGCGCGGTGAGCGGGGCCGGGCGGGATATGGCAGATGAACGTGTTTCCGGGATAGGCCAACACTTGGCCGTCAGATGAAAATTTCTGCCCAACAGCAACTGGAGCCGGGCCTTGCGCCCCCTCCCCAATTAGATAGGCAATGCTTGCCGCCCGCATGACCGTAGTGGTCATGCCATGGCCCCCACCGGTTGGTAAGTCGTAGCTTTGGATTCAATGCGAAGACCAGTTTCCGCGCTGAACAAGTGTATCGCTTCCAGCGGGATTTTGACGCCGATGAGTGCTCCTTCTGGCAGGCGTGCCTTTTCGCTGCTGAGCACAGTCAAAGGTAGATCTTCCACCAGCAGATGGTAAATTCGCTCGGCTCCTAGCTCCTCGATGAAATCTACGCGCGCATCGAGATGGCCAGTACCCGGCGCGGTCAGGCACAGCGCCTCCGGGCGCAGGCCAGCCTGCACCAGTTGGCCCGAGGCAGCTTGGGCAAGCCCTTGCGGGAGCGGGAGCACCACTCCGGATTCCATAACCAGGGCCTGCCGCGCGGAATTGACGTGGCCGGGAAGGAAACACATCGCCGGACTACCGATGAACCCTGCTACATAGATACTGGTAGGGCGATGGTAAATCTCCTCAGGGGTCCCAACCTGTTCGATGGTGCCTTTGTTCATCACCACAAGCCGATCAGCCAGCGTCATACCTTCGTGCTGATCGTGCGTCACAAAGATACTGGTTGCATTAATCTGGTTGTGGATGCGTCGGATTTCATGGCGCATTTGAACGCGGAGCTTCGCGTCAAGGTTTGACAGCGGCTCGTCAAAGAGAAACACCTTGGGTGAGCGGATGATGGCGCGTGCCATGGCAACGCGTTGGCGCTGGCCGCCAGAAAGCTGGCCTGGCTTGCGGTCAAGAAGTTCTGCCAGCCCCACCGATTTGGCAGTCGCTTCGATCCGCGCCAGGCGTTCAGCCTTAGGCGTGCCAGCCACCTTCAGCGCATAGCCGATGTTCTCACCCACCGTCATATGCGGATAAAGTGCGTAATTCTGAAATACCATCGCGCAACCTCGCTCGCGCGGCTCCAGTTGGTTGACCACGTCGCCTGCGATTGAAATCTCTCCAGCCGTGATGTCCTCAAGCCCGGCGATCAAGCGCAGAAAGGTTGATTTTCCGCAGCCAGAGGGACCAAGAATGACCACAAATTCACCGTCATGGATGTCGAGGTTGACACCCTGCATTATGGTGGTCTTGCCATAGGACTTGGTGACATTGCGGATGCTGATTTCGGCCATGGGGGATGTTCCTACTTGTCGGTATTGATCAGGCCGCGCACGAACCAGCGCTGCATGAAGATGACGATTGCAATAGGGGGGAGCATGACAACCAGCGTCGCCGCCATCGCCAGATGCCAGGTCGGCGTGCCGCCGCCTGTGGTCAGTTGGTCGGGCACCAGGTCAGAAAGCTGGACGACGACCATGCCGTAATTCGCCCGGTCCGTGATGACGAGAAGAGGCCAAAGGTATTGGTTCCAAGCATAAACAAACATGATTGTCGCCAGCGCGGCGATGTTTGTTTTCGACAGCGGTATCAAAACATCCCAAAGGAACCTCAGCGGCCCCGCGCCATCCATCCGCGCGGCTTCGACCAACTCATCCGGAATGGTCAGAAAGAACTGGCGGTAGAGGAACGTGCCCGTGGCAGTGGCGACCAGCGGCAGGATCAGCCCGGTGTAGGAATTGAGGAGGTTCCACTCCAAAGCCACTTCAATCCCGGAGACGGTGTTGATGAGCCAGCTGATGCCGGTCAAGTCCATCATAGTCTGGAACGGGGTCAGCGCGTTGGCGGCGACTGCGTAGGTTGGTACAATCCGTACTTCCAAAGGCAGCATTAGAGTGATGAAAATCATCCAGAAGATCAGCATACGACCACGGAAGTTGAAGAATACCAGCGCGAAGGCGGTTATGCAGGCCAGCGTGATCTTGCCGACCACAACGCCCGTGGCCACGATCAACGTGTTAACGAACTTCGGCCCGAAGTCAGACAGTGCCCAGGCCTCGTGCAAGTTCACAAAAAGCTGGTCACCCGGCCATAGCTCGATCGGCGCGCTGTTCACCTCTTGCAGGGTCAGTGTGGCGCCAACAAAGGCCAGCCAGATCGGCACCAGAATGATGACCAACCCGAAGATCAGGATCATATGGGTCACGACGTTCAAGATAGGCGTGCGTTCGATCATGGGCCTGCCCTCAAGTGTAATGGACGCGCCGCTCGACATAGCGGAACTGCACGAATGTGAGCGCCATGACGAGAAGCATCAGAATGATGGATTGGGCGGCAGCACCAGAATAATCGAAGCCTCGGAACCCGTCTGCATAGATCTTGTAGACCATGAGGTCAGTCGCCCGGAAAGGCCCGCCGCCAGTCAGCGTATCGACGATGCCGAAGCTGTCAGTGAAACTGTCAGTGATGTTGATTACCAGCAAAAAGAAGAAGGTCGGGGTCAGCAGCGGCAGTTGTAGATCGATCATCCGGCGTAGAGGGCGGGCACCGTCCATTGCTGCGGCCTCGGTTAGGCTGCGGGGAATGGATTGCAGGGCGGCGAGGAAAAAGATGAAGCTGTAGGCCACCTGCTTCCACGCGCCCGCAACGACGATGGCGGTGACAGCTTGCCAGGGGTATTTCGACAGGTCCCACCATCCGGGTGCGACAGTGTTGATATAGCTAAAGATGCCCGCACCGGGATTGAATACGAACTGGAATGCCAGCCCCACCGCAGGCGCGGCCACCGCATAAGGCCAGATGATCGCCACGCGATAAGCCCTGTATCCTGCAAGCTGCCGGTCCACGAAGATCGCCAGCGTCAGCGCCATCGACATGGCCAGCACAGTGGTTGCAAGCGCGTAAATCACCGAGACGCGAACTGAGCTCCAATAGTAGGGGTCGCTGAGGATTTTCCGGAAGTTTTCAAAGCCAACCCAAGTATTTCCGCCGCCCCAGGGCTGTTCCAGCGTGAAGGCCCAGTACAGAGCTTGTGCCGAGGGCCAGTAGAAGAACACGAAGATGATCAGAAGCTGCGGAGCCAGAAGGGCGGCCGCGATCCAGCTGAATTTGAAATAGGCGCGGCGCATCGAGATCCCCCGAAAAAGAAGTGGGACGCGGCCTATTTGGCCGCGTCCCAAAGGTCGTGTCAGGGGAAGGACTTGCCAGCGTAGGTCTGGGCAAAGCGCGCCAGATGCTCATTGCCGCGTGCAACAGCGGTATCCAGCGCTTCTTGCATACTCTTCTGCCCAGCAATGGCGGCCTCAACCTCGGCCAGCCATTCGGCGCGGATCTGGATCATGCCACCGAGACGGATGCCACGGGTCAGCTCAGTCGGCTCGGTCCAGGTCAGCGACTTCATCGCGATGTCGCGGTTGATGAAGGGCTCTTTGGCGTAGAAGCCCTCGGCCAACAAAGCGTCATAGGTGGACTTCGTTACCGGGATATAGCCAGAGTTCTCCAGAAGGAACTGCTGCTCTTCTTTGGTGGCAAGGAAGGCCAGATAGGTTGCGGCTGCTTTGTATTCGCCCTCTGTCTTGCCCGATAGCACCCAAAGCGAGGCGCCACCGACGACCGAGTTGGTGCGCTCTACGCCTTCATAGGTCGGGATGATCTGCACGTCCCAACCAAAGGCAGGTGTGAGCTTATGGATCGTGTTGTGGTCGGCGATCGACGAGAAGAATACTGAACATTCCTGTTCGACAAAACTGTCCCGTGCGGCCTTTCCGGCAGCCTGGGTGCGCAGCATCGCAAAGCCTTCGGTCATCCAGCGCTGAATGTTTTCCATGTGCTTGACATGCAGGGTTGTATTGAACAGCAACTCCGTATCCAGCCCATCATAGCCATTGTTGTTCGACGCCACGGGGACGTTGTGAACCATCGAGAACTGTTCAAGGTCGATCCAGGCAGAGGGTGCATAGGCCAGGCCGCAGGCCTGCCCAGACTCCTTAAGCTTGACCAGGGCGGCTTCCATGCCTTCCCACGTGATTGGGGCTTCGGTGATCCCGGCCTTCGCAAAGTGATCCTTGTTGAAGTAGTAGACCGGGGTCGATGAGTTCCAAGGCATCGAGAAGAATTCGCCCGATTTGGACGAGTAGTAGTTGGCAATCCCAGGGAAATAGTCAGCCCAGTCAACCGACACGCCAGTGTCGGCCATCAGCTTGGTCACCGGATAGAATTCCCCCGACAGCATCAGGTCAGCGGTACCAGCGTCGAACGACTGCAACAGTGTCGGGTGCTTACCTGCACGAAAGGCCGAAATTGTGTTCTGAACTGCCTTGTCATAGCCGTCCTGACCCACGCAAATGGCTTCATAGTCAGCTTGTGCGGCATTAAAGCGGTTGCACGTTTCGGCCACAACAGCGCCAAGGTCGCCCGTCAGACCGTACCAGTATTCGAACTTGATTTTATCAGCCTGGGCGGCTCCGGCAGTCGCCAGAAGCACCATGGCAGTGGTCGCCAGCTTGAATTTCATGTCCCTGTCTCCGTAAGAAAAGAGGCCGCAGACAGCCTGCAGCATGGCAAGTTCTTGGTGGACAAAGGCGACAGAAATCCAATGATAGTATGAATTTTTTAATCAATTAAAACAGTTTCTTAATGCAAAAATAGCCTCACCACGCAAACGGCGTTTGCGTGGTGCCATTGTCCGAAAGATCGCGTCAACCTTCGGAAAAAAGACCCGAAGCCAGTTCAACATAGCGGGGCAAGTAATCCTGAAAATGAACCGTCACTCCGTCGCCATCGGCCAGAACCACAGCCATTTGTGCAGGACCTTCCAGACGCAACTGTTCGCCCGCCATTCCCGGAAGATGTGCATTTACCGAATAATGGCTACCCGCCAGCGTCGTCATGGGGATGCCATGCCAGACCCCAGAAGTTGCCAGATGCACATGACCTGAGATCACCATCCGCACATCTGAATGTCGCCGCAGAAGCCGCGCAAAGCCTTCACCATCTGCAAGCGGGATCTCGTCTACCGGCAAGGATAGCACGTTGGCGTGATGGTGCATCACGACGATGACAGGGCGGCCAGCCGCTTCATCCAGCTGGGAGGCAAGCCAGTCACGGCGGCCCTCGCACAACGCGCCGCCATGGGTTCCGGGCGTGGTGGTATCCAGTAGGATCACCCGGTAGCCATCCAGATCAATCACCTTCGACACGCGTGCCTGCGGGTCGGAATGCTCTGTACCAAAGACCGACAGATAGGCCTCCGGACGGTCGTGGTTGCCAAGCGTGATGTGGCATGGGACGGTCAGCGGTGCCAGACTAGTGCGCAGCACCTCGTAGGCCGCCACCTCGCCCTGATCGGCAAGGTCGCCGGCAATGGCAACAAAGTCAGCGTTGGCATGATCGCGATTTATCACCTGCACCGCCGCTGCCAACCTCGCGGCGGGATCTAGACCGTTCACTGCAGATCCTGGTGGGCCAAGGTGCAGATCCGAAAGTACGACGAACTTCATTGCGCAAGTCCTAAATTGGTCAGATAGCGGGCTGAAGGGATAACCCCGGCCTTGTCTCGCAACTCCAGGATCAGGCGCGAGTTCGCCCCAGTTTCAGCAATCGCATTAAAGACCGAGGGCCACAGAATCGTGCCATATCCGATCTGCCAGTGCCGGTCGGCGAAGCCGTCAGCGTCCTGCAGATGGATATGCCCCAGACGCGTCCCAGCGGCACGGATATAGAAATCCACTGGCGGCGCACCCGTCGAGACATGGGCGTAATGCGCGTGCCCGGTGTCGACCGATAGCGCCAATGCCTTCCATCCCAGAGCCTCACACAGGATGGCGCGGTCGGTGGGCTCCACATCCTCGATGTTTTCCAGAACGAAGCACACACCCATATCCTCGGCGCGCCTCAAGGCGGCCCCCAGGGTGTCGCGCACCGCTGACAGCATACGGTCGGTGTCGGTGGGATAAAGGCCGCGATGGTTGTAGCCCCAGGTTGTAAAGGGCGAATGGATAACGACATGTGTCCCGTTGACCGCAGCGCAGACATCCAGCGCCTGATCCATCCGCCGGGCAACAATCTTGCGCACTTCAGGGTCATGGGATGCGATGGTAAAGCCCCAGAAGGGCCCATGAATACCACGACGGCCCTCGTGCCCGTCAAGCAACTGGTTCAATTCATCTGCAATGCCACACCAGTCACCATCCAGAATTTCGGCATCAACAAAGTGCTGCAGCTCAAGATCGCGCGGAGCTTCACGCAGCCAGTCAATATGGGCGGCGAGGCTGGCGCGGCAAAGAGCGGCGCCAAGGATCGGAAGATCGGTCATGACAGTGGGTCCTAGTTTACGTTCACCCCACGGTACCCCAAGCCTGAAGACAGAAACGTTCGACTTGAGTAAAGGATTGACGAAAGATGGGTGACGCGCTGTTGAACATGGCCCGTATGGTCGGGTGGAGCACGAGGCTGCTCAAAATCATTCGACGACGGACACAAACGAAAATTCCCTCCGGCGTTATGTCCGGAGGGAATCTTGGAGGTGCAGAGCTGGTTTACTGGATCGCGCCAACCGACCAGAACAGAGTTTCACCCGAGCTGTCCGCCACACCGTCGTTGTCTGTGACAACCCAACCGGTGCCGGCGGCGTCGATGGCAAAGCCTTCGACCTTTTCGGCGGTATACCCGTTCAGAACCGCCAGATCGGGCATCAGATCGCGCACCAGTTCCTTAGTGACAACCGGCAATGCGCCGCCAAGTTCGGCGGGAACCATGTCTGCCGCTTTGACGCGGTAGATTTTCTTGTTGGCGGCAGCCGCACCCACCTGATTATCGCGCTCGACGATATAGACCCAATCGCCGTGCAGGGTGATGTCCGACAGACCCATCCATGCGCTTTCGGCAGCGCCTTCGGCCAGCGCGTCGAGCGGGTAGTGCACGGCGCCCCACTTTTCGTCTGCGGTGTTATAGGCGACCAGTTTGACCATGCCTTTTGCATCGTCTTTCCATTCGCGCTGCACGGCCATCCACAGCCAGTCACCGGCGACGGTGATGCCTTCGAAGCCAAAGCGGATTTCGTTGGCCAAGAGTTCGGCTGGCAATGCGATTTCCTTTTTGATCTCGCCCTTGTCGTTCACGTTGTAGATGGCGTGCGGGATCAACCGGTCGCTGCGACCTTCGGAGGCCAGCCAGAAGCCGCCCTTGCCGTCAGCTGCCACACCTTCAAGGTCCAGCTTTTGCGCGGCATCGCCACCACGGGTGACCAGCAAGCCAGAGGTGATCTTTGCCGGTGTCTGCGTTGCGTCAATGGTGTAGATCATCGGCATGGAGCCGTAAACGCTGTCAGACACGGCGTAAAGCTTGCCCGCTTCGGCCGGATCGGCAGCCAGGCCGGACAGAGCGCCCCAGCCCAGCGGAGTTTCTGTGCCAGCCGAGGTGATCATCGGATAGGCAGCCGGGGCGTCCTGCAACTGGTAAACCATGACATGGGCGCGCACGCCGCCGTCTTCGATGAAATCCACTTCGTTCGCGGTGACAAACAGGTTGCGGGCCGGGATGGCCACCATGCCTTCGGGCGAAACGCCCGAGGGCAGCATCTGCTTCAGCACCGGGGCGGTCGGATCGGTCAGGTCATAGACGCCGATGATCGACGCGCGTTCCGAGGCCACAAAGCCCATGTTGGTTTCGCCGAATTTGGCGATTTCAACCGATTCCAGCTCCACGCCTTTGGAGTGCGAACGACTTTCGGGGTAGTGGCCGGTGGTGATGATCGCCTGCTCCAAGCTGGCACCGGCTTCATAAACCACGGCGCCGTCTTTCTTGAAGATGGTCCAGCTGCGGCTACCGCCTTCGTAGTCGCCTTCGTTAGCGACGGCGAAGTGATCCGCGTCCAGCCATTTCACGCCATCGGGTTCACGCAGAACGCCTTCCTTTTTGGCGGTGAAATCGAGGCGCCCGTCGCGCTTTGTGTCGATGCCATCAAGGTCAATTGCGCCGGCGCTGAAGTGGCTGGCCACAGTGCCGTCAGCCCCGATCACCACGATGTGATTGTTTTCCTGCATCGTCACGACGATCTCGCCCGCGTCGTTGATGTCAACGAATTCGGGTTCCGGGTCATCCCCGCCGACGGCTGCCAGACCGGTCACCTCGATCTTTTGTAGACCAGCGCAATCGACCGCACCGTCCTTGAGCGGCAGTTTGACCACAAAGCCTGCGGGCATCTGCGGTATCTTACCGTCGTTCAGTTCTTCATCACGCTCGTTTTCAACGGCGATGGCAAGGAACGATCCGTCCCTAGCTGCGGCCACCGAATCCGGTTGGCCACCCAGCTCGCATTCAGCGGTGACGGCTTTGGTCGCCAGATCAATGGTCACCATTTTGCCCGAGGTGTTGATGTAGTCCGCCGAGGTGTTCACCCCAGCAAAGGCCATGCCGCCGATGATCTTTGCGGTGGTTGGTTCACCACCGACGTCGATGTTGCCGAGGGGCTTCGGGGCCTTCGGGTCGGTGATGTCGATCAGCCCGACCACGCCCAGAGGGCTGTCGGTGTAGATCAGGGTCATCCCGTCGGGCGAAGCTGAAATGATCTCAGCGCTGGTCACACGGGCCCGGTCTTCGCCTTCGGCCATGTTGTCGGGCGTTGCAAAAGTCGCAATGCGGTTGAAGTTCATCTCGGCCAGCGCGGGCATTGCTGCCACCAAAGCCAGAACAGAAGTAACGCCGAAAAGCCGTTTTGACATTAGATAGCGCTCCTGATTGTGGGAAATTAAGTTGGGTTTAGGGGGGTGCTGTAACGATTGGGCGACAGGCCAGTGGCGGTTTGGTGAACCTATTAGGGCTGGTCCAGCCCGTTGACGCGGTCGGTGATCAGGTCATGGCCTGACAGCGGGCGACCTCAAACCTCCAGCGGCGGGATTATCTGAACCCGGTCGATTGTGTGAGCTACTTCCCGATTTTTGGACAGATTTCCGGCTGAGTTAAGTTACTGCCAGAACCGCTGGACATGGGCGTGCAGCTATTGGGTTTCGAGCGCAAGGGACGCATGCGACCAAGGGTGGGCTTGCTCAAAGCGGCGCACGACTGTGACGCCATACGGCCGTTATGCCGCGGATTCGATAGGAATATGCGGGGGGATCACTTTACACACCCATTTCATCTTTCGCTGATATTCTCATTCTAACGTCCAGTACCCTCCCCAACGGCAAGGTTTTTTCTGCAGATGCTCCCTCCGTCGAACCCTCACCTTACCTCCATCTGGCAGGACGCTTGGACCGCTCTTGACCAAGCCTACGGGGGGA
>Ga0315905_10007902_pt1 | contig 10753 bp, 6 predicted proteins | sample LakEriMetagenome_5_FD_203522 | JGI IMG/M metagenome (GOLD analysis project Ga0315905, IMG submission 203522) | Freshwater fungal communities from buoy surface, Lake Erie, Ohio, United States - Buoy 4 MA121 | ecosystem: Environmental > Aquatic > Freshwater > Lake | place: USA: Lake Erie, Ohio... | reverse complement strand
AGGATCAAGGCGATATCGCCAAAGACCTGCGCTGTAATGCTGCTGAATTTGCCTTCGACGTCGACCTGGAACTTGCTTTCGGTCCCTTTCCTTGCGTTCCAGTAGAGCATGTTTCCGTCGCTTCGAACCGCCACAACTCCGAGGTCCCCTGCGATCGCCAAACGCGTATCGAGCGTATGGTCGGCTTGAAGGATATTTTCGCCGGTGGAGGGTTCGACGAGCCGGAGTTTCATACGGCTGGCTTGATCGGTGTTGGCTTGCCGCACGGGTTGAAACAACCATCGATCCGCTACGACCGTCAGTGGCGTCCAGCCTTCTTGTTCGCTGGCGATTTCCTCGACAACGGATCCATCGCTGGGGTCGATTTTTTGGATCGTTTTGGACCCTGTTTCAAACGAGTAGAGGAATCCGCCTTTGCTCAGGAGCGAAGCGGTGCGGAAGCCTTGCAAGCTCCATTGCTTGGTGCCCAGGAGGGGATGAAAGCTGACGATTTCGTTTTCGGATTGAACGATGACCCCCCAGCGAGAAACATCGACAACTCGGAATCCTTTTTTGGGGATCGGTAGGCCCCAGGCGTTGCGTTCGATGGTGTTGGATCTCCCTCGTCCAAGTCCGGGCATTTCCTGGTCGAGATTCTCTTTTCCAAAGTTGACATTCCAAAGCTGACCGTCCTGTTGACTTAGGTTTGCATGGAACAGATCCAGCGCGATGACTTGGTCTTTGAGTTCGATGATCAGGATGCTGTTGATCGCATGGACCCGGGGAGTAACCGTCCTGTCGAGTCTTGCGACATCGAGCAGGTACTGGACTTCCTCCCCGGTTTGGGATTGGACCAAATGGAGGAGCCCATTGTTGAAATAGGCTTGCCAGCCCAGGAAGGAGTCTCCGACGATGATTCCGATTTGGCACAAGTTCGAGCCTTCGTGGGTCGATTGGAATTGACCGACGGCGTTGGCTTCGGCAAAGCTCGAGGTGACCTCGACTTTACCTTGGGGCCAGCTATGTTTTTGCAGGTCGGCCAGTTCGCGTTCTTTGAACCGAATGAGCATCGCGTCCGGGGAATTGTATCTAAGGATTCCCGGTCCGTTTTTGCCGCTTAGATCTTTGGCCATCGCTAGAAAGGCCTCATCGTCTTTTCCGAGTTCGAGCCAAGATTTCATCGGGCGTTCGCTCTTGAGGTAGAGCCTTGCTTTGGCCTTGCGAATCGCTTGGTCGGCTTCGTCAAGGGGCTTTTCAAGGGACTCCGATGAGGTCAGTAAGTATTCCGCATCGACCATGCTCCGAACACCCAAAGAACTTGCATAGTTCAATCGAGCGGTTTGGGTATAGGGCAGTCCGTCGAAATGCTGCAAGCGCAAGCGTATCATCGAAGGGTCCTGTTTCGGATCGACTTCGAGTCGCTTCTCGATCGCGACTCGCAGTGTCTCCCGTTCGGAGTCTGATAAACGACGGGCGATCCTTGCCAGACGCGCCGAGATCCATGCGTCTTCGTGAATGGTCCATCGGGCGCTCGCATCAATGCTGTTGCCATCCATCATCTGGTCGATTCGTCGAGACATACGTGTATCGGAAAGCTCGAGCAACTTTTCAAAGGCCTCACTCCAGCGCTCGCGTTTCTCGAGGCCATGGATCATGACTCTCAAATAGGTGGGTAAATCCAAATCGCTGGCGATCGATTCGTAACTTCGTACCTTTTCGATGTAGCGATCAAAGTCGGTTCTCAGTGCCATGGTCAACGCTTTGATGAACGATCGGCGAATGTCGAAATCCTGTGGAGATAAGGCGATGGCCTCTTCGAGTTTGGCCATCGCCTTATCGATTTCGCCAGAGGCAAGTGCCAGTTCGCCTTCTTTTTGGAGCACCGAAGCGGTGCCTGGGGTGTTCTTTAACTCTGCGATCAGATCGGCTTGAAAGCGATCCCGGATCGAATAGCTGGTCAATTCAAATGGACTGGCACTCAGGAGCCGATTGTCGACCACCGCAAGATTCCCTAACGCTTTCTCGCAGCGTGTCTCGGAGAGCACCGAGCCCTGCAATAAATCGATTTCGATGAGCTGCTGGTTCGATAAAGGAACGATCAGTTTGGAATCGGATCGGACGCTCTTGCCGACAACGTGTGCTCCATTGGGAATGGGAATCGGTGCCCAAGCCGGTTGTCCGGTCCGCAAATCGACACCGACGATCTCTTGGGCATAAACCAACACCGCAAGCTGGTTCCAAACCCCTGCGACGTACCGGAACATCGATCCTTCGTCGTGCCCGATTTGCCATAATTCGGCCCCATCGGCATTGGAAATTCCGTAGATCGCCGTTCCGTTGGAGGGGGCAAAGACGCTGACACCATCATGCACGACCACGGCTGTATCCAAGGAGCGAGAGAGCATGGGGTCGGTTTCCCTCAGGTCCATTCCGCCGACGATATTGAAAGCTGCGCCAGGCATCAACGAAGGGTTCATGGGGTAGCTCTTGCTCCAGACCAGCTCGCGTCGGTTCAGATCGTAGGCGACCAGGAAACCTGAGAGGGTCGGACAGATCACCAGCGAACCCTCCAGGCTCGGGCTCAGCCCAAAAGCCTTTCGCTGGGGATCCAACGCGATGGTAGTGCCTTGGTTGGCGACTAACGATTGTCTCCAGTTCATCGTTCCGGTACCTGGTTCCAAGGAGACCAGAAAAACTTCTCCGTTGAGTTCGGCAAGAACCAAAAGCTCGGATCGAACCGGTATCGGAGCTCCCAAAAAAAGTGCGCCTTTGAGGTCGAGTGCACTGGAGCGATTGACCCCGCCGCATTCCCAAAGCAGCTTTCCTTCCTCGGCGATGCTCCAGGCTTGCAGGACGTTGTAGGTTCGGATCATCGGGTTGCGATTCTGCCTTGCATTGGGTCCTATAGCGAAACTCTCGCCGACCTCGGCGGCTGACGAACCGCTTAAGCCGAAGATCCGTTTTCCATCGGTCGAGATTTGGCTGGTCGCAAAGTCCCCCCAAACCCTCCGAACCAAATAGTCCGGTGCCGGTAGGCCCAAGGCATAGCTATCTCGATTCGATCCTCGGTCGATCGAATAACCTAACGGCGAGCCGCTAAAGACGATCGGCCAGCGGATCTTGCCGGATTTCGCATCGATCGCCAGGATGCGCTGGTCGTAGGTTGGCAGGAATATCAAGTCCCCGGAGCTGATCGGCGCACGCGTGGGTACCAAATGGGCACGCCTTTCGGCCAACTGCTTGCGCAGCGTTCGCTCGAGATTCTCTTTGTGCTGAGCGGATTCATGCAAGTCGACACTCCATCGGAGGATCGGAATCGGCTGGCCACCGTCGGTGTTGGCATTGCGATCTAGGCCTCCACCTTCGAAGCGAGGCTGGCGTATGCGGACGGCGATTTTTTTGAAATCCTCTTTCGATAGACTCTGTAGGATCGATTCGCCAGTGGTTTTGTCGTTCCATCCGACCTTGGATCCGGCCCAGTCCAAGGAGACGCTCGGAAAGTACTCTCGGACTTCGACCAGTAGCTTTCCGGCTTGGGTCGTCGTGCTCGAAGCCAGTTTGGATGCAACGGCCAATACACCTAGGCCTGCACCGAATCGGTCTCGTGCAGAGCGATCGCTCAAGAGTCGTTCCAAGGTGTTTGTCGCATCGACGGTGTTGCCGATCGTCAGCAGATGCTCGGCTAGGAGCATGGATGCGTCGCGCCCTGCGTCGGTGAATCCATAGCGACTCGATAACTCGTGCAAAAGCCCGATATCGTTTTGATCGATGGCTTGTTCGAGCAGTTGCTGGGCCTTGACACCGTACCTCAATTCGACGGCTTGTTTGGCTTCCTCGGGAAGATTCTCGAGCATCTTTTTAGCTTGCCCTAAAACCGTTCGAGCACCGTCTTTGGTTCTTGCCGATGGCGAAAGAAAGTAGTCTTCGCCCAGTGGACCATCGCCAGCGGATTCTTCGATGCCCAGGAGTTGCCCGAGTGTGACGCTCGCCTCGGCCCATTGCCTTGCGTCGATCGCTTCTTGTGCATCGCTCAGAAGGACCTCCACTTCGCGAGGTGCGGTCATCAGGAGCCCTTCGGGCATCGAAAAACGGTTTTGAAAACCTTGGGACAACCCTACTTGTTCGGCTAAGAATACGACGGCCAAGCAAAGGCAGTTACGAAGGAAATTTTGTTCATGACACTGGTTCGAAGTGATCATCGAATTCATCGCCTGATTGGTTTGCAACAGTGGCTATTCCTACTGGGATTCGGAACATCTGTCTTATTCTACCGAATTCTATGAATCTAGGAGCGAAGGCTAGAGGGAATCGTCGGACTGTTTAATGGCCAGCGAACGGGTGGCCAATGAAAAAAGCCGAGTCTCGCAAGGTTGCGCGACTCGGCTTTTTGAGAATTCAGTTGCAACTCGACAACGAATTGCGGTCGGAGCCAACGAATCTGAGCGACGGATCGCTCAGAGTCGAATTACTTGGCGGGTGGGAGGATGACCGAGTCGATGATGTGAATCACACCGTTGGAGGCGTCGACGTCGGTTGCCAAGATCTTGGCACCGTTGACGTAGGCTGCTCCGTCCTTGACGGTGATTTCGACTTTGGATCCTTGGAGAGTCGCTGCGGACTTGGCTGCCAAGGCGTCTTCGGAGTAAACGCGTCCTTCGACGACGTGGAACAACAAGATGGCCTTGAGCTTATCTTTGTTTTCTGGCTTGAGCAAAGTCGCGACAGTGTCCTTAGGGAGCTTGGCAAACGCATCGTCGGTAGGTGCGAATACTGTCAGGGCCTTGTCGCCACTGAGAGCTTCGACCAGACCAGCGGCTTTGGCAGCGGCCAGAAGGGTATTGAACTTACCAGCCTTGGTCGCTACGGTTGGGATGTTATCTTCGGAAGGGAGGATAACCGAGTCGATGACATGGATCACACCGTTGGTGCAAGCGATGTCGGTTGCAACAACTTGGGCGCCGTCGACCATAACCTTACCGCCATCGACTTTGACGTCGATCCGTTGTCCGTTGAGGGACTTAGCACCCTTGACGCCCAAAACGTCCTTGGCCATGACTTTGCCTGGGACGACGTGGTAGGTCAAAATAGCCTTGAGCTTCTCTTTGTTCTCTGGCTTGAGCAGAGTTTCAACCGTTCCCTTAGGAAGCTTCGCGAACGCTTCGTCCGAAGGAGCGAAAACGGTGAATGGGCCTGGGCCCTTAACAGCGTCGACCAAACCTGCAGCGCCCAAGGCGGCAGCGAGGGTCTTGAACTTGCCGGCTTCAACTGCGGTGTCGACAATGTTCTTTTCGAAACCGAAAGCGGACATCGAGGCAACGGACATCCAAGTTGCCAAAGCATACGATACGATCTTCTTCATCAATGTAATCCCTGTGAACAATACGGAGCGGACAAAAAGCACCCGTTGACGATCGAAGCTCCACGGTGAGTTTCGGCACAACGATCCTGCGTCTTTGAGGACGGATCACTGTATAGACGTTGTCAACTGGCACAGAGAAATTTTTTGCGATTGGATTAAAGGATCATGGGTCCCCTTGACGGGTCGCTAACATGTGAAACTGATGATTTCCGACGAAGCGAATCGAGTTTCTAGGAATGGAGCCGAATGTCGATGACTCTCACCGTATGCCATCGGTCCGAGAGTCGGATTACCCCCAAGAAAGACAAGCCAAGATGAGCACGATTCGAGCCGCAGTTGTTGGAGCTTACGGAGGGATTGGCCAGGCCTTGTGCCAGGAGCTCAGGGATACCGAATCGACGATGTTTTTGATCGGTCGCGATGCGCAACGTCTTGAAACCCTCGCGCAGCAATATGGAGCTGGGAGCTGCATGGCCGATGCCGCAGACTGGGATCAGATCGATCGTGCGATGGGACAAGCGCACGAAGTGATGCAGGGGCTCAATGCCGTCGTTTGCTTGGCCGGCTCGGTGCTGCTTAAGCCCATGCATTTGACCAGCCGAGCCGAGTGGGACGCGACCATGCACGCGAACCTCTCGGCCGCCGCTGGTACTTTGCGCAGTGCCGTTACACGGATGAACGACGGAGGCTCGATCGTCTTGATGAGTTCGGCCGCTGCCCACATCGGCTTGTCGAATCACGAAGCGATTGCAGCCGCCAAAGCCGGGATCGAGGGTCTGGTGCGATCGGCGGCGATGACCTACGCTTCGAAACGGATTCGTGTCAATGCTGTCGCCCCTGGTTTGGTCCAAACTCCCTTGACCCAACGTGTTTGGAATAATCCTCGCAGCGCCGAGGTTTCTCTCGGAATGCATCCGGCGGGACGATTTGGCGAGCCGGGCGATATCGCCCGGGCAATCCATTTTTTGATCGATCCGAAGAACAATTGGATTACCGGGCAGGCCCTTGCGGTCGATGGCGGCTTGGGCTCTCTTAAGCCCACTGGGCCTGCACGCTCCAGTTGAACTAGCCCACCGATAGGATCGAGATCCTTTGGAAACCGGTAGACTCCACCGTGATTTATCTTGATAACAACGCCACAACTCAAATCGATTCGCGTGTCGCAGAGCATCTTGCACAGGTTCTGGGTCAGAGGTTCGTCAACCCTGCGAGCCAGCACTCGGCGGGACGATCGGCGCGAAGCGTCGTCGAGGATGCACGCGATTTGTTGCTGAGGCTATGTAAGGCCCGGACCAGAGGGATGCAAAGCGATTCGGCGCTCTTTACAAGCGGTGGTACCGAATCGAACAACCTGGCTCTTTGCGGTCTAGCCGCAAAACGTAGCGGTTGCATCGTCGTATCTGCGATCGAGCACCCAAGTATCCTTGCGACGGCTCAGAGGCTCGAGCAGCAAGGTCGTGAGGTTCGTTACTTGCCATGCAAGTCTACCGGTCAAATCGATCTTGATCCTCTTCGGGATTGGATCGCCCGGAGCGAGTCGATCGCCCTGGTCTCGCTGATGCTGGCCAACAACGAAACGGGTGTTCTTCAACCGGTAAGCGAATTGGCCGCATTGAGCAAACCGGCCGGTATTCCTGTCCACACCGATGCCGTCCAAGCGTTTGGGAAAATCCCTGTCGACTTCGAAGGGCTCGATGTACAGCTCATGACCCTCACGGCCCACAAATTTCATGGACCAGTCGGAGTCGGAGCGCTGCTCGTGCGGCATTCAGTCCTGCTCGAACCGATGTTCATTGGGGGATTTCAACAAGCTTCGCTGCGTCCGGGAACCGAAAGCCCCGCACTGGCTAGCTCCATGGCCTTCGCTACGGAATTGGCCGTCAAGGAGCAGCCGGTTCGCTACACAAAGATGATGCAATCTAGAGAACTCCTCGAATCGATCCTGTTGAACGAAATACCCGATGCGGTTGTCCTGGGCTCACAAGCCCCACGATTGCCCCATACGACCAGCCTCTCGTTCCCGGGATTGGATCGACAGCTTTTGCAATTGGCACTCGATCGCGAGGGTATCGCCTGCGGCACCGGGTCGGCTTGTGCCAGCGGTTCGAGCCAGCCTTCGCACGTACTCCAAGCCATGGGACTCGACAAGCCGATCGTCCAAGGTGCCATCCGTTTGAGTCTCTCGTGGGAAACTTCCGAGGAACAGGTCCTGGCAGGTGCCGAAAGGATCATTCGTGTGGTTCGTCGTCTGAGGGCAAAGCATTAGTTTGTGGATGAGCGGTCGAATCGCCCGTCGCATCGGAAAAGCTCGTGAACCTTGCCCAGGCAGGTAGGTAATTGTTCCATCGGTTCGATGCTGCTTTGAGCCATCCGAGTGGCTTGCGATTCCAGCAGGCAACAGACCATGGGGTGGCAAGAGACTCGGCGGTTGGACCTCGGGCGATCGCATTTCCGATCAGGTAGCTTTTAGCGTCCTTGGTATCGAGCTCGATTCTATGCGAGGGTGTAAAGAGGGTCGGTAGCAGCATCGATAAGCCATGGTAGGGTTCGATCCTCTTCGATTCGATCCTGGCTAGTTGAAGTCCGTGGCCGAGTCGATGCCCGAACCGTTCGACGAAGGCGAAGGCACCCGGTTCGTAACCCAGCCAATGTTGATTTTCGACGAGTTTTTGCAGATGGAATTCGCCCAGTTCGAGCATCGGTTCGGCAGAATCTAGCTTGCTTTGGCCCTTGGGTTTTCGCCCTTGGGTCTTTCGAGTTTTGTCTTCCCGGTCTCGGGTAGTTTTGCTGCGGGTGGACTTGGTGTGGGCGATTTTGTTCGTCGGTTCGATCGGATCGGACACTTCGATGGCCGCAGCAAAGCCACCTGCGCAATCGTCGCGATGAGGCCATAGTCGATAGCAACCTGCCAGCAGTGGGGATCGCCAGGACTCGAGTTCCGGGTAGGACCTAGGGGACAGGGAGTCTCGATAGGTTTCGAGCAACGCTGCGACTTGGGCCTCATTCTCCTGGATTGCAAAGGTGCAGGTGGAGAAGACCAGCAGCCCTCCGGGTCGGACCAGTTGCAGAGCGCATTGGAGGATCCGCAAGCCGCGTGCGGCGCAGTGTTCGACGTGGTTATCCGCAAAGGAGCTTTCCGATTGCTGCTTGCGAGCGACCAAGGATTGGCCGCTGCAGGGAACATCGACGAGGACTTTATCGAATTGACCGGCGAGGCTAGCGGCGAGGTCTTGAGGATCGCTGTTGCTGACGAGGAAGTTGGCGCGACCCGTGCGGGCAAGTGTGTAGTGAAGCACGTCCAGGCGGCTAGCGATGACTTCGTTGGCAAGAAGAAATCCATGGGTACCGAGCCTTTCGGCGATCGCCGAGGCCTTTCCTCCCGGGGCCGCACACAGATCGCAAACCCAGTCGTCAGGATCGAGTTTGAGCATCGCCAAGGGGAGCATCGAAGCTGCGTCTTGAATGTAGTAGTCGGCAGCAGCGTACTGGAGGTACCCGCCTGGCCGAACCGCCCCGGCGGTGACATCTAAGCTCCCCGTAACTTTCAAGCTCCCTGTGACTTTCAAGCTCCCTGTGACTTTCAAGCCTTCAGGGAACCAAGGTACCTGAGCGGTAGCAAAAGGGAAGTCTTGGCAGGTTCGATCGACCCTCGGTCGGATCGATTTGGCTGGCCGGCCTCGAAGCGCTTGGGCAAAGGGCTCGGTCTCCGAGGGCCCGATCAAAGATTTGAATTGATCGAACATAAGTAAAATCGCTAGGAGAGATCGGCTTGGAATTTGCCCTGGTTGGATCCGGGCAGTGGGCTGGATTCAAGCCGGGGACTTGATTGTAGGTTGGTTTTGGACCATGATCTTCGATTCGGTCCAAGAACGCTATTGTCCGCAGATTCGGAAATCTAGAAAAATCTCCTATGGCATCGACCATCATCGACCCAATTCTGACCCCGGCAAAGACCATCGACGGCAAGACGCCCAAGCGTCAGGACGTGCCCAAGTCCGAGAGTTTGTGCGATTACTGCACGGCCAGGTGTTGCCGATATTTTGCTTTGCCGATCGAGGAACCTACGACCGATCAGGACTTTGACTTCATGCGTTGGTATTTGCTGCACGACCGCGCCAGTGTCTTTGTCGAGGATGAAGTCTGGTACTTGCTTGTCCACACGGCATGCAAGCACTTGCAGACGGACCATCGGTGCGGGATTTACTACACGCGTCCGCAGATATGTCGAAGTTACTCGACGGAGAATTGCGAGTTTGACGAGGACGCAGTGTACGAGATGTACTTTGAGACGGCCGAGCAAGTCGCGGAGTATGCCGAAGCTCGTTTTTGCAGCGATGGAGAGTCGATTCGTTCCCCTGAGCCACCGCTGTTACCGCTGCTGAACTGAGCTTCTCGGTTCGACCGAGAAGCTCACGAGTGGCTTGAGGACCGATCGCTTCGGACTTAGAGATACCGATCGAGCATTCGGTCGAAGGCCTTTTCGAGCATTTCGTCGGTATCGTACTTACCGGACGCGATGGCTTCGCGCATTTGAGCGACCTTCTCGGTGCGGAAAGTCTCTGTCGACTGGGCACCGCCGACCGAGAGAGCTTCTGGGGAGAGCTCGATCAGGTCGACCGGCTCTTGGATTCCCCCGGCCTTTGCGGGAGCTTGGCCCTCGTTGGGAGCCGAAGCTTTGGAGGCTGACCGCAGTGCATCGGCACCGGAAACGGAAAAATTGTTCGAAATCTGCATAGCTCTATCTCTCCCGTGAACACTTCGTGGAATGGACTGCGTATCTGCTCGCGGAAGCCGCTGGTCACACACCAGGGCACCCTTGGAATCTTCGCAGTCCATGTCGCAGAGAAAGACCATCCGTACCGGTCAAGGCGACTTTGCAAAGAGACGACGCAAAATGCGAGCGTCCGGTTGCATCGGATGATCATCTCTACAAATCCAACGAATTTGGTCTCCTACCGATTAAACCCATTGTACGAACTTTGGCGTCCCAGATCCTCACCGGTATCGAGCGATCCGATCGATTTTCCGGAACTCTTTTGCCTCGGGGGCTGCTGTCGCGTTCGCTCGTCCCAGCAGACCCTTTTTGGCATTCGTCTCCATGTGGGTACTACGTTGCAACACCTGTGCCATTGATGCTTCAGGTCGCCGCAAGTTCCCTAAAAAAGACCGACTCGACATCAGGACCTTATACCCGGTCGAGCATCTTCGGTGCAAGCTCTCTAATTTAACAAATCGAATGAGCGTTTCGTGATCGTCTGGCTTTGCTAGCAATGGAGCTTTTTACAAAGAGTCGGCAATTTTTTCAAAACGGATTGCAAATCGATGTTGACGCTTGAATCGGATATTTTTTAAGCTACTGCTCGTCGTTGGTCGCAGGGCCAAGGATCCGATCTTTGAAAATCAAACGCAGAATTT
>Ga0315905_10007901_pt1 | contig 10755 bp, 8 predicted proteins | sample LakEriMetagenome_5_FD_203522 | JGI IMG/M metagenome (GOLD analysis project Ga0315905, IMG submission 203522) | Freshwater fungal communities from buoy surface, Lake Erie, Ohio, United States - Buoy 4 MA121 | ecosystem: Environmental > Aquatic > Freshwater > Lake | place: USA: Lake Erie, Ohio... | reverse complement strand
TACGACTTCACGGAGGCAGACCTCGACACCACTTTCCGTGCGGACAACCTCTATTTTGGCGTCGAGCAGATGTCGCTGCGAGACATCCTCGCTGGCCTGCGCGAGACCTACTGTGGAAAGGTCGGAGCGGAGTTCATGTATGTGATGGACCCCGTGGAGCGTCGCTGGATCCAGGAGCGCCTTGAGAGCACCAGGACCAACCCGCATTTTGGCCCCGACAAAAAGATCGACATCCTGCGTCAACTCACAGCCGCAGAGGGACTCGAGCGCTTCCTCCACACCAAGTATGTCGGCCAGAAGCGTTTCTCCCTGGAGGGCGGTGAGTCATTCATTGCCTGCATGGATGAGATTGTTCAGCAGGCCGGCATCAAGGGCGTTGAGGAGGTCGTCATTGGCATGGCCCACCGGGGTCGCCTGAATGTCCTCGTTAACACCCTGGGCAAGATGCCAGCAGACCTCTTTGCTGAGTTTGAGGGCAAGCACGCCGATGACCTGCCCGCTGGTGACGTCAAATATCACCAGGGCTTCTCGAGCGATGTCTCCACCCCAGGCGGACCCGTCCACCTGTCGCTGAACTTCAACCCCTCCCACCTCGAGATTGTGAACCCTGTGGTCGAGGGGTCTGTTCGCGCACGAATGGACCGGCGTGGCGATACCGCCGGAAAGAAGATTCTGCCGGTGCTCGTTCACGGAGACGCAGCGTTTGCAGGGCAGGGCGTGGTCATGGAGACCCTGAACCTCGCGCAGACGCGCGGATATTCGACTGGCGGCACCATTCATGTGGTCATCAACAACCAGATCGGGTTCACCACCTCCGACCCCCGGGACACGCGCTCCACGCTCTATTGCTCGGACGTGGTCAAGATGATCGAGGCGCCAGTCTTTCACGTAAACGGTGACGACCCAGAGGCCGTGGTCTTCGTGACGCAACTGGCCATTGAGTACCGCGCAAAATTCGGCAAGGACGTTGTGATCGACATCGTCTGTTTCAGAAAGCTTGGCCACAACGAGCAGGACACGCCTGCCCTGACCCAGCCACTCATGTACCGCGCTGTCGGCCAGCATCCCGGTACGCGCAAGCTCTATGCAGACAAGCTGGAGTCCCAAGGCGTGCTGCCGGCAGGCGGTGGCGACGAGCTGGTCAAGGACTTCCGATCTGCCATGGATGAGGGCCGTCACACCCGTGAGCCGGTTCTCACCAACTACAAGAGCAAGTTTGCGGTCGACTGGTCGCCGTTCCTCAACAAGAAGTGGACCGATGACGCGGACACCGCACTGCCCGCCGCCGAGATCCAGCGCCTTGCGGACCGCATCACCACCATTCCTCCGAGCTTCACACTGCACACCCTGGTTGAGAAGGTCATCAACGACCGCCGGTCCATGGGTCGGGGTGAAATGAATCTGGACTGGGGCATGGGTGAGCACCTGGCCTATGCATCACTCGTAGCCAGCGGCTACGGTGTTCGCCTCTCTGGCCAGGACTGCGGGCGGGGCACCTTCACCCACCGCCATGCAGTGCTGCACGACCAGAAGCGCGAGCGATATGACGTTGGAACCTATGTTCCGCTGGAGCATATCTCGCCAGAGCAGGCCAAGTTCGTGGTGATTGACTCCGTGCTGTCAGAAGAGGCAGTGCTGGGCTATGAGTACGGCTACTCCACAGCTGAGCCTAACACCCTGGTCATATGGGAGGCCCAGTTCGGCGACTTCGCCAACGGCGCACAGGTCGTCATCGACCAGTTCATTGCGTCTGGCGAGGTGAAGTGGGGACGGCAGAGCGGACTTACACTCCTCCTGCCCCACGGGCACGAGGGTCAGGGCCCCGAGCACTCATCTGCTCGCCCCGAGCGCTTCATGCAGCTCTGCGCGGACACCAATATGCAGCTCTGCCAGCCCTCCAATGCAGCGCAGATCTTTCACCTCCTGCGTCGCCAGATGATTCGCTCGTTCCGCAAGCCCCTCATCGTCCTCACGCCAAAGTCGCTGCTCCGAAACAAGGATGCGACCTCTCCCATCGAGGCGTTCACCAAGGGCCGGTTTGAGACGGTGATCGGCGAGGTGGATGCAGAGATCGATCCCAAGAAGGTCAAGCGCCTGCTGGTCTGCTGGGGCAAGGTCTATTACGAACTCGTCAAAGAGCGTCGCGAGCGCGGTCGCGCTGATGTGGCGATTGTCCGTACCGAACAGGTCTATCCCTTCCCTCACAAGGCCTTTGAGGCCGAGATGAAGCGCTACCCCAATCTGGCCGAGGTCGTTTGGGTCCAGGATGAGCCACAGAATCAGGGCGTCTGGTTCCAGGTGCAGCACTACCTGCGCGAGCACATGCCCGCCACGATGAAGCTCGGCTATGCCGGCCGCCCAGCCTCGGCCTCGCCTGCAGCGGGATATTACGAGAGGTTTCTCGCCCGCCAGAAGGAGCTGCTCGAGGCTGCCTTCGCGAAGCTCAAGAGCTAAGAACAGACGACCGAACCCATTCCAGAAAGAGTCCAAGACATGTCCAAGCACGAAGTCAAAGTCCCTCAGCTGTCCGAGTCCGTGGCCGAGGCCACCCTGCTGCAGTGGAAGAAGAAGCCCGGAGAGTCCGTCGCCGTTGACGAGATTCTCATCGAGATTGAGACCGACAAGGTCGTCCTCGAGGTCCCCGCGCCGGCAGCGGGTGTGATGACCGAGGTCATCAAGGGCGATGGCGGCACAGTTGTCTCGGGTGAGGTGATTGCGATCATTGATACTGATGCCAAGGCCAGCTCCGCACCGGCTGCCGCAAAACCAGCTGCGACCACACCCGCGCCAGCAGCACCTGCTGCTCATGCGCCTGCTGCTGGGAGTTCGGCTGCGCCCGCGAGTCCCGCGGCTGCCAAGCTGATGGCCGAGACAGGAGCCTCTGTCGCCTCAGGCACCGGGCGCGATGGACGCGTCACCAAGGGCGATGTGCTCGCAGCCGCGAGTGCTCCGAAGGCTGCCACTCCACCGGCCGTTGCCGTCGTTGCTGCCCCAAGCCTGCCGCCAGTCGCGGTCAGCCTCGGCGCCGAGGCCATGCTGGAGGGACGGCCCGAACAGCGAGTCCCGATGACACGACTGCGCGCGCGGGTGGCCGAGCGGCTGCTGCAGTCCCAGGCGACCAACGCCATTCTCACCACCTTCAATGAGGTGAACATGGCTCCAGTCATGGCGATGCGCAAGCAGTACGCAGAGCGATTTGAGAAAGAGCATGGCGTGAAGCTCGGCTTCATGTCCTTCTTTGTGAAGGCCGCCGTGGCGGCCCTGAAGAAGTACCCCGTGCTCAATGCCTCGGTCGATGGAAACGACATTGTCTATCACGGCTACTTCGATATTGGCGTGGCCGTTGGCTCCCCGAGGGGTCTGGTGGTGCCCATTATCCGAAATGCGGACCAGCTCACCTTCGCCGAGATTGAGAAGACCATCTCAGACTTCGGCGTGCGCGCCCGCGACGGAAAGATCACGCTCGAGGAACTCACCGGGGGAACCTTCTCCATCTCCAATGGCGGGGTCTTTGGCTCGATGCTCTCCACCCCCATCATCAATCCCCCTCAGTCTGCCATCCTTGGCATTCACGCCACCAAGGACCGTGCCGTCGTCGAGAACGGTCAGGTTGTGGTGAGACCCATCAACTACCTCGCTATGTCCTACGACCACCGGATCATTGACGGGCGAGAGGCTGTCCTGGGCCTCGTGACCATGAAGGAGGCGCTGGAGGATCCATCCCGTCTCCTGCTTGAGATCTAAGGAGCAGACGAATGGCACAAGCATTTGATGTAGTCGTCATTGGAGCGGGCCCCGCTGGCTATATTGCGGCCATTCGCGCCGCACAGCTTGGCTTTAAGACCGCCTGCGTGGAAAAGTGGATCAACCCAGAGGGCCAGGCTGTCTTAGGAGGCACCTGCCTGAATGTCGGCTGCATTCCGTCCAAGGCGCTGCTCGCGTCCAGCGAGGAGTTCGAGAACATCCAGCACCATGCAGAGGTTCACGGCATCTCCGTCAAGGGCGCCAGCATGGATGTCTCCAAGATGCTGGCACGCAAAGACGGGATTGTGTCGAAGATGACCAAAGGCATTGAGTTCCTCTTTCGCAAGAACAAGATCACTTGGCTCAAGGGGCACGGGCGGCTGACCGGTGAAGTTGGCGAGGCCATTGCGCTGGAGGTCTCTGGTGCCGGTGCCGCAGAGGCTGTTACCGCAAAACACCTCATCATCGCGACCGGCTCAAAGGCTCGCCATCTGCCCAGCATGCCTGTTGACAACATAATGGTCTGCGACAACGAGGGTGCCCTGCGGTTTCCCAGCGTGCCCAAGCGGCTCGGGGTGATTGGTGCAGGCGTCATCGGTCTGGAGCTCGGATCCGTCTGGCGCCGGCTGGGGTCTGAGGTGACCGTCCTGGAGGCAATGCCCACCTTTCTTGGAGCCTGTGACGAGTCGGTTGCGAAGGAGGCACACAAGCTCTTCACCCAGCAGGGTCTCAACCTCCACATGGGCGTGAAGATCGGTGAGGTGAAGCAGACTGCCAAGCTCGTGAAAGTCCCCTATACAGACGCCCAGGGCGCGGAGCATACCCTCGAGTGCGACCGGCTGATTGTGTCGGTGGGCCGCGTGCCCAACACCGATCAGCTCAATCTGGAGGCCATCGGACTGACCACAGATGAGCGTGGGTTCATCCCGGTCGATGGACATTGCCGGACAGCTAAGCCCAATGTCTACGCCATTGGCGATGTCGTCCGCGGCCCCATGCTGGCCCACAAGGGCGAGGATGAGGGTGTCATGGTGGCGGAGCTGATTGCGGGTCAGAAGCCACACATCGACTACAACTGCATCCCCTGGGTCATCTACACATCCCCCGAGATCGCCTGGGTGGGCCAGACCGAGCAGCAGCTCCGGGCCGCAGGGCGCGAGTTCAAGGCAGGGCAGTTCCCCTTTATGGCCAATGGTCGGGCGCTGGGAATGAATGCCGCAGACGGGTTTGTGAAGGTCCTGGCCGACGCCCAGACGGACGAAATTCTTGGGGTGCACATCGTCGCCGCAAACGCCTCAGACCTGATCGCGGAGGCGGCGGTAGCGATGGAGTTCAAGGCCGCGTCAGAGGACATTGCCCGGATCTGCCACCCGCACCCCTCCATGTCTGAAGTGATGCGCGAGGCAGCACTGGCAGTCGACAAACGCGCGCTCAATATGTAGGTCATGAGAAATGCGCAGCGTTTCTGAGCTTGCCGAGGCTAGACTGGCATCCCGCGGTTTCACGCTGGATGCTGGTCAGACACCCGGGCTGGTCGCGCTGGAGCACTGCAGAGAGGAATGGAGCCACTATAAGTCTCGGCGCGGTGGCCGTTTGTCGCGCATGCTGATTCACCCGCCCCTGCCGAAGGGCGTCTACCTCTGGGGCGGGGTCGGACGGGGCAAGAGCTTCCTCATGGACTGTTTCTTCGATGCAGTCCCCATTGAGCGCAAGGTGCGAATTCATTTTCACGAGTTCATGCGGGCCACCCACCGCGAGCTCCACGATCTTCGCGGCACCGAGAACCCGCTGGATGAGGTGGCGACTCGGATTGCGCGTCGTTATCGCCTGATCTGCTTCGATGAGTTCCACATTTCTGACATTGCGGACGCCATGATCCTCGAGCGGCTGTTAACCGCGTTGCTCGCCGCCCGCGTTGGATTTGTGATGACCTCAAACTATCCCCCGAGTGGCCTCTATCCAGAGGGGCTTCACCGCGAGAGCCTGCTGCCGGCGATTGCCCTTCTCGAAGAGCACCTCGTGGTGGTGGAGCTTGCATCTCCGGCCGATCACCGCCGCGTGGCGGCAGAGGCTGTGACGGAGAGCACGCTAGACCATGACCGACTTGCCTCGCTTCCGCGCTTCTACCAGTGTCCATCGGGTGAGCTTGCGGAGGCTGCACTGGAGGACATTGCGGCTGCACTCTCGGAGGGTGCGGTCGACCATGGCGATGCAGCCATTGACCTGGATGGCCGGATGGTCCCCGTGAGGCTGCATCGAGACGGACTCATCTGGTTTGAGTTTGATCAGATCTGTGGCGGCCCTCGGTCACAGAACGACTATCTCTGGCTGGCCGAGCGCTTTCACACGATCCTCGTGTCGAACGTGCCCCAAATGTCCTCGGCCCAGTCCTCGGAGGCCCGGCGATTTACCTGGCTCGTGGACATCTTCTATGACGCGGGGCGACGCCTGGCACTGTCCGCCGAGACTGAGCCCGATCGGCTCTACCAGGCAGGCGTCCTCTCCAATGAGTTTCAGCGCACGGCCAGTCGGCTGGTGGAGATGCAGACCCTGGCCTACCTGATGCGGCCGCAGCGCGAGACCATTGCAAGGATTGGATAATCTGCGCATGGCGCACACGCCGCTCTCACTGCTCGGGTCAGCATCGGCCCTCCTGTTCTTGCTCCTCAGCGCGCCAGCACTGAGCGCTCAGGAGGGACTCTCTGACCAGGAAGCCCAGACGCGTCAGGGCTTGCTTCGGGCCCTGGACGAACTCAGTCTTGAGGAGACCCAGATCTCCGAGCGAGCCCGACTCGCTCGGGCCGACTGCCTTGCAAGGTGGGTCTCCTCGGCGTGCCTGGAGGCGGTCCGACAGCAGCGCGCACGTGAGGAGCGGGCTCTGCAGATCTCGCGCGAAACTCTCGCCGAGTCGGTGCGTCGAATAGATGCATCGGCGCGGCATCGTGCGCGCGCAGCGCGTCAGGAGGAGCTCAATGCCCGGTAACGAGGATGTTCGGACCCACAGAATGCGCCTGCTCGAACTCGAGGCGGAGCATCGCGAGCTCGACCAGCTCATTGCCAGTCTCGACAGCGGCCCAGTCGTGGACGAACTGGCCATGCGTCGGCTTAAAAAGCGCAAGCTCCAGATCAAAGACCAGATCTCCCACCTCTTAGGTGAGCTTAATCCGAGCGAGCCCGCCTAATTGAGCAGCCGAGTCTGGTTTGAGCCCAACGGACTGTTGGCTCAGCGGCTGGACGGGTTCCGCTCTCGGCCCTCCCAGGCAGCGCTTGCAGAGTCGATCTCCTCCGCCATCGCAGGCCGAGAGCTGCTCGTGGCAGAGGCGGGCACCGGCATCGGAAAGACCTATGCCTACCTGGTGCCAGCCCTGCTCAGCGGACATCGTGTCCTTGTCTCCACGGCGAGCCGCGCGCTTCAGGACCAGCTCTTCACGCGGGACCTCCCGCGGCTCCTGCAAGCCATGGGGCTCACGGGCGTGTCCATTGCCCGGCTCAAGGGCCGCGCAAACTATCTCTGCCCCTACCGACTCGCACGGGCGCAACAGGAGGGTCGGCTTGGCTCCGCACAAGAGGTCCAAGACCTGCGCCAGGTGGTTCAGTTTGCGGCCCTGAGCCCGGAGGGCGACATCTCGGCCTGCACAACGGTATCGGAGCAGTCTGCAGTCTGGCCGCTGGTGACCAGCACGGTTGATAACTGTCTGGGGCAGCGTTGTCCCATGGTGGGCGAGTGTCCGGTGATGCGGGCGCGAGAGGCGGCTCAGCGCGCGGAACTCGTTATCGTCAATCACCATCTGCTCTGCGCAGACCTCGCGATGAGGCGAGAGGGCGAGGGCGAGCTGCTGCCCCGCGTCGATCTCGTCGTGGTCGACGAGGCCCATGCCCTGCCGGAGACTGCCTTGCAGTTCTTCGGCCTGAGCGTCTCCACCCATGGGCTTGCGCTGCTGGCGAGAGACACGCTTGCCGCCGGGCTCGAGCTCGCGCGCGACGGCGCTGACTGGGCGGGCCTGTGCGGGGCACTCGAGGCGACGGTATTGGCCTTACGTGCAGACCTTGCACAGGCTGTGACGCCAGGGCGCCTCAAGTGGGAACAACTCTCCGCACCGGCGCAGGACCGCCTGCGCAGCGCCCTGGTGAGGCTGTCCGAGGCACTAGGGCCCCTCCACATGGCCCTCTGCGTCAATGCAGAGCGGCATGCCGAGCTGCTTAGACTGCAAGAGCGTGTCGAGGTGACACAGGACCGACTCGACCTTCTACAGCCGCAGTCAACCGCAGCCGAGCCGGGCGTTCACTGGCTAGAGCTGGGGCGTCAGAGCGCGAGCCTGCATTGGTCTCCGCTCGATGCAGCCCCCCGGCTGCGGGCCATCTGGGAGGCGCCAGAGCGAGCGGCCTGGGTCTTTCTGTCCGCTACCCTAACGGTCCCCTCCGCCCGTCAGTCCGGGCAGGGTGACTTCGTCTACTTCTGTGAGCAGATGGGGCTTGAGGAGGCCCGCTGCGAGCGGTTCGACAGCCCTTTCGATTACGCGCATCAGAGCCTTCTGGTGGTGCCAGAGGCACTGCCCGACCCGAAGCTTCCCCAGCTGGTGTTGCAGCTGTTAGAGATGCCGGGCATCACTCGGCTTCTGCGCGAGACAGTCGGTGGAATTTTCCTGCTCTGCACCAGCCTTCGTGCGGTGGACCAGGCCGCTCAGTGGATGTCACAGCCTGGCTCACCCGTGGCGGGGCGCCTCTTGCTTGTGCAGGGCTCCGCCCCGAGAGACCACCTTTTACAGCGCTTTCGTGAGCATGGTCAGGCCGTCCTGGTGGGGAGTGCGAGCTTCTGGGAGGGCGTGGATGTCCCGGGCGATGCCCTGAGCATGGTCATCATCGACAAGCTGCCCTTTGCGCCGCCGGATGACCCCGTCCTCGAGTCCCGGATGAGTCGATGTCGAGGTGCAGGCGGGGACCCCTTCAACGAGATTCAGCTGCCCGAGGCCACCCTGATGCTCAAGCAGGGGGTGGGACGGCTCATACGCACTGAGACGGACCGCGGGCTGCTGATCGTGGGGGACCGACGTCTCGCAGAGACGTCCTACGGTCGAAGAATGCTCAGGAGCCTGCCGCCTTTCCGGCGAACGCGAAGCCTCGACGAAGCGAGGGCCTTCCTAGTTCCAGAAGGCTAGCCGCGACCAGATGCCAGAGGGACGGTTCTGGCGATGGACCTCTGCGAGACCCGTCACCAGCGAGGGGTTGTAGCCGTGGACGAGATAGGGGCTGTTCGGGGCCGTGCGCTCGAGCACGCGCCGCGTGTCATCCCTCAGCTGTGTCAGGCCGAGCTTGTCGTAGCCCAGCACCATCTGGGCGAGTGCCTCCTCGACCGCAGGCGAGTCCTGGTAGGTCCGAATGACGGCCTGTGCGCGGTTCACCGCGGCCATGTGGGCCCCACGTCGGAGGTAAAAGCGTGCGGTGTGCACCTCGCCCTGGGCGAGCGTGTTCACCAGAAACTGCAGCCGAGCAGAGGCATCGGGGGCGTAGCGGCTCTCAGGGAAACGGGTCACAAGCTGCTTAAAGGTCTCAAAGGCCTCCTTGGCCGCCTTTGGATCACGCTCAGACATGTCCTCGCCCGTCACAGACGAGAAGAGCGTTGCGCGGTCATTGAAGTTGATGAGCCCTTTGAGGTAGAGCGCGTAATCGACGCTGGGATGGTTTGGGTTGAGCCGCATGAAACGCTCAATGGAGGAGAGTGCCTGGACCAGGTCGCCTTCTTTCCACTGGGCATAGGCGATGTCGAGCTGGGCCTGCTGGGCAAAGCGCCCAAATGGGTAGCGTGACTCGAGCTTCTTGAGGAGTGCGACGGCCTGGGCGTAGTTGCCAGACCCCATCTCGTCTTTGGACTCCTGGTAGAGACGCTCCGGACTCCAACGGAGCGTCTCGTCCTTGCTCTCCGGGCCCGAGGCGCATCCCGCCAGCGTCAGTCCCATGAGTCCGGCAAAAACCAGAGACAATGCCCGAACCGAGAAGGGTGGAGTCGAACGGTGTTGACGAGTCATGAGGACGTTCCAGCGGAAGAGATCGCCGATTATAGCGAGCCGCAGGTGTTTCTGGTCTGCGGGGACGAGGCTGGGCAGCGCCTCGATCGCCTGCTGGCGCTGAGGCTTCCAGACCAGTCTCGGGGACGACTCCAGCGCTGGATAGAGGCTGGGTGCGCCCGCCTCGATGACCGAGTGGTCCGCCCAAGCCAGGTGGTCCGTGCGGGTCAGACCGTCTGGCTGCAGATGCCTGAGCCGGAGCCTCAGGGGGACTGGCTCGCGGAGGCCATGGACCTTGCCATTGTCCACGAGGACGACGACCTTTTGGTGCTGAATAAGCCAACAGACTGCGTGGTCCACCCAGCAGCCGGGCATCCGCATGGAACACTGCTCAATGGCCTGCTCGGCTACCTGCCCAGCCTGCGAGACCTCCCCCGCGCGGGCATCGTGCACCGACTGGACCGTGACACGACGGGCCTGATGGTCGTGGCTAAGACGCTAGAGGCACAGACCGACCTGGTCCGGCAGCTCCAGGCCCGCACAGTCGCTCGGAAGTACCTCGCAGTCTGCTGGGGAAGCCTTCGCCTGCCCAAGACCATTGAGGCATCCATGGGGAGAGACCCAAAGGACCGCCAGCGCCAGGCCGTGCTTGAGACCGGTGGGAAGCCCGCAGTGACCCATGTCCAGCCGCTTGCGGAGGGCAGCCTTCAGTCCAAGCCCGTCAGCCTTGTGGAATGCAGACTGGAGACGGGCCGCACCCATCAGATCCGCGTTCACCTCCAACACCTGGGCTACCCCCTGGTTGGCGACCCGGTCTATCAGCGCAGGGCAGCTGTCTCTCCCAAGGCCGCGGGCTTTGAGCGCCAAGCCCTCCATGCCTTCTCGCTGGGGCTGATCCATCCCCGAACGGGGCAGTCCTGCGCATGGCAGGTGGAGACACCAGAGGACCTTTCACTGCTGCTCCAGCGGTCGGGACTTCGCCCAGCGGGGTCGTCGTGAGCCTTCCCGA
>Ga0315905_10007897_pt1 | contig 10757 bp, 5 predicted proteins | sample LakEriMetagenome_5_FD_203522 | JGI IMG/M metagenome (GOLD analysis project Ga0315905, IMG submission 203522) | Freshwater fungal communities from buoy surface, Lake Erie, Ohio, United States - Buoy 4 MA121 | ecosystem: Environmental > Aquatic > Freshwater > Lake | place: USA: Lake Erie, Ohio... | reverse complement strand
TATAGAGATCGACCGATCAGAATTGAAACCCGGAGCTCAGCAGCGACGTCTGCGCCGTCCCCTGCAGCACGAGCACGCGCACAAACTCCTCCTCGGTCATGCCCACGCGCAGCGGCAGCTTGCCGCGGCGGAACACGAGCACGCCCGACGGCGCAGAGGCCGTCCCGCCCTCGGCCTTTTGCCGCAGGTAGGCGTCGCGCAGCTCCTGCTCGACTTTTTCGGTCGGCAAGGCGCCGACCGAGAACGTCGAACCCTGGAACGACGCGATCTCGGCCATCGTCGCCACGCACGCCATGGCGTCGTACCGGTCCTCGGACGCGATCACGCGCACGTCTTTCGCGGTGCCGTCGCTCGAAACTGTCGACCTGCAAGAAGCCGGCGGCCCCGCCCGCGACCGCACCCCGCGGGCAGCAGGAGGAGCTCACGACGACGACGACGACGGCGACGGCGGCGGCGGCGGCGATCGTCAGCTCGACGGCAGCCGCCAGTCGACGGGCGGCAGGCCCTCCTGCTCGAGGAGCGCGTTGGCCGCGCTAAAGTGGCGGCACCCGAAGAAGCCGCGGTGCGCGGACAGTCCCGACGGGTGCGGGGACCGCAGCAGGTGGTGGCGCTTGGGGTCGACGCGCGCGGCCGCCGCGCGGTCCTGCGCAAACTTGCCCCACAGCAAAAAGACGAGCCCCTTGCGGCGGCGCGACAGCGCCTCGACCACCGCCGCGGTGAACTCGAGCCACCCGGACGCCTTGGCGTGGCTGTTGGCGTCGCCCGAGCGCACGGTCAGCGTGGCGTTGAGAAGCAGCACGCCCTGGTGCGCCCAGGGCTCGAGCGAGCCGTGCTGAGGCGGGCGGAAGCCCGGGACGTCGTCCGACAGCTCGCGGTAGATGTTGCGCAGCGAGCTGGGCACGGGCACGCCCCGCGGCACGCTAAAGCTCAGGCCCTCGGCCTGCCCGGCGCCGTGGTAGGGGTCCTGCCCGAGCACGACGACGCGGCACTGCGGCAGCGGCACCGAGTTGAGCGCGCGGAAGACCTGGTGCGGCGGCGGGTGGACGCGCCCGCTGCCGTGGCGCGCCCACTCGCCGTGCACAAAGGCCTCGAGGCGGCGGGCGTACGGCTTGTCGAACTCGCCTTTCAGCGCCTCGCGCCACGTCGGCTCGACGAGCAGGTCGAACAGGCGCGGGAAGGTTGGGTGGGGGGCGGGGGCGGTGGGCTGGTCGGCGGCGGCGGCGGCGGCGGCGGCGGGCTGGGCGCGCGCGGCCGCGATCACCTCTTGCACCTTTTGGGCGTTGGCCTGGGCGACGGCGGCCATCTCGGACGGGGACAGCGGGGCGGCGGCCGCGGGCCGTGGCGTTGGCTGCTGCTGCTGCTGCTGGGGCGCCTGCGGCAGCGGCTTGGCCTCCTGCTCCTCCTCTTTCGTGTCCGACGGGGCGGTCACGTCGTCCCAGGGCGCCTGGTGCGCGCCGGCCTTGGCGTTGTCAGCAGCCGCCGCGCAGACGGCGGCGCCGCGGGCCGCGGGCGACGCGGGGTGGGGCGGTCCGCCAGCGGCAGCTGCCGCGCCCTCGGCGGCGACGGCGACCTGGCGGGTTATTTCGTGGTTTGTGAATCAAGTCGACGCGAGGGGAGGGACGCGTGGGTCAGTCAGTCCGCGGCCGTCATCGTCGGGCCGCGGAGCACATTGGGCGCAGACGAGACGTGCCCGTTCGGTCCCCACCCCATCGACGCCGCCGCCGCACCTTGCTGCGCTTGGACGCGCCGCCGCCGCCGAAAAAGTCGGCGATGGTGCGCTTGGGGGCCGCTGCGGGCTGCTTCTGGCCGTCCGCGGCGGTCGGCGGTGGTGACATGGCGGTATAGGCAGTAATCACGCGGGCGGGAGAGGCAGGGACGCGCAGACGGCGCGCGAGGAACATGCAAGCGCAGGCCGGGGGGTGAAAGAATGTTTTTTTGAACGTGGGAGGCGAGTCCGCAACAGCGCGGGCGGGCAGCGCGTTCCCGAGGGGCGGGGGCGGGCCGGTGGTGTGAGCGTGAGTGTGTGTGCTCGCGAGTAGCGTGGCGTGGCGTGCGACGTCGTCGTCCGCTTGGGGGTTGCCAGCAAGCCGATCGCCCGGCGGTGGCGCGCGGTCACCGCAGCGCGCCGACGCCGACGCCGCCGACGCCAAAAGACAACGCCGCCACGCCTCGCGGCGCGGCCATTCGAATGCCCTTTCTATGTGTGACGACTCCTCCTCCTCCTCCTCCTCCTTGACCACCGCATCATCATCGAGCACCGATTCGACCCCCCAACAACCCGCCGAAACTGCTGACGGCGCCGTCGCGTCGCGTCTAGAGTTCCGAATGGCGACCTCGCCTCCAAGCGGAGGATGAACAGGAGGCGACCGCGGCGCCCGGGGGCCCTGCGGATCGCGCTCGTCGCCCCGCTGGTGCTCCTGGGCCTGGCGCGCGATGCCGCGGCCGTGGCTGGCGACAAGAAGCCGTGGGGTGAGAGAGACAAAGACAACAACTCGACGACCTGTCGCTGGCTGTCGCGAGGGTTGGCAACAACGCGAGGAGTCCCTCGCGTAGCCGCCCGTCGCGCGCGCGCGCCTTGCCTTCCAGCGGCGATGCCGCGCAGTGCACGTGATGAGACGCACCGGCAAGCGCGGTCTGCGGCTTCCGCGGGACGCGCTGCTGCGTGAGCAAGAACGCGTCGCCGACGACGCCGACGCCGACGCCGACGCAAACCAACACCGCGAAAACAACAACAACAACAACAAACAAACAAAACAACAACATCAACAGGCTCCCATCTCCTAGACAAGGCCTTTGGCATCACCTTTACGTCCGGTGACAAGGCATCGCAGAAGCAGCCGCAAAAGGCGGCCGTACCAGCAGCAGCAGCGCCGTCCCCGCCGCCGCCGCCGCGAGCAGCCAGCGGCGATGGCGCCATCACGGGCGCGACGTGCTGGTCGCGCGACTGCTCGGCCAAGTTCCCCGAGCGCGCGTGCGACACGGTCGGGTCGCTGTCGGCCGAGTGCAACGCGCTGATCGACGCCGGGGTCGCGTACCCGACGCGCGAGGCGTGCTGCAGCAAGGTCTTTGGGCCGGCGGGGTGTGGCACGGGCTGCTACGTGCCGCGGGAGGAGCGGCAGCAGCAGCAGCAGCAGCACGGCGATGGCGGCAGCAGCAGCAACCCAACCACCACCACCACCACCACCAGCCCCAACCGCGAGTGCGCGTTGCTGTCGGAGCCCGCGCGGTGCGTGGCGCGCCGCCGCGCCCGCCTCCCCGCCTATGCGACCGAGCGCGAGTGCTGTGCCGCCGCCTATGGCAGCGCGTGCATGCGCTTCCCGGACCGGTGCTACGCGGTCGACCCGGACTGGCCCGGGCAGTGCCGCGCGGTGGACGGGGCGAGCGAGTGCGCGGCCCTGTACTGGGCCGCGCGCGACAAGGCGCTCGCCAGCGGCATCGTGGTCGGCGACGACGGGGGGCTCGCTAGCGACGAGGACGACGGCGGCGCTATCGACGGTGGCGCCGCCGCCGCCGCCAACACCACCGCTCCTTCCTTCCCGCCGCCGGTCGTCGACGACGACCCCCGGCGCCGCCGCCGCGAGCTCGGCTTCAGCCTCACGCGCGAGGCCTGCTGCCGCGTCAACGCCTTCGACCGTGCCTACTGCGCCCAGACCGTCGAGTGCTACGAGCCCGACCGCCGCGCCCTGCCGACGCGCCGCTGCGTCGTGACCGAGTCGGCGCGGTGCCTGGAGCGCATGGCCGCGGGACTCGCCTACTCGACCCGGTCCGAGTGCTGCGCTTCGGCGTTCGGGCCCGGGCGCGGCTGCCGCGAGTTCCCGGACGTCTGCTACCGGTTCGACCCGCGCGAGGCGCCCGTGCGGCCGTTCGACGCGTGCCCGCGCGTCGAGGACGCGTCCGCGGGCAAGTGCGCGCTGCTGCTCGAGCAGGACGGCCTCGCGGCCCGCGAGGCGGCCAAGGAGGCGGTGCGGGCGGCCAAGGAGGCGGCCAGGGCCAAGGGTGGTGGTGGTGGTGGTGGTGGTGGTGGCAGCAGCTCCGCGGGGCCCGGCGGCGGCGGCAGCGTGATCGGCGACGACGCGCCCTCGCCGCTCAGCCCGCTCCCGCAGCCCCTGTCCGCCCCGCGCGTGTTCGAGCAGCGCGTCGACTGCTGTGCCGCCGCCATGCCGCTCGGCTGGGTCGACTACGACAGCCCCGACCTCGCGCGCGGCTGCCCGTACGCGCCGAGCTCGTGCTGGGCGCCCATGAAGGCGCGGGCGCGCCCGCGGCCGGGCGTGCCGCCCGGGTCATTCGACGTCTTCTGCGCGCCCGTGACGGAGCGGCCCGCGGCCGAGTGCGCGCGGCGCGTGAGTGCGGGGACAGCCTGGGTCACGCGGGACGAGTGCTGCCGGCGCGTGGGCGGGTGCGCGCGCCTGCCCCCGCGCCGGCCGCGCGGCCAGGCGGGAGCGGCGGGGGACGGCGGCACCAACACGGTCACGATCGTGCGTGGCCCTGGCTTTTGGGGTGGCGGTCGTGGTCGTGGTGTTGGTGGTGGTGGTGGTGGTGGTGGCAGCAGCAGCAGCAGCAGCAGCGGCAGCAGCGGGAGCAGCGGTGGCATCATTGGAGAAAGGGCTGTGCTGGTGCGGCGGCAGAGGGGACAAGGAGCAACGGCGGCGGCGTCGCCGCCCGCGCGCGCAAAGAGCCCCCCTCCGATCGGCACGCCCGCCGCCGCGGCCCGACGGCCGCCGCTCGAGCGGGCTCTTACGGCGCGCGAGCTCGCAACCGAGCCCGCAGACGCGGCGCCGTGGACCGCCGGCGGCGGTGCGCGCGACGACCGCGCGCGCCAGGCGGCCATCGCCGTGGCGGCGTCGGCGCCCTCGCCGACCATCCTGCCCGCCCAGGGCTTCCCGGCGGGCCGAATCCCCGTCGTGATCGAGGCGCCGGCTTACGTCGCAAGCGGCAGGCGGAGGCGGCGAGAATGATCGCGTTGGGAACATAACAATGAATAAATAGAATTCGCTGCGGGAGAATTTGGAAGAGCGATCCAAATTCTGGGCGTTGTGAAAATGAGGATGTTCTTCTCGAGCGCGGCTGGCGCGCTCGTTCCGCTTCCTCTCCTTCCGACCCGCCTTTTGCCTCTCACGCGCCGGCGCAGTGCGCGCGCAGCGCCTCCAGGTGGTAGCTCTCGGACCCCGAGGCAGGCATGTCCGCGATGGCCTCCAAGATGGCGGCCGCGGCCGCCTCGGAAGGACGCTTGCCTCCTGCCTGCGGCTCGACAAGCCCCGTGGCCTGCTCGTCCGCGGCGGACGCGGCGAGCGCGGCGCACGACGATGCCACGAGGGCCGACAGCCACCCGTCGGGCAGGGGCAGCGGCTGGCCGTCGTTGGCGCGCTGGGCCTCGCGGAGCAAGGCGGCTGACGCGCGCGCGAGCTCGGCGCAGCAGCGCGCGTCCGCAGGAGCAAAGTCGGCGGGGCTGCCGCCGCCGCCGCCGCTGCTGCTGCTGCTGCTGCTCCCGTCGCTGCCGCGCCCCTCGACGCTGCGGCGGCTGCCGACGCGCCGGGCGGCCGCCGCCAAAAACTTGCGCGTCCACCCGAGGCCGAGCAGGGGCCCGCCTCCGGTGACGTCGCGCGAGACCGCGGCCATGGCCAGGCCCGTGCGCGCCAGCGTGCGCGCGCCGAGCGCCGGGAGCGCCGCGATCGACGCCTCGGCCAGCGCCGCGGCCGTCTCGGGCGGCAGTGCGGCGGCCAGCGGGCGCGAGCGCCCGGGGCCGTCGCGCACGCGCAGCGCGGCGACGGCGTCGGCGAGCTGCGCGACGACGCGCGCGGGCAGGCCGCGCACGCCGCGCGACGTCGAGGAGAGCGGCCGGCCGCTCGTGCCGGGCGGCGCCAGCGCGCGCAGCAGGCCCGCGCACAGCGCGCCGTCGATCATCGGGGCGGCGCTTTCGGCGCTGCTGGCGTCGTCGCCGTCGGTGCCCGGCTCCCCGCCAGTCACCGGGCCGAAACACGCCGGGCGCGACAGCGCCCAAAGCACGCTGGCGGCCGCCGTGGGGCTCATGTAGCCGGCGCGCGGGGTGGCGGCCGTGACCCACGCGCCGAGCAGGCGCGGGCTCGGCCGCCCGCCCGCGGCGACGAGGCCCCACAGCGCGCACGCGAGCGCCTGCGGCGAAAACGTCCCGAGCGCCGCGGGCCCCGCCGCCGCGAGCGACGCCTCTACGCGCGCGAGCCACGCAGAGGCCTCGCGGGCGTCCTTGCGGTGGTTTTTGTCGTTGCTCGCCTGGTCCGTCGCGTCGAGGCGAGCCGGCACGGCCGACGTCGACAGCACCGCGTGCGCCCAGAGCAGGTTGGCCATGCCCTGCGGCGTGTAGGCGGGCTCGATGTCGCCGGCCGCCGCCCAAGCCGCCGCCGCCGCCGGCCCGCGCCCCGCCCCTTCCGCCGAGTCCTCAACCGCCAGGCCGTACACGCCGCTGTAGTAGCGGAAGGCCGACATCCAGAGGCGCGGCGGGCGCACGCCCAGCGAGGCGAGCGACCACGCGGCGCTGCTCAGCGCCTGGGGCCCGGCCGTGGCCATGCGCGCGGCAAAGGACCGCAGCGCTGCGGCGGTCCAGGCGCGAAAGGCGGGCGACGAGCGCGGCATCAGGAGGTGGTGGGCTTGGTCGTCTGCAGCGGCGCCCTCGTCCGCGCGCGCGCGCCGCTGCAGCGCGGCGAGCGCCCACAGCGTCGTCGACAGCTCGCGCGCGTCAAAGCTGCCGAGCTGCGGCAGCGACGCCTCGAAAAACGCGTCCAGCCACTCGGCGCCCGGGTGCACGCGCAGCGTCGCGAGCGCCCACAGCGTGTTGGCAAAGGCCTGCGGGCCCATGCCGCGCGCGAAGAAGCGCGCGCGCGCCCCCTCGGCCATGCGGACGACCCAGGCGCGGCCGCCGGAGCGCCCTCCCGGGGGCCCGCGGCCGAGCGCGGCGGTCGCCCACAGCACGCTCGACACCTGCCGCGGCTGCATCTGCGGCAGGTGGTGCTCGGCCAGCCGCGCCAGGCTCGCCAGAAAGACGCCGTCGTAGGAAGAGGAGGAGGACGCGGACGGGGACGAGGCGTCGTCCGCCGACGCGGCAGGGGCGGCGGCGGCGTCGTGGTGGTGATCGGTGCCGGAAGCGCGCGCCAGGCGCGCCAGCTGCACGTACGCGGCGCCGACGTGGATCGCGTCCAGCGCGGCCCAGTTTGCCTCGACGAGCGACTGGACCGCGGGCACGTCGCGGCAGGCGACAATGGCGCGCGTGACGACGGCGGCCTCGGCGCGCGCGGCGCGCTCGCGGCGCGCGAGGGCGTCGGGCGCCGCGCCGCGCCCGACGCGCACCCACGCGGCGGCGCTCGCGGTGGCGATGACCGGCGGGGGCAGGGCGGGCGGCGCCGCCGCGTCGTCGAGAAAGGCGCTCAGCAGCTCGGCGACCCGGCGGTCGCCTGTGGCGGCTGCCGGAGCCGAGGCGCCGACGCCGCCGCCGCCGCCGCCGCCGAGCAAGCCCCAGGCCGACGCGCCGGCGCCCGTGAGAGCCAACGCCAGCGCCGTCAGCGCGGCACCGGTGGCCACGTCGAGCGGCGCGAGCGAGGAGGCCGCCGCCGCGGAAGAGGACGGGCTGCTGTTGTCGGCGAGCGCCAGCAGCGCGTACACGGGCATCACGGGCGCGCTGCTGCTGCTGCTGCTGCCGCCGCCGTCCGCGTCCGCGGCAGGGCGGACGCCCAGCAGCGCGGGCGAGATGCACAGCACCGCCGCGGGCACGGCGCGCGCGTGCTGCGCGGCCAGCAGCGCCGCGCGCCCGGCGGGCGGGAGCGCCAGCCGCGCGGCGCCGTCCTCGAGCAGCGCGCGCGCGTCGGGCAGCGGGGCGAGCGACGCGGCGCCAGAGGCAAGCAGCTGGCGCAGCTCGTCGCGCGCGAGCGGGACGGGGGCTTGAGCGTGCTGTTGTTGTTGCTGCTGCTGTTCGGCTGCTTGCTGCCGCTCCTCGGCTGCTTGCTGCTGCTCGGCTGCTTGCTGCTGCTTGCGGAACCACCCCTGCTGCTGCTGCTGCTGCGGCGGCGGCTGCTGGCGCGGGGGCGCAAACAGCCCCGCGCCGCTGGGCGGCGCGAGCGTCGCCAACAGGGCCGACAGGCCGCCGCCGCCGATGCTGCCGCCGCCTCTTGGCCTGGCCTTGCTGTTGCTGCTCCCCGGACGGGGAGCGGCGACAAACTCATCGCGGTCGTCGTCGTCGTCGTCGTCAGGGAGGGTCAGCGCGCCGCCAAACAGCGCGGCGCGGCAAAGGCACGTGCGAGCAGGCAAAGGAGCGCGCGCGCAGGCAAAGGAGGGCCGCTGGGACAGGGCGACGACGACGAGCCGACGAGGCGGCGGCCGCGGCGCAGCCGACGCTGCTTGCTGTTGTGGCCGCCGGTCCTGGGGCTGTGCGTGTGTTTGTTGTTGTTGTTGTTGTTGTGTGTGTGTGTGTGTGTGCGGAGGAGATCGTGGCGGTTGGTTTGGCTGCGTTGGACGGGCGAGATCGGGCGCGGGTGTGTGACAAGGGACGACCAAAAGCGTCGTCCGGGCACACTGCACTCACCACCGCCGCTTGCGCGCGCGCCGCGGCCAGGGCGCGGGCGCGGCAGCGCCACCGCTGCAAGAGGGAAGAGTTACATGTCGTCGAAGGCCTGTGGGGGAGGGGCGCGAACGGCCCGGGATCGATCGAAGGAGGGGGGGAGGCGTGTCGTGAGTCGAAGGCAAAGGGGGGGAGACAGAGAGCGGCGGCTCCCGCTGGCGAGTGGCAGATCACTCGAGCCGTCCGTCGGTCCCGCGTCAGCAGCGTCGCGCGCACCTGGTGCTTGTCAAAGACGACGGAGCTGGGCGGGCACGGGCGAGGGGCGCGGCGCGGGCGCTCATTCAAGCGCAGACGGCGCACTCAGCCATCGGTGCCTGGGTGAAGTCGTCCGCGCGCGGGGGAGCGCTTGTTCGGAAGCAGGTCCGCTTTCACGACTATCGATGTAGTGTGGTAGAGTCGAAGGAGAGTGACGAGAGCTACAAAACTGATATTACGAGTCTAAGAACGCCGCGACTGCAGCTGCAGACTTGGTCGACCGGCGGCCGGCCGGCGGCCGGCGGGGCGGGGCGGGGGCGGGGCACTACTCGAGAAGACCGGCCTGCCCGCGCTCTCACCTAAACAGCATCCGCCGCCCACTGCAACCCCCGCTTCTGCGCCGCCAGCATCGCCGCCGCCACCGTGCCCCCACCCCGACCGCCCCCATCGACGACAATCCCCCCGACCGCCAGCCGCCACGCGTCCAGCAGGATCGTCACGAGCATCCCCGCCGCCAGCGCGTCGAGCGCCACGTTGCCGACCGACCAGCGGCGCCGCGCGGCGGGCGTTCCCCACTCGTGCTCGTCGATGCGCATGAACAGCGGGAACGACACCCAGAAGTAGATGGCGTAGAAGAGCGAGCCGACCGTGTACATCTTGGACCGGTCCACAAACGTGTAGTAGGGAAAGTGCGCGATCGTCAGCGTCTCGCCGTACGCGGTGGCGTAGGCGAGCGCAAAGACGACGACGGCGCGCGCGAGCTTGCGCCGCGGGAGCGACGCGCCCACCAGCGCGCGCTCCACGCGCCGCAGCACCACGTTGGCGAGGGCGTGGTAGAAGCAAAAGTAGGCGTGCGTCATCAGGTAGAGCGCGACGGGCACGCCGTTGAGCAGGTGGGCCGGGAAGGTGTACGAGGCGCCGAGCAGGTTGAAGAAGTAGTGGGTCCAGAAGTAGTTGCCGATGTGCGAGAAGATGGCGATCCACACGTTGGCCTTGAACCAGTGGCGCTCGACCAGGGGCAGGCGCGCGTCGGCCGGGCAAGGGCGCAGCACGAGCAGCGGCAGCGCGACGCACGGCAGCGCGGCGGCCAGGCCGACGGCCAGGTAGCCCCACTCGTCGAGGCGGTCGTACAGCTTGAAGGGGACGAGGACGCCGAGGGCCCAGGCGATCCAGAAGGGGCTGTAGGCGAGGAAGAAGACCTCGGTCCAGCGCTTGCTGGGGTTGTCGGCGAGCCAGAGGTTCTTCTCTTGGCTTTTTGTTGTTTTGGCGTTGGCGAGCGCGGGGGCGGCGTTCGATCGCCGGCGCGGCGTGGTCGCGGCTGACGGGGACGACGCCGCGGCGGCCTTGCGCGGCGTCGCGGCACGCGTCGAGACTGTGTCGGTTTGTGCGTGATGATCAGGGGTGGAAGGGCGTGCTCAATGAGCTCGAGCTTTGGCGCAAGCTCTCGGGGACTCTTGCGCAGGCGCGCGCGTCCTGCTGTGATCGTCGCTCGACACTCACCCATCCTTTTTCAAGCCCCCGACGCGAGAACAATGCAGCGGCTCGCCGTTCGCCGCAGGGCTGGTGTGTGTGATGTCGATCGTGATCGTCGGGTGATCGCGCCAGCTCTGGGGTGGTGGCTTGAGGTTTGTGCAAAGGGGGGAATGAAGAGGGAGCGCGCCGACAGCCGCCCCGCCGAGTCGGCGCCGCCGGGCGGGCGTCTCTCTCAGGTGGTTCGCCGCGCTCGCGTCTGGCGCGACCAGAACGAACCCGCGCAAGATGGACGAGGACTTTGAAGACCTCTACGGCTCCGCGGCGGCCGAGGAGGCCAAGAAGCAAGGTGCGCCTGATCATGCCCTCGGCCAGCCCGCGGCGCGCGCGCGGCCCCATCGTCTTCTTCCGCTGCGGCTGGTCGCGCACTCACTCGCCCGCCCCCCGCGCGCGGGCCCCCCCCCCCCCCCCCCCCCCCCCCCCCCCCCCCCCCCCCCCCCCCCCCCCCCCC
>Ga0315905_10007896_pt1 | contig 10757 bp, 9 predicted proteins | sample LakEriMetagenome_5_FD_203522 | JGI IMG/M metagenome (GOLD analysis project Ga0315905, IMG submission 203522) | Freshwater fungal communities from buoy surface, Lake Erie, Ohio, United States - Buoy 4 MA121 | ecosystem: Environmental > Aquatic > Freshwater > Lake | place: USA: Lake Erie, Ohio... | reverse complement strand
CTCTCTCTCTCTCTCTCTCACGCACACAACACACACACACACATCACACACACACACACACACACACACACACACACACACACACACACACACATTATATGTACAGTGCATATTGGAGGCCGCAGCGGTCGTGGCGGTGGAGGAGGAGGAGCAGGAAGAGGGGCAGCAAGAGGAGGAGGAGGAGGCAATGGGGAGCAAGGCGTGGATGTGGCTAGGGAAGGGGCAGAAGAGCTTGTAGCTAAGGTGCTCGGTATGGAGATGCTGGAGCCAGGTGTTTGCGTGTGTGTGTGTTTGTGTCTGTCTGTGTGTCTCTCTCTCTCTCTCTCTGTATGTGTGTGTGATGATGTATTGTGTGCGTGTATGTGTGTGTGTATGTTATGTGTGGATCTGTTGGTGTGTGTGTGTGTGTGTGTGTGTATATGTACATGTACATGTACAGATACATGTATATGTATGTGCATATGTATGTGTATATGTATGTGCATATGTATGTGATCAGTATGTGTATATTTGCGTGCACATAAGTAGCACAGGAACGCGGTAAGGAGTTGTATCTGTATCTGTATATGTATGTGTATATTCATATGTAAATGTTTATGTATGTATCGGTAAGGAGTTGTATCTGTATCTGTATATGTATGTGTATATTCATATGTAAATGTTTATGTATGTATCGGTAAGGAGTTGTATCTGTATATGTATATGTATGTGTATATTCATATGTAAATGTTTATGTATGTATGTGCGTGTGTGTGTTCGTACATATGTAGCACGGAGGGCAAACTAAACTAAACCAAAGACACAATAGTGGGCGCGAAGCTGAGGAAAGACTCTGTACCTAAACTAAACTAGACTAAGCTAAATACACAATAGTAAACTAATCTAAACTAAATCAAAGACACAATAGTGGGCACGAAGCTGAGGAAAGGCTTTGCGCCTAAACTAAACTAAACTAAACTAAACTAAACTAAACCAAAGACATAAAAGTGGGCACGAAGCTGAGGAAAGACTTTGCTAATCACGGCACATTTCAAGGCACCATCAAAGCTGTGCGGCATGTGCCTAAACATGGCGGTAGACGCTACACTAAACCTAAACTATAGCCAAACCAAGATTCTCAAAAGTCCTCCATATAGTGACTTTATATGGTAAATGTACTAGGGTATGGTAAATGTACTAGCGCTGACTTTTTTAGAATTTTTGTCAGGGGGGGTTAGTGTCTACTACCGCGTGGTTTACGAGGACGGTGATGAAGAGGACCTGCTTTCCTCCCAGGTCTCTTTTGCCTTTGTATAGGTCTCTTTTGCCTTTGTATAGGTCTCTTTTGCATCTACGTGGGTCTCTTGAAAGAGGAACTGTTTTTCTCCCAGGTCTCTTTTGCAATTGGATATTTCCCTTATACATAAACCCTAAACCCTAAACCCTCAAGCCCTAAACGACTTGTACTGGTGGATCAAAGATCAGCGCGCAAAAACCCTAAACCCTAAACCCTAAACCCTAAACCCTAAACCCTAAACCCTAAACCCTAAACCCTAAACCCTAAACCCTAAACCTACCTGCTTGCATCACAGGTCTACCCCCTCCTCATACCCCCTCTGTCAGAGGCCAAACGCGCAAAGCTGAAGGGGGGAAAAGAGACGCGAGCAGCCGTCGGGGGGAGGAGGGGGGGACTGGGACGCACCGGGGACAAGCTTGCTGGGCGACAGGTGGAAGAGATCGGTAAGACGGAGGGGGAAGGGGAGGGGGAGGGGCAGGGGGAGGGCGGCGATGGAGAGACTTTGGAGGGTGGGACGTCGTCAATGCCGGCGCTCGACATGTCGATGTCGAGCGGCGGCAAAGCACGTAGAAACAAAAAGCTCGAGAAAGAAGCTTTCAACTGGGCAAGGAAGTTTGAGAGGCTCAAACGCTTTCAAATCAAACACGGGCACGTGCAGGTCAAGAAGTCTTCGCCTGATGACCAGGTGCCCCCAAACTAAACCCGAAACGAAATTTAATTAAACCCTAAACTAAAGCTAACTAAACCCTTACTTCCCTGATGCCTTTGTGCCTGATGACCAGGACTTGTACTGGTGGATCAAAGATCAGCGCGCAAAATTCAAGCACAAGAAACTCTTTCGAGAGCAGGTATCCACACTCTGAAACGTCTTCTATATAGTGATGACTTTACTGTACAAAGCTACTGACCAGTAACTGGAATGGGGCGCTGACTTTCCAGGATGTGTGTCAGGAGTCCAAGCTCCGGAGTTTGACCGGCTTCTCCTTTTCTGGGGCCAGCGATGTGGGAAGCGCTGGCCAAGGCTGTCGGGGAGGCAAAGATGGCGGAGGCGGCTCAGTTCAAGGCTCTGTCCAACGCACCAACGTCCGAAGAATCATGAAAGGCCCAGAAGAGAGTGTAGATTCTCTGCTCCGCCCTCGGCTGATGGCCAAAAGAGGAGGAGGAGGAGGGAAAGGAGTGAGAGGAGGAGGAGGAGGGGAAGGAGGAAGAGGAGCCAAATCGCAGCATAGGCTAGTCCTTCAACGGGGCACGTTCAAGCAGGTCCGGAGGAGCAAGCATGCACTGCAGCTCTCCTCGCGGTCAAAAGCCGCAGGCAAGTCTGCCTTGTGCTCCATGAGCTCTCGCTCTACGCGTTCGACGAATGGGGTCGAAACCTCCAGGGACCTGTCTCTGTTTCCAACCCACATACCACACGCACGAAAAGACACCCTAAAACTGCAAGTGGCGGTTGGGGGCTTGGAGGGCAGGAGAGACGGCGAAGATGACAAAGGCGGGTCAGATAGCAAAGGGCGAGCCAAGACCAGGATAGATACCGAAGAGGCAAGAGAGAGGAGGGGGAGAGGCATGGGGAGGAAGAAAGGGGCGAGTGAAGACGCTGTTGGAGAACTTGAGCAGGCATCTGTAACGGCAGACGGAGGCCACGCCAACAGAGATAAGAAAGCTCCATCAGCAACCGCTGTGTCAGGCGGACATGGAGGAGGAGAAGGTGGAGAGGGAGGAGGGGAGGGAGGGGGGGAGGGGGGAGGGGGAGGACCAGTGCCGCCTTGCAAGAAGAAGAACACCCTGTCTGTCCCGAGCTTCAAGGTCAATGGGCAGGGGCAGACCAGCAGTGCATTTGCCGCTGCTGTTGCCGCGTCTTCATCCTGTTGCGGCTCCAACACTGGCGTCTCCATCCCAAAGGAAGCAACTACCACTGCTAATTCCACTGCGCCTGTAACGCAGGCGCGTCTGAAACTTCCGCTTGCAAAGGCTGTGCGCTCACACAGCATTGTGTCGGAAAAATGGATATGCGAATGGTGCGACCTTACATTTGGCTCGGCGCAGTCACTTCGCAGCCATCGCACGCACTCGAAAGAGCATGCCAAGAGGTTGGCTCAGGCTGCGACAGCAGGTGTCAATGGCGGTGTTGATGGTGTTGATTTTTGTGGTGGTGGCTGCTTGTCCCTGCCAACCTTTATTCCACGGGACGTTACTGACAAGATCAGAGGACAAGGCAGTATGGAATCGATGCAAGGAGCACAGACTTCAAATTCAGCGCCAGCGGCAGCAAGTGTGATACAGGGTGAAGGACTGGAGGCGCAGGACAGTGCTGCTCAGCAGAAGGGAGCTTCATCGCAGAAGGAAGCGATGCAGGAGGAGGAGGGGCACAAGAGGAGGGAAAAGACTCACGTGAATGCAGCCACCTGCCGCAAGCTGCCTGCCCCGATCGCGCTAGTGGATCATCCCTTTTCGCTCTCCCCCAAACCTTCTGCGGTGCCTGCATCTGCGGTTTCCGAGAGTATAGCCAGTGCCGCAAACAGTGTTGGAATCATTGACGACCTTGGTTTAGGTTTAGTTTACCCTAAACCCAGTGCCGCAACCAGTGTTGGAATCAGCAACAAGGGCTCCGACGTATCAGACACACAGACGCGGGCTGGGCCGGACGTCTCTCGGTGGGCTTTAAATTCTGTCCCTCTCCCTCTCTCTCTCTCTCTCTATGGGCCGCAAGAACCACAAGTCGGCTCTGCGGAAAGAGTGTCGCTTCCGAAGCGGCCGCGCGACTTGCAAATGAGTTCTCTCACCTATATCTGTACGATTGACGACCCGCCCGCTGAGCTCGAGGGAAGATCTACTTCCGACGCTTTACTCCAGTCCCGAGCCCCCTATGACGAGTGGGAGGATCATTTTCGTCTGCTTGAGGCATTCAAAGCGAAACAAGGGCATCCCCACGCGCAGATAAGCGATGATGGTATACATGCACACACACACACACACACAACACACACACACACACACACACACACACACACACTTACACATACTCTCTCTCTCTCTCTCTCTCTCTCTCTCACACACACACACACACACACGCACACACACACACACACAGGTGTGGGCCCGTGGGTCAAGGAGCAGCGCCAACTATACAAGGAAGGCAAATTATCACCTGTCTGTGAGCACAGACTGCGCAATATCGGCTTTGCCTTTGATCGCATGGCGGCCGCGCAGATGCGAGCTGCGATTGAGGCGCCTGCTGATAGAATGGGCCGCGGTAGTGCGGATGGCGCAGGTGCTAGTCAGGGAGCGCGTGTTGATAGACTGGGGTGCATGGCAAGCAGCAGGCACGGGAGCATGTTTCTACACACGGATGGCCCCGGTGGCGGTCAGTGTGCCAAAGCGGCTTGTCGTGTCTTACCGGCGAAAGGGGCAGGACGTGTCTTGCAGGGCGCCGGGGCTTCAAGCGACACGGAGAGTGATGAAGAGACGGTGGGGAGTCTCAGAGGTGCACGCGCTGGTGATGGGAATGCGCCAGGGCTGGGTCTGGGGCAGCGTATTAGCTCGCAAGGCGGAATCGCGGGAATTTTGAAGCATCATTGCAATATTTGCAAAATCTCCTTCGGAAGTGCACAGGCTTTGGGAGGGCATAAATCCAAGTCAAAAAAGCACTGGGAATTGCAGCTAAAGGCAAAAAAGGGCATCACGAGCCTCTCCCAGGGCAACACCGCCCAGGTCAACAAGAGACATGCATCCGCCAGAAACAGTACGAGAGAAGTCTCTAGTCCGATACTGTCCTTTCAAGCGCTCCGACACGACCCAGTAAAGCCTCCAAAAGACGTAATCCCAACAACTCCTGCAACCGCTATAGTTCGTGCACAGCATCCGCTCAGGGTGGAGGCGGAGGAGGCGCAAAGCAGTGCAAGGCAGTGCGACGATGGCAGTGTGAGGAGGGGTCATTTTGCGCCTCCTGAATCGCTCTTTCTCTCCCAGGACCGTGTTGGCATCAAGCAGTCGACGGTGGGAGGAGGAGGAGATGTGGCAGACAGCAGCAGAGTAATGACGAGCAGGATGGAGGCAGGCAACGAGGCGGGTCAGTCTTTGTCCCCCTACGTCACGCCAAATCATCCGAGTCCCATTGTGTCAGGCGCCCTGCGCAGTGCAAGGTCTCTTGCAAATCCTACCCAGAAGCGCATTCTTGAGGAGCACTTTCTTGCAGGCAACGCAAAACGAAGCCTTGAGGAATACGCGGCCATTGCGCACGAGGTGTCGAGGAAGGATAATGGTAAGATATTCGACGCAAAGACTGTCGAGACCTGGTTTGTCAACCGTCGCAGTCGCGGACCACCGCGGCTTGACCGGGGACCAGGAGCAGGAGCAGGAGCAGGAGCAGGAGCAGGAGCAGGTGGTGGTGGTGGGGATGGCGGTGGTGGCGACGGAGGGGGTTCCTCAGCAGGAAACGTAGCTAGTGACACTACGGTGGGCGGACGGACGGTTGATGGACTAGGTCGCGTGCTCAGGAAGCCGGAGGAGCGGTTTCCATCCAGGATGGTGCTTTGGAGTATGCAGGAGGAATTGGAAGATCAACAGCAGAATTCTTCGCACGCACGCGGCAGAGGAGCAATGACGGCACTTCCTGGAGGGCGCCGAGGTCACGCACATGCTCGAGGGCGCGGACGCTGGGGTTTGCAGATAAGAGGAGGAGGAGGAGGAGGAGGAAGGAGCGCAGGCGGCAAAGGCGCAGGATTTGGTGGCAGGGGCGGTGGCAAGGGCAGGGCTGCGACTTCGGGGCCCGTTGCGTCATTTCAGGATTTTTTGGCGTCCCTGCCTTCCCAACAGCAGCTGGAAAGGATGAGCCGCAATGATATGGAGCGCCGCGATTCTGAAGTGGCGCATGCAGCAACTCGAGACCCTGCTGCTGTGTCTGCTCTTGCTGCTGCTGCTGCTGCTGCTGCTGCTGCTGCTGCTGCGAGTGCGGGCTGCGATTTTGCGGGAGGGAAGGGAGAGAAGGGAGGGAAGGGAGTTTCGGGCGCGGGGGGTTCAGGGGTAAAGAATCCGCCTGCGTTCAAGAACATAAACCGGGGCGATAAGAAACCGCGGGGCTGGGTTGACTGCAGGCAGTGTGGGTTGGCTCATCATTGGAAGCAAAAGAGCTGCAGGGACGTCAACTCACGAGGAGCGCGCAAGTGCACGCCTGCGTTGGTGGGGGCGAGCGGTTCTGCCCTGGTGAAGGCGGCGGGGGCGGCGGGGGCGTTGGTCATCCGGAGAACCTTTCTTGGAGTCGGCGAGAGTGGCCAAGGCGGCGGAAGAGCACAAGCTGCAAATATTCGTGTTCCGCCTGCGTTTCCATCAGCAACATCAAGCTTGGCTTTGCCGCCTCCTCTCGCTAATGATGAGCTCGAGCGCCTTCAGAGCCGCGAACGTCAGCGCAGGTGCAGATTGCGCAAGAAGCTGCAGCGCCGGGCGCGTGGCGAAGCGCCTTGCGCAGTTGAGTCACCGTCTGAGAATGACGCCTCGGACGCTGATGAAAAGTGCGAAAGAGCACAAAATGACGGAGGACATGAGGGTGGCTACCTGCTGTCTGCTGACAGGCGCGCAGACGCATCATTTGCTGCTCCGCTTGCCTGCGCTTACTTGCGCCATGGGAGGAGCCAGGGGGAGCGGGATGATTATGACGATGATGAGGAGGAGGAGGGAGAAGAAGAGGAACAAAACGATGAACAGGGAGGATATGGTATTGACGAGGACGATGATGAACAGTGGGATGGCAGCGGAGCGGACGAGCGGTTTCAAGAGCAAGAGCTCGATGCGTGTGCCGACGTGGCGGAGGCCGTGTTTGACGACTTTTGCCAAACACATGCAATGGAAGCAGACCCCCTGTCCCGCTTAAATGTTTTTGAGCGAGAGGGCTACTTCCTGGAAGGAGCCGCCCGCGGGGAGGGGATGGGAGTGGGTGTTGGGGCCGCTTTATCGGCTCTGTATCCTGCTGGGCCCCTGGTGCCGAATGCGTCTTCAGAGGCGTTTGCTCTGCGATAAAGTATATGCGTGCAAGAGAGATCAGGAGGAGGAGGAAGAGGGGTTACCCAAGCAAAAGCAGTGAACGAGATGCACGCTGAGCGCGACCGCGTGGCGCCGGCGTAGGAGGCAAATCCGCTGATACACAGTTGTTCGCCAGAGAGAGAGATGAGAGAGGGAGAGATGAGAGAGGGAGAGATGAGAGAGAGAGCTAGAGTAAGAGAGTGACAGCGAGAGTGAGAGCAAGAGGGAGCGCGCGCAAGAGTGAGAGAATGAGCAAGAGCGAGAGAGAGCGAGAGCGAGAGAGAGCGAGAGCGAGAGAGAGCGAGAGCGAGAGAGAGCGAGAGAAAGAGAGGAAGAGTGTGTCGGAGAGAAGACTCTCTAGAGCAAGAGAGCAGGAGAAAGAGAGAGACACACACACGACTTCCGCAAGCACAGGTATGAGCTGTGGTGGACAATTTAGGGAGATTCGCTGACTCAATTTTTCCATCACTGAAAGATTACACACACAAGAAGCAAATTTCAAACCTGGGTCGCAATCATAATATACGCGTCTGCAGCATGTACGCGCTCTCCCTCGTGGCTGTCCCCTCGCGCTCAGTGCCAGGGGCAGGAGATCAGAGGACAGAGGAGCTAGAGGAAACGAGGAGTGCTTGTTATTTTGATATTCATGTTATTCAGCGACGGATGCCGAGAAATAAAACCGTAAGAGACATTGGTAAGCACAACGCCCTGCCGGGGGGCACCGCCTCTGGGCGCACGGGTCCTGCATATAACGGCGAGTACTAGAGAATGCGGAGACTCCTCACAATTCATCGGCACTTTCACCATCAGTCATGCAGCAGAATCTTAGTGCGGTGACGCCTCGTGACAACTTCTTGATTTTCCTCAAATGAATCGTGCAGGCTCACTTGACACACACACAGACACACACACACACACACACACACACACGTGTATATACGCATATATAGACATATAAATGTATTGTGTACATATATACATATTATTTTCATGATTACACATTTTCTCTCTGCGCTAATCTCGCTTCTACTTGATCTCATCGTAGAGCGCCTTCTTCTCCGCTGCGCTGCTCTGCTTGTACTTGCTCAGATACTCCTCCGACAATTTCTTCAGCCTTCCGAACAGCTTTTGCAACCCACCCATCCACCCATTGATGCTTCTTCTCACGAGCGCTTCGCAAGTTGATGACCAGCAAAAGCGCCTCAGAGTCCGATGCAACAGAAGCTGTTTCAATCTTTGTCTGAGCTTCGGCGGCTGCCTGACGCCTTGCGGCTCTTCCTGTAAGCTTACCACACATACTGACACATACTCATACTGTACCCTGGTCAAGGACGCCATCGAAATGAAGAAGAAAGAGCTCGAGAACGCGAGATCCGAGTCAACTTCTGGGCCATATGACACGTGCATCCTCCTCCTCATCCTCCAACTCCGTTCCCTCTGCTTCAGCCTTTCTCTCTCTCCGACGGGAGGCCTGAATGCGACGGATCTCCTTCACTTCAAATGCTGCGACCCTGTGTGTGCGTACGTGCGCCCGTGAGTGTCTATTGATTTCTATTTATTTTGCATATGCATAGGTATCACCCTCGAAATAGGTGATACCTAGGCACCCTCGATACGTGGGCGAGAGGCAACAAGCGCCTTGGAAGTAGATGTGCTCTTTGCAGCAGCTCTGGCGGCAGCGCCGGGGTCCGGCGCGTTCATAAGGTGCCATTTTGCGCGGGCGCGCCCCGTAGCTTGCCCCCCGTAGCTTGCGACCACAGGGCGCGTAGCCTGCGCTGTGGGTAGTTCCTCAGTCTTCAAGGCCTGCACAAGATCCTTCAACTCTCTTGCAGTTGCAAGGGGCAGACCCAGCTTGTCAACATCATCCGTGTAAGGTGCTACAAGTATATCTCCCGGCGTGCGGAGCTAGTGCACACCTAAGAGACGCCGCAGGCGGCCGGCAGCCGCGAGGCGCACTTCACGGGAAATATACGTGTAGGCGGGGGGGAATAATGCTCTTCTTCCTGATCATACTCTTCCTCCTCCTCTTCTCTGAGATGGATGTTGCGGAGTTCTTTGAGAAAGAACTCCGCTTTCTCTTTGCGATCAAAGTCGTCAGTCAATCGATTGCTGCCGCCGTGGAGACGATGGACATACTGCCTCACGAGTGCTATTTTCCCTTCGGCCTGGAGCGTGTCGATTCTCTTCTCGATCTCATGCTTAGATCTCTCCACACCATCGCGCTTGCGTTCCATTTCCTCCAGTTTCTTCGAGAGCACGTTCGCGAGCACGTGAGGCATGGCATTCAGTGTCCTAATGTGCTGATCCCTGTTGAGAGATCCGATTCTCATTTGCAAAAAAACGCATTCCTCCGCAGCCTTCTTGCTCGCCGCCTCCTCAGCCTTTTTCTTTGCCTCCTCCTCTGCAGTCTTCTTGGCCGCCGCCTCCTCCTGCGTCACGGCTCCCGCAGATGGCGGCAACAGTAGTTCCTCAGTCTTCAAGACCTGCACAAGACCCTTCAACTCTCTCGCAGCAGCCGTCGTCACAGCTTGCACAACCACCGCCGTAGCTGTTGCAGTCTGTGGCAGTTTCTCACTCTTCTGCTCCGCCTCTTGTTCTGCTTTCCACGTGCATAACTTTGCCTTCAGCACCTTGTCAGTAGCGCGCCGCAGCTTCATCGCATCAACATCCTTGTCGTCCATGTGCTGCCATTTTTTTAATGATGTCCATCCATCTTTTTCCAGGGCGTCTGCGGCATCTTCTATATCCCACTCTTTCAACAACTGCACAACGTTGCTGCTCAACGTCGAATGCGCACCGTCTCTGGCTGGTTTCCCCACTTCTATCTCCTCCGCCTCTTGCACCAGCGGTCGCTCCGCCGTTGTCCGCTCCGTGGGTATCACCCGGGGAAGTATAGAAGCACCAGTCCTCCTGGATACTGTGCAATCCCACCGGCATCGGAGCCTGACCCCGGTGCTTCTCGCTCATCCGCCGACCCGCCTCCTCCAGGCCCCCCTTGAGTGGCACGCCCGCTGCAAAGATGCCCGCTTTCTCGTCGAGGAGCTCCTGTGCAAATGGGCTGTGTGCCCCCTGCGGGCCGTCCGACGCCGTCGAGTCGCGAGCATGAGAAGCACAGCGCCCACGTTACGGGTGCACTGCCAGGAGGCGGCTCCAGCGAGCTCGACAGCGTCGCTTGGTCCATTTCCGCAACTCGGCACGCATCTACTACAAGGACAAACGTGACCTGCCGCGGCGGGTTGAGCAAGCATGTCGAGGTCCTCGCGGAAATATTTGAAGATGTCCCGGATGGGCAAAAAGTCCGCGTCGAGGTCGCATGCAGAGTCGCCGAGGTCCGCATCCCGGGGCAGTATATACACAGTGCCCCCCTTTTGCATACCATGCCCCGAGTAGTTGACGAAGACCGTGTCTGGCGGCGCCTCTTGCAGTTCCTTCAGAAAGATGCGAATGCCCCTTTGGATCATGCTATCCC
>Ga0315905_10007895_pt1 | contig 10758 bp, 11 predicted proteins | sample LakEriMetagenome_5_FD_203522 | JGI IMG/M metagenome (GOLD analysis project Ga0315905, IMG submission 203522) | Freshwater fungal communities from buoy surface, Lake Erie, Ohio, United States - Buoy 4 MA121 | ecosystem: Environmental > Aquatic > Freshwater > Lake | place: USA: Lake Erie, Ohio... | reverse complement strand
TCTTTTGCAACCAGCATCGCCACGGGTTGTACCGTGTCGGACTGGATTGCCGATACCTGTGCTGCACTGCCGTTGAGGAATTTCTTCACCCAAGTTGTGTTCAGTGTCAGTGACAGGTGCACCAGAAACGAACCAACAGCGACGGCGCCGATGATGATGGGAATGCCCACCGAAGGCTTAACGACACACCACATTTTTCCGTAGATCATCTTGAGTTCTCCTGAAAATTAGTGAAGCCAAGGTGAATAGATGTACGCGAGCAGGTGGGCGAATGCGGCAATCATCCCGAACAGCTGCGTCCCTTGGATCAGATGGCGATGAATCTCTTCAGACTCTGCCTCTGTCAGGCCGGTAGGCCAAACCTTGTCTCTATCAGACATATCAATACTCCTTAGAAAAACACCCGTAACCCTGCCGGACCCACCTGCAGGCGCTCCGCATCCCCTGAAGCCTGACGCGGTATTGAGCAACCAAATGTGTAAATAAGTATTTACAATGTCAGCTGTAACTACATACTGACAATAAATCAGTCATTCGTCAACCCGTCAGTCACAAAAAAACTCGGGTGTAGGATAGGCCTAGGAAAATCAAGGCGATTAGGGGTATTTGTACTCAAAAACAGTGTTTAAAAGGTAATTCGCGGCTGGGTAAAGCTACTAAACGCGGGAGGAAAGATGACTTTTCCCGGCTTTCGCCAGAAATCATCCGATTGAATTGAGCCGAGGGCTCAGTAGCGGGAAACGAGAATCAGGCGGAAGGTTCTGGGCTCGATTGGGTGGAAAACCCGGCCGGTGGTTGAGGTGCCGCCAATACTCGACGCATCATAGCTACCGTAGTAGTCGATCGCTGAATCCTCACGGCCAAACAAATTAAAGCCTACCAATTCAAGCTGCGTATTTTTATCAATGCGGTAGCCCACGCGGCCGTTCACGGTTCTGGTCCCGTCAGAACGCACGCTGTTGTCCTCCCTGAGAGGACGCGGCCCGAAATAGCGAAATTGTGCAGAACCATAATAAGGCCCGCCATGATCCACGACCGCTGCCAGTGAAGCCACACCCTCCACTGCACCTTCAATGAACCGACCCTCGCCTCCGGCGTCCCTGAATCGCGCCCTTGCAAACGCAACGTCGGCATCAATCGTCAGCCAGTCGGACGCTTTGTAGTAATTATTGAACTCCCAACCCACACGACGACTGCGACGACCCGAGTCCTCGGTCGTACCCTCATCGCCGACGTACACAATCTCGGACGCATTATCGAGTTGAAACAAGGCGATGCTGCTTTGCAAGCCATTGATGATTTCGGTCCGAACGCCTATCTCATGTCCGAAGCTGCGCACCAGCCCCTGCGATCTTCCCGAGGTACCCGTGAAACCGGTGCCCGCGGTGACGCCCCGTGTGTCATTCGAATGAAAGCCGCTGCCAACACTGTAGTAGTACTCCGTGCTGTACCACGGACCGAACACCACATTAAGCTTGGGACTGGCGATGAAATCACTGATCGTGTCGGTATTCGTGGAATGACTCAAACCGAGATTTTTGAATCGAAAAAAATCACCGCGCACACCGCTGACGGTACGCAGCCAATCATTCCAATGCACATGGTTCTCGGCATAAACACCGATACTGCTCTGTGTCACGTGATCACTGCGAGTAGTGGCACTGCGCACACGACGCTCTGTCGTGTGCAATCCATTGAACACATTGTCGTTCTGGATTTGCATGCCCAGTGTATTGACGGCCTCTTTGCCAAGATTGGCAATATTCCAGCTGCGGGAGAGATTCAGACCTGACGTCACGCGACTATCGCGCTGATTAAACTGCTCATTGGCCACATAGCTGAAATTGGAATACAGATCGAGATAATTCTGAATCACATAGGCTTGCACCTTCATCGCACCGTCTGCATCAGACTGCCGCCACTCACCCGAAAGACTGTAGCGACTGGCAGTCGCACCTGACGAGGTATCCATGGAACCCCAACGCGAAATCAGTCCCTGCTTGTACTCGCTCCACGGGATCTGATCTGTAGAGTTCCACTGCCCTGAATAAGCCAGTGCAGTGATATTGAAACCATTGGCATTGTTACCTTCGGAGTAACGAAGTGCGCCGTTGTACTTTTTGTAGTTGTCGGGATTAACCCATGGCCCGTCATAATGAGAAAGCTCAAATGCATAGAGCAACTGACCATTGTGAAATTTTGGCGCATTGGCGAGCAGCGTACGGTAATAACCGCCCTGTCCTATACCGATGCTCGCGATCCCTTTATCCAGCGCGTCAGCATAAAAAATATTGGCCGAACCAACCGAACTGAAATCACCTTCGGCTGCGTAGTAAGGACCCTTGCGGTAATGAATCGAAGAGATCAGTTCAGGAATCAAAAAATTCAGATCGGCCCAGCCCTGACCATGCGCATGACTGCGCTGATTGATGGGCATACCATCCAGCGTCAATCGAAAGTCAATACCATGATCCAGATTAACGCCACGCAAAAAATATTGATTCGCTTTACCTTCACCACTGTGCTGACTGACGATCAATCCCGGCACAACCTCAAGGACCTCACCCGTGCGTGCCACCACGCGTGTATTGATTTGCGCCTGTCCGACAGCCCCTTCGTTCGCCGTATCTGCCGCACCCAGCAAGCTGTAACGCGAACTGAATACTTCAACCGCTGGCAAACTGCGAATGTCGTCGCACCATGCCACAGGCACGCCACTCAGAAACGAGACAGCGAACAGGTAAATCTGGCGCGAAGTATGCGACAAGCGGGATTGAATCATGCTCGGGAGCGTGTATGACGCCGTAGTGTTGTGTGACGCCGCGACATCATACAGCCCCACCTATCAAGCACAGAATTTCAATATCTCCCTGATCAAATGCTGCGGAGCTTCGCGCTGCGGAAAATGTCCCACGCCATCGATCAGGACTCTTCGATAGGAACCGGTAAACCATGCTTCCTTGCCGGCTGATGTATGCACAGGATTCACAGCATCAGCAGCGCCATGTAGCACCAGCATGGGATCGGCCAACACAGGCAAGGGTTCAAGTGCAGCATCATCCTTTGCATAAGCGGGATCACCCTCAGCCAAGCCCCAGCGATGACGATAACAACTCAAGGTGATAGGCACCCAATCAGGATTGTCAAAAGCTTCGGCAGTTGCCTCAAACTCGGCCTCATCAAACCAACCCGGTGGAGACCACAGATCCCACATCAGACGGGCAAAAGCACGCCTGTCCTCGCGCAGCGACCGCTCACCCAGCGGTGTGGCCATGAACCAGTGATACCAGTAATTCCGAGCCTGCTCCAGGCTCAGCTGCTGCTGTACCGTGTTGGTGCCGTATCCCACCGACACCATCACCAAATGCGAAGCCACACCCGGGCGCAGGCCGGCCGCGTTGGCCACCGCACGCGCACCCCAGTCATGTCCCACAAGTACCGGATTATTCAAGCCGAGAGCATCGACGAAATCCAGAAGATCGCGACCCAGCGCAGACAATTGCGCAATGCGCGGTGTGGCCGGATCAAGAAAGCGCGTTCCCGCATAACCACGAACCGAAGGTGCCAGCACGCGATAACCAGCAGCAGCGAAGGCAGGCGCTACCTGAAACCAGGTACGTACGGAATCCGGCCAACCGTGAACCAGCACCATGGTGCGAGTACCCGCGGGATTCCATTCAAGGTATTCAATCTCGAGACGCGGCGTGCGTGTTGATTTTGTTAATGCTTCGTGTGTTGTCATATTAGCGAATGTTTTTATTTGATTAACGAAATAGTCCTTGTCCACACCGCTATTTTGCCCGACCTTGTTTTGATGGCACAATCCGAAACTCACTTGTTATCTAAACGCTAAATCTAATCAAAAAATGCAAGGCATTCATCTCGCCGCAGATTTGTCCGGCTGCCGTCACAACCTACAACTAATGTCCGACGACTCGGGACTTCGCCATGCATGTCTTGATTTGGTGAAAAGCTGCGGCCTGACCGTAGTCGGCGATACCTTTGTGAAATTCCCCGGGATAGGCGATGCCCCCGGCGGCGTGACGGGCACCGTACTTCTGGCCGAGTCACACCTCGCGCTGCACACCTGGCCGGAGCAGACCGCGGTTACGCTGGATGTTTACGTCTGCAATTTTTCAAGCGATAACAGCAAAAAAGCATCGCAACTTCTGGATGCAATGACGGCCATGTTCGACCCTGCACAAGTCCATCAACAGAGCCTGCGACGCGGAGAAGTCGGGGCAGCGCACCCACCACAAAACCTCGGCCAGGAATGGTTGAACGAGCACAGTGCCTATGGCTATCAGCTCGGACCTGTGCTGTATCGCGAACAATCTCCCTACCAACTCATCGAGGTGCATGACTCACCACAATTCGGACGACTCTTCCGTCTCGATGGCGACTACATGACTTCGGAAAAAGAAGAATTTTTTTATCATGAAGCGCTGGTGCATCCTGCTGCCGCCAGCCATGGCAAGGTCGCGCAAGTTCTAATACTGGGTGGTGGCGATGGTGGTGCGGCAGAGGAACTGCTGAAATACCCGAGCGTTGAACGCGTGGTCATTGCCGAACTCGATGAAGCCGTCATCCGTGTCGCGCGCGAATATTTTCAGAATATTCATCACGGTGCGTTGGATAATCCTCGCGTTGAAGTGCGCATTGGCGATGGTCTGGCCTACGTGCGTGATACCTCGGAGCGCTTCGATCTCGTCTTACTAGACCTCACCGACCCGGACACACCCGCATCGGCACTGTATACCGCTGAATTTTTTTCTTCCGTCAAAAAACTGCTTAACCCGGGCGGTGCGATGGTGCTGCATACCGCCTCACCCATTTTTCGCCCTGATGTTGTCTCCATGCTGTACCAGCGTCTAAAGAATAATTTCAACATCGTCGCACCGATGGGTCTTTACATTCCACTCTATGGGACTTACTGGTCATTCGCGGTCTGCAGCAACGATCTCGATCCGCGCAAAGCTGATACCACACAGATCGCTACAGTCATCAACTCCGCTAAGCTGACCGACCTCAATTACTACAATCCTTCGACGCATCAAGGCCTGTTCGCGCTACCCGGCTATTTTCAGAAATTACTGGACTAGGCATTTCGCGTAACCACTCAAGAAGATGGCTGCCCTTTATTGCAACCTTCAAAATGGCGTTGATGGCTGCCGCCGGATGGGCAAACAATTCGACATTGCCACGACGGTTATCACGCGACTCATCAAGACAATCGGCAATGCGCAATAGCTTGGCCTTGCTAAAGACACCTGAAAATCCATCTTGCGACCAAGCTTGGCGTAAAATGCTGCATAGCAGCGAACGCACGGCCAGATCTCTGGTCGTGAACGACGAATCAACCTCTCGATAGATCAGGACCATGAGTAGTCTGAAAGAAAAACTGTATGAACATTTGCTGGGCGAGGTGTACTGCAAGCTCGGTGTATCTGAACTTCACGGCATCGGCGTGTTTGCGCTGCGCGACATACCCAAAGGGACCAAGCCGCTCAACAGCATGGTGAGCAAAAAAGAAATCAAGTTTTCCCGTATCGAACTCAAAAAAGTCCCCAGCAGCGTGCGCAAGCACTTGGCCAGCTTCTGTCTGGTCGAAAAAGGTCGGGTATTTGCGCCGGAAGTCGGCATGAATGCGGTGAATCTTTCGATTTACCTAAACCACTCAAAGACGCCGAATTTGCGCTTCAATGAGAAAGATGTGCTGGAGGCTTTACGCGACATCGCGCGCAGTGAAGAACTGACGATCGATTACGACATCAGCTTTGATGACGAACACCTGTTCGGGGAAGATGACCCGAACTTCAGATCGAGCGGCCCCGCTCGAAATCCCTGATAGCTTCAGCGGTGGAGACGCATGATCGTCTCTTCCCGACCATTCAAGAACTGCGTCGCCTGGCGATCAGGCGGCGCAGTTCTTGAGCTGGAGAGGCTCGCCGTGGCGATAGATTTGGTTTAATTCTTCAGGCTTGAAATCGATTTTCAGTGGTGAAGTCGGATCCAGCGCCAGCGGGTGGTCCGGATCGACCAGTGCCATCGCATAAATCGGTTCGTAGTCGGTGACGAACAAAGCCTTGTAGCCGTAGTCGTCGACAGGACCAAGGTTGTAATAGCGCAGACCATTACGTCCAGCCCAGCGGCACGCCAACAAACACGCGTAGTTACCTGGTGAGCGTGTCTTGAAGTCGCGGTTCCACTGGCAAAAGCTGCCATACAGCTGATTGTATTTGGGCAGAATCACCGAAACATCCGTCAGCACCAACTCGCCCTCGGGCGAGTGCACGCGCAAGACCAGAACTTCAAGATTTTTTACGTAATCGATAAATCCAACGACTTCTTCGTCAGCGATATAGCATTTTTCGAAATGCGCACCGCCCATCTCGAACATATCGTCAACCGTCAAATCCTTGCCCTTGATGACCTCTTCGGTGTACTTAAAGCCCCGGTACTGCTTGTCGAACTCGCGGAATTTACGCGAGCGGCGCTCTTCGCACCAGAACTCGTCGGACGCGGTGTCCACCATTCCGTACTTGTCATTGATGGGCACGCCGTAGGGACTGTCCGGGGGCAGCGCATAGACCACGAAGGGCCGTGGCGCCATGGCGAGCATCTCGTCGCTGATATCTATATAAGGGCAGAGCGCGTCCCAGCGCGTGGTGTAGTAAAGGATGTCCTCGTGGTAGCTCTCGACGCAGAGATTTCTAGCGGTCCAGCTCTGGTTACCGACACGCATCACCCGCGGCGACTGACAGGCTTTTTTGATTTCGCCCAATCGGTATAGGGATCCGTTCATTCTGATGTGTCCTTATGTAAAGGTGCAATCGGAAGTCTTTTCAAATCAAAGTAATCCGAGTCGATCTCGAAGTTATTTTCCAAAAACTTGTGATCAGATTTTTCTAGTCTGACGATTTCTTTTTTACAGGAAGCTAGGTGCTTAGATGCCTCGCTCTTTGCATCTTTTAGTTGGCGAACATACTCCGGCATTAAAGGGCAATCCTTATCATAGTGGACCGTCTTTGAGGCCGGATTATAAGCGAGTGGATAAAGCTTGCAACTAAAAGGTTTGGTGTCACCGAGCACGCAGCCGGTCGGACCGAGATTGGGACAGTCGGTTTCAATACAGATGCTGCCGTATTTTTTCTTTTCTTTTTGCGTGAGCGTTATTTCGAGAGGCGGGTAGTCCGCCTCGACGAAACAGCATCGCCGGCATTCTGCGCAGTGGTCAAATGGCATGCGCGATCCTGAAGGAGTTACAAGCCAATGATGGCATAGGCGACATCTGAAGCGCGAACCGTAATAAGACTTTGATGGCGGCTGCGCTTGTTTAAGTAATTAATTATGGCCGTAAGATAACTCAATACAACCCGAAATGTCACAAACTATTTTCATTTGTCAATCAAGTTCCGATCGCAGCGATCGAAAGAAATGGCTCGAAGGGGCCTTGCGAGGCAGATTCAGAAAGCTATTCGCATTGATTCGGAAGCGCGAGACAGAAGCGCAGCACCTTGATGACGCGTATTTTGCGCCGCAAAAATTCAGGCTTCAGTATCTGATTTTTGCTGCGAGCGCTTACGCTGCTCTCTCTTTACATCCCATATCTGGTGCAAACCAAATAGCAGCACCAGCACAAATATGCCCAGTTCGATCCACATACCCATGACTTCACCTTTCTAAAAGCTTACAAAACACCCGGCTTTTTTTACACTGTCCGGCGGCTACAAATCTACACATTGGAGACCGACCCTCCGCATTCGAACCAGGAACGAGCGCCGACCAGATTCTGAAAATGCTGCAAAAAGAGCAAAAAAAATCGACCCGAAGGTCGATTCTTTTGCAACCGAGGTTGCGGTACAGGGTAACCGGATTAACGGTTAGCGATGTACATAGTGATTTCGAAGCCGAAACGCAGATCAGTTGCTGCTGGTGTAGTCCATGCCATGATTATCTCCTAGTGGTGTTACGGGGGGTTATCAACTCGCTTTACCTGAGCCTTCACAAGACTGCAGGCAGTAGGAGGATAATGCCCCCACGACCGGGATTAAGCCATGAACGAATCCCGTAATTTGGGCTCATGATTTTCATTAGACGGGTAGCTGCCATGAAGGCGCGCAATGATAAATAAATTGAAACCTTCGGCAGACCCTGATGTCATCGTGCTGGGTGCAGGTATCGTCGGCATCACACTGGCGCTGCAATTGCAGCTGCGTGGACGTCGGGTCATGTTGATTGACCGACAGCCTCCCGGTACCGCCACCAGTTTCGGCAATGCCGGTCTGATCGAGCGCTCCTCCGTATTTCCGTATGCATTTCCGCGCGACTGGCGCACCCTAATCGATTACGCGCTGCAGCGCAAAGCCGCTGCGCATTATCACGTGCGAGCACTGCCCTCACTGCTTTCGTGGATGGTGCGCTACTGGCAGCACTCCTCACCACGACGCTACCCATCCGCCACCGCCGGCGCACTGCCACTGATCGAGCACAGCTGGCGTGAACACGAGCCGCTGATCGAAGCGGCAGGGGCACGAGGGCTCGTCAATGAGCATGGCTGGATCAAGTTGTACCGAACTGCCGACACCGAAGCGGCAAGCCGATTGATGGCGCATCAAAGTCTGGCCTACGGCTTACAGGTGCGGGAATTGTCCCTGAGCGAACTGCTTGCGCTGGAGCCCGGCATTGGCGATGGCGTCAGAGGTGCCGTGCATTATCCCGATTCACGACAGATCAGTGATCCGCACGCGCTCTCGCTTGCGTATCTCGCGCTGTTTCAGGAACGCGGCGGCGAATTTCGCATGGGCGATGCACGCAGCCTGCACCGCGCTGCTGATGCATGGCAGATCGATACCCATCAGGGTCCCGCACAATCACGCGATGTCGTCGTGACCCTTGGCCCTTGGGGTGAAGATTTCGCGCGTCAACTGGGCTACAAGCTGCCACTGGGCAGAAAGCGCGGGTATCACAAACACTATGCGACCCAAGGCGCTTCATTGCGACACACCTTGGTTGATGTCGACCACGGCTACGCGCTGGCACCGATGGCACGTGGCATACGCTTGACCACCGGTGCCGAATTTGCAAAACGTGACGTACCACCGACACCCGTGCAACTGCAGACACTGGAACCGATCGCACGCCGTTTGTATCCGCTGGGCGAAACGCTTGATGAAACGCCTTGGCTAGGCTCGCGCCCCTGCACACCCGACATGCTGCCCCTGCTCGGTCCCGCACCAAGACATGCGGGCGTGTGGTTCAGCTTCGGGCATGCACACCATGGGCTGACTCAAGCGGCGTCGAGTGGCCGATTGATGGCGGAGATGATATGCGGGTCGCCGACGTACACGGATCCGATGCCCTACCGAATAGACAGGTTTTAACGAACGAAGGAAACGCCATGGCAGTCACCGGAATGAATCATTTCACCATCGTCACGGACGCGCTTGAAGAGACGGTTCAGTTTTATGAGAAATTACTAGGACTGAAAACGGGCTATCGCCCACCCATGTCGTTTCCGGGCGCCTGGATGTACTGTGATGATGAGCCCGTGCTGCACATCATTAACAAAGGTGTACTGCCCATAGAAAAAGCCGGCATATTGGACCATATGGCTTTTTCTGCGACTGACTTGAACGGCACACTGGCTACGCTGAAATCACGCGGCCTGGTTTACGATTTGCGACGCCAGCAAGAGACTGGCGTGTGGCAATTATTCTTTCATGATCCCAACGGCGCGCGCGTGGAGCTTGATTTTGCAGTGAATGAGGAACACGAAGGCTAGTCGCGTTTCGTTTTCCTCATTTCAACCGAGGTTGATTCAGCATTTTCTTCAACGACATCCGCTCAGGGGCTAGTGTCGTTTTCAATCGCCACGACCACCCATTTCCCCTGTACCTGCCCAAGCGAAAAGCGAATCTTGGCGCCCGCCTTGAATTTATCGATTGAAATAGTATCGGCAACCCGAAACGCCATCGTCATGGCAGCCATATCCAAATCAGGAATAGCCTCGTGCTTGATCGTCAGCTTGCGGTTCTCGGTATCGATGCGGCGCACTTCGCCTTTGATCATGCCGCTGGCCTGCGATGCATGCGACGTATGTCCCTCGTGCTCATGATGATTAGCCCAGACGATGGGAATAGTGCAGGTCACTGACAGGGCGATGGCAAGCGTGAGAACCTGTTTAACGAAATGATGCATTTGAATGCTCCTTGGAATCTGCGTTATAAAAAATTCAATGGCCTTCGTGGCCTGAGGGTTTGCGACTGCAGGGCTTTGTCTCGACTGGCTCCGCGTTTGCCGGCTTTACCTTCCCAGGCATGGACTGACCACCGGCTTCGTTCTGACTGGAGGGCTCAGGCAATTCGCCCTTCCATTCATACGCAATCGTTCCGGGGGGATGCTTGTACCAACCCGGGTTACTGTAATCACCCGGCTTTTGATCCGCGCGTACTTGCAGCACCGTGAACATGCCGCCCATTTCCACACTGCCGAACGGCCCGTCACCAGTCATCATGGGCAAGGTGTTCTCGGGAAGTTGCATCTCCATGTCCGCCATATCACCCATGCCGCGCTCGCCCATCACCATGTAGTCGGGTACCAACTTGCTTATTTTTTCTGCAATACCCCGATGATCGACGCCAATCATGGTGGGTACCTGATGGCCCATCGCGTTCATGGTGTGATGCGATTTGTGACAATGAAATGCCCAGTCGCCTGGCTCGGTCGCATCAAATTCAATCGCACGCATCTGACCCA
>Ga0315905_10007894_pt1 | contig 10758 bp, 10 predicted proteins | sample LakEriMetagenome_5_FD_203522 | JGI IMG/M metagenome (GOLD analysis project Ga0315905, IMG submission 203522) | Freshwater fungal communities from buoy surface, Lake Erie, Ohio, United States - Buoy 4 MA121 | ecosystem: Environmental > Aquatic > Freshwater > Lake | place: USA: Lake Erie, Ohio... | reverse complement strand
TATTAATTACAAATCCCCTGTAGGCTCTGAGTTTAAAAATTACTCTCCTACTGGTGAATTTACTGGAACTGGAAAAACAACAGCTAGCGGTGATCTATCTTTCTTTGGTGGTTTGAAAAAAGCCTTTGAAGACCCTGTAGTTTTAGCTGCTTTGTTGGGTGGCGCAGGGGCGGCAGGATTATTTGGTGGTGCGGCAGGTGCGGCAGGAACTGTTGGCACTACAGGCTTAACATTAGGTGAGTTGGCTCAACTTGATTTGGCTTTAGGTGGTGCAGGTGGTACTCTTGGTGCTGAAACTTTAGCTGCAGCTTTGACTACTGGTGCGGCTGTGCCAACATTAACCAACTTAACAGGTGGTAGTGGAGTTGGAACATTGGGCGTTACTGGTGCTAATGGTGCGTTTTTAGGTGAAGGCGTTTTATCAGGAGTGCCAGTATTCGATGCGGCTTTAGCTAATGCTACTGTTGGCGCAACTGGTTTGACAGCGACTCAAATTGCGGCATTAACTGCTCAAGATTTAGCTGTAGGAGGGGGTGCTTTAGCGGGAACACCACCAGCAACTATACCTGGCTTGTTAACTCCTGCTGCGACTACAACTGCGGCTACAACACTTACACCTACGGCATTAACGCCTGCGGCTACGGCAACTACTATCCCTGCGGCTACAACTGCCGCAACTGTTGCCACAACCGCTGCCACAACAGGTCTTACAACAACTCAAGTAGCTGACTTGGTAAAAACAGGTTTAACAACTGCACAGATTGCTAATTTGTTTTCAGCAGGATCAACTACTGCGGCTGGTCTTCTGCAACAACAAACGTCTAAAGAAGCGGCTGCTGCAGCAAAAACAATGATTGACAAAGAGACTGCGGCGGCTAAATTGGCGGCTCAGTTTAAGCCTATTGGAATGACCACTAGGTTTGGTGCTTCTCAGTTTGGTTTTGATCCCGTAACAGGTCGATTGACTAGCGCAGGATATACACTAAGCCCTGAAGCCAAGAACGCTCAAGATCGGTTTGTCAAGTTGGCTGAGTCTGGTTTACAGCAAGCAGAAGGCGCACAACTAGCATTTAAACCATTACAAACTGGTGCTGAGAGTTTGTTTAAATTAGGCGCAGGTTATTTAGCTAAATCTCCAGAAGATGTTGCTCAAAACTATCTAAATCAGCAGATGGCTCTCTTGAAACCAGGCAGAGAGTTAGAGTTAGCCACTCTGCAAAACAGACTGCAACAACAAGGTCGCTTAGGATTGTCTGTGGCTCAAGGCGGTGCTATGGGTGCTACTACTCCTGAATTACAGGCATTGTTTAATGCTCGTGCTAGACAAGAAGCTGAGTTGGCGGCTAATGCTCAACTTGCTGGTCAAAGAGATGTAATGTTTGGTTCAAGTCTGTTGGGTCAAGGTGCTCAAGCTATGGGTCAATACTATGGCGGTCAACAAGCCTCTTACGCTCCTTATACGACTGCTTTGGGACAAGTACAAGGCTTAGAGACAGCGGCACAACAACCCTTGCAAATGGGTGCTAATCTTGGTCAAACAGCGGCTCAATCGGGCTTTAATGTTGGTCAATTAGGACTAAGAGGTGCAGGTGCAAGTGTAGAGTTGGCAACAGGAAAAGCCGCTACTAACAATCCATACGCATCTGCAATAAGTGGCTTGGCGGCTAACCCTGCATTTGGTCAATATGTAGGTGGTTTGTTTAGTGGTGTACCGCCCGTTACGGCTATGAGCGCACCAGCAACAACATTTGGAGCTGGTAACTATTACGGCAATCAAGACCTCGGTTTATTCTTGTAAGGAATCATCATGGCAGAAAATATCGTAGCGGGTCTGTTCGGGCTGACCCCTGAAATGTATGGTGAGCAACAACGCAGAAGTGCTTTGCGTGAGGGTGTTGAACTTGCTCAACTAGACCCCGCCTCTAGGGGTGCGGCAATGACCTATGCTGGTGCTAAAGGTTTGGGTGGTGCTATTGGCGGTGCTTTTGGAATAGAAGACCCACAACTAAAGCTAATTAGTGCTAGAAATTCTATTGCTCAACAGATAGACCAGACTAATCCTGAGTCGATCTTAAAAGGTGCTCAGATGTTGGCACAAGCTGGTGACCAACAAGGAGCTTTTGCATTGGCTGAATACGCTCGTAAAGCACAAACCGAAATGGCTTTGGCTCAACAGCGTTTGCGTGAAAAGGCTGCTGCTGATCCATTTCAACAATTACTAAGAACAGGCAAATATACACCTGAAAGTCTTGCAGAATTCCAAAGAACGGGCAAGCCTGAAGATTTGATGTTATTTGAAAAAACAGAAAAACCCACTAAAACTAGTTATGGCCCTGAAGCCGATAGAGTTTCCAAAGCAAGATTTGGTAAAAACTTTGATGAATTGACGCAAGCAGAAGCGGCTGTAATAGACACTTTATTAGAAGAACGTGGAGTAAAAAAGGCTAAAGAAGGTGCTTCTAAATTGGTATTGCCTGGTCAAGACAAATTGGCAGATATTCCAGCATTTAGAGCAAGTGTCCAACGTACTATTGAACCTCAACTTAAAGCAGTAACCGCTGCTGACAATGCTTTAGAAAACATCCAAGACTCTATTAACACAAATAACTTTGCATCTTTTAGGGCAGCGCAAACACAATTTGCAAGGGCTATTTCTGGTTCTGGAGATTTAAGTCAGAAGGAATTGTTAGCGGCTGGTGCTGATCCGTCATTGCTTGGTGGGACTGCTGATTACGTAGCTAGATTGTTTACTTCTACTCCAACTCTTGACACACAAGAAAAAATCAAGAAGACACTTTTAGCTATTAAGAAAGTTTCTACAAACAAAGCTAAGACTGAAATTGAAGCACAACGTAAAATTGCTTACAGTAATCCTGGCTACGAAAAGGCTCGTGTTGACCAAGCTCTTGATTTCCCAGAGTTCTCGGGTCAAAACATAGCTACTCCTAATGCAGCGGACTATGCCGCACAAGCTAAAGCCATACTTGAACAACGCAAAAAGGTTACAAAATGAGCAAATTAGACCTTAATGCCCTGTCTGACGCAGAGTTAGAGGCACTTTCTACTGGCAATATTGCGGCTCTCTCTGACCAAACACTAAAAATGTTGGCAGGAGAAAAGCCTGAAGCACCTTCTACGGGTGCTGTGATGGCTGAAGCCGCACGAAAAGGTATTGCAAGTTTTGCAGGAACTACATCTGGTTTGTCTAACCTTATCTTTTCTGCCTTGGAGCGTACAGGTGTTAATCCATTGACTGCTGGAATGAGGGCCTCTGGTGGCTTTGCTAGAGGAAAAAACATATTCCAACCATTGCGAAGTGACCTATCTGCTCCTCCTACAGAAGGTGGCATTGTAGAAACATTTAAAGCCGCTAGTCAGCCTGTTTATAAGAGTGTCATGGAGACTTTAGGGACTACTGGTGCAGAGCCTCAAGGTGGTATGCAAAAGATTGCAGCAGAAGGTACAGAAGCAGTTACCTCTCCATATAGTTATCTATTTCCAGCATTAGCGGCTACAAGGCGAATGGGTTTGTTTGGTCAAACACTAATGCGCCCTGCTGAACAACAAGTTATTGGCTCTACTGCTGAAGCGGGTGGTCAAGCGGGTGAATATATTGGCGAAAAGATGGGTGCTCCTACTACTGGTAGGGTTGTTGGTAGTGTTTTTGGTGGTGGCGGTGGTTCTTATGCTTTAGGAACAACATTAAAAACAGTTCCTTTAGCTGGCAAAGCATTTGATGTTGCTCGTGCTCAGTTGGATAAGGTTCGTGGAACTATTCCTGAAGATGAATTACTTAGAGATGTAGACAACCGAATTAGTAATATCTTTATTGCCGCAGGTGCTGCCGATCCAACAATTATGGATACCATTGTTAAAGCCGCCAAAGCACAACAAAATCTTTCATTGAAAACGCCTGGTGGTACGCCAATACAGATGCCTGTGAGTTCTTTGTTGGCAGACAATCCTGTTGTTAACCAGTTGATTCAGAGTTTGTCGGCTAAAGACCCTGTGTTTAGAGCGCAGTATGGCAATCAGTTTGAGCAAGCAAAACAGGCTTTGGCTGCTAGTCAGGTTCGTTTGTTTGGTGACCCATCTAAAGTTAGCGTGAATATTTCTCCGCTTGATTTGGCTAAACCACAAGCCCGTAGAACTCGCACTATTGATGAGCAGATTGCAGATACTTATAAAGATGCAACTCTTGACCCCAATGTGTTTGGTCAACGGGTTTCTACACTTGTTGCTGCTAAAGAAGATGCCGCCTACAAGTTAGTTAAGCCACTTTACACAGAGGCTTTTGACATTGCTAAACAGAACAATGTTAAATTACCTGCCAACTCTGTTGACGACATCTTCAACTTTGTTGCGGGTGAGCAAGCATCTGACATCTTTAAGACCTTCCCATCTATCTACAATCGTGTTCGTGCCAAGTTCCGTCCTTCAGAAGTGCCGCCTAGCCCTATTCTGACCGCAGAGGGTAAGCCAATGACCGAGGGTGGGATTAAGTTTACTGCTGCTACAGTAGAAGATTTAGACTCTTTAAAGCGTGAAATCAACAAGCAATTGCGTAAAACAAGCGAACCCGCTGATATTCGACTGCTCTCCGAGTTAAAAGCCCGTGTTGGTGGACACATTGATAACCTTGATCCTGACTTTGTTCAGGCTTATCGTAATGCTGATGCTTCTTACTTCCAGAAGGTTGGTTTGCCATTCAATTCTGAGACTTTGAAAGCTGTTGACCGCAAGAAGTTTGTTGAGCAGATTGCTCCTGCAATTATTGGAAACAAGTCTAATGTTGATGACTTTATCAAGGCTACAGGTGAAGATGGTATTCGTGTGGCAAGAGATGCTTTCTACGACAGTTTTAGTCGTGCCGCACTAAAGAATGACGTTCTAGACCCCAAAGCGGCTAATAAGTGGTTGTCCAAGAATCAAGGTGGTATGTCTTTAGTGCCAGGCTTAGAGGATGAGCTTCGTACTGCTTCAAACAATGTTACTGCCCTAATAGCAGAGCGTAATCGTTTGGATGCCGCCTTTAAGAAGGTTGCTGGTGACCAAATCGTAAGTTCTAGTGGGTTCAAGAGTCCACAAGAGTTGGTTTCTAGAATGTATGGTGATGTGAACTTTACAAACAAGTTTATGCAACAGTATGGAGCGAACAAGGATGCAGTAAATGCGGCTCGTTCTTTCATGTTGGATGACATTGTTCGTGCGGGTGATCCAGTTGCAACATTGAACGACAGAACAAAAGCGGCTGTTTTTAACAGAGTGTTTGGGCCAACATACGCTCAGAAGATTCAAGACTTTGCTTTGGTTTCTGGCAGACTTAACAGAGACTTAACTAATGTTCCGTTTAAGGTCGAAACAGTACCTAGAACACCCTTTGAGAGCGTTGTTGGCATTCCTCCAGAGCAAGTCATCTCACGCTTCACAAACCCTGTTTCTGGGCCTTTCTATGCCATTAGCTCATTGATGAGTAAGTTCTGGGCAAACAAAGCATCTGCTGCAACAGAAGAGAAGCTCAAGACCTTATTGCTAAACCCTACTGATGCAGTAAAAGTGTTCTCGGCACTTCAACAGAAGAATGGCACTTTTGACCAAGATAAGATTCAAGAGGCTATCAGGATTGGTAAGAAGTTTGGAATTGATTGGGGTCGTGATGCGGTTCAAGACTTTGCTACTGGTGCTGCCCGTGGTGCTGTTCAGCCAATGACTGAAGAGTAATGAGAGACGGGCTGTTTGCTATCTCAGTAGCAGTCCTGATTCTTTGTTTTGTAATCTTTTGTAGCTACATTATTGTTTGGGCGTACCCGTGAAATGGCTACTAGTGCTATCAGTGTTGTTTACATTGGTAGTATCTAGTAAAGAGAAAACTGAATACAGATGTGTTAGATGGGCATGGACAGGTGATGTTTACAACCGAAAAGTAGTATGCCTTGAGTGGCAAAAGGTAGATAAGAAGTGATCGATCCTCTAACCGCTTTAGCTGGCATACAGTCAGCTATTTCGATGGTCAAGAAGGCAGCAAAGGTTGCCAATGACTTAGGCTCACTTGCGCCCATGATTGGTAAGCTATTTGACGCTAAGTCTGTAGCTACCAAAGCCATGCTTCAGGCTAAACAGTCTGGCAAAGGCTCAAACATGGGTACGGCTCTACAAATTGAGATGGCTTTAGAACAAGCCAGGGCGTTTGAGGAAGAGTTAAAGATGCTCTTCATGCAGACAGGAAAGATTGACGTTTGGCAGAAGATTAAAGCCCGTCAAGCCGAGATGGACTTGGCAGATGCTAAAGAGATAAGTGCATTAAAGGCAGAGGCAAAGAAAGCCAAAGAGAAAGAGCAAGAACAATTAGAGATTGGTTTGGCAATAGGTGGGGTCTTCTTTGTTTTGTTTCTAGTATTTGTTGGCGTAAATGAGTTGATGACATTCTGTGAGACAACAAGAAGGTGTGGTCGGTGAATGAGTATCAAAAGACCTTTGATATGTGCCTCAAGATATTCGTTTATGGGTGTGTGGCACTCTATTTCTTGGGTTTTCTGAAGTTCTTACCCGATGATCTGTCTGACAGAATTGTCAATCTTCTACTTGGAAAGGTTGGTCTTGGTAAATGAAATATCTGTTGCTTCTTTTACTTCTCACTGGTTGCGAAGAGAAATATCGTTATTTTTGCCAAAACCCAAATAACTTTCATGCTGAACAATGTCAGAAACCTAGATGCCAATTTACTCAGACTTGCCCTGAATACTTGGTTGCCCCAATCTTGGAGAAAAAAATCAATGATGTACAACCAGAAACAAAAGCTAACAACTGACGAGATCGAGGTAAGAATTTGGGCGTTTGTTGTGATTGCAGTCACACTTATTCTCACATTTATTGTTGTTGCTTTGCTCTATTCTGTGACTTTTGTCACTCAGCCAATCAAAAGCATGGCCCCGATTGACCAAGCCTATACCAAGATGCTGAACGACATTGTTCTTTTGATCGTGGGTGGTATCGGTGGAGTTATTGGTAAACGGGCTATGTCAAGTGCCGCCAGAGCGTTTAATCCTCCACCAACGTGTCAACCAATGGGCTATGGAGGCTCTATGGGCGGTTTTAACTCGTCCTATGCCCCTCCGCAATCTGCGTATGGTTTGCCTAGTCAACCATTCGGGGCAATGCCTGTTTGGAAGAACCCAGAATTGGATGAATCTTGGACACCTGGCCCTCCTCCAACAACCCCACCTGACCACCTAGAAGATGACCATGAGCGTGAAGAGTTGGCTCAAGCAAGAAAAGAGGCTGAATAATGTTTGGCATACCCATACCATATTTGATATTGGCAATCTGCATTGCCTTATTTGGTTCTTACCGAGGTGGCTATCACTTTGGTTGGGAAGACAGAGACAACGACATGAAGATAGCCATTGCCCAAAAGAATGATGAAGCTCGTCAGATCGAGCAAAACATGACTGAAAAACTTTCTCAACAATCTTTGAAACTACAGGAAGCCAATGATGCTATCAACAAAAAAACTACTGCTCTTGCTGTTGCCAATCGTGCTGGCAAGTTGCGCCTCTGCCCCCCAAGTAACTTACAAACCACCTCAAGTGCCTCCATTACCTCCACAGATTCAAAAGCAACCAGTGAATCTAACAGACCGACTAATGAACCTTCTGATGCCGAAAGAGCAACCATTGACGCAATCGCAGAAATAGTTGCCCAAGGGGATAAAAATACTGTCGCTTTGAATGCTTGCGTAGACTCGTATAACCAGATGAGAGACTTGTTGAATGATAAACGCTGACCAACTCCGACAACTTCACATTGACCCTGTGTGGGTTGACGCACTTAACGAGACTTTTCGGCGTTTCGATATATCTACACCTGCTAGACAAGCTGCCTTCATTGGACAATGTGGGCATGAGTGCGCTAACTTTAGAATCCTTGAGGAAAACCTAAACTATCGTGCTGAAACATTAACAAAGATTTGGCCTAAGCGTTTCCCATCATTAGAGTTTGCCAAGCAATACGAACGCCAGCCAAGAAAGATTGCCAATAGCGTTTACGCAAATCGTATGGGAAACCGAGATGAAGCATCTGGGGATGGTTTTCGTTTCCGAGGCAGGGGTGCGATTCAGCTTACTGGACACGCATCTTATTTCCATGCAGGTCAAGCCTGTGGTGAAGACTTTGTAATGAATCCTGACCTTGTAGCCACACCTAGATATGCTGCCATGACAGCAGGGTGGTTCTGGAACACCCATAAACTAAACCAATACGCTGATTCTCAAGATTACAAAACTTTAACCAAGAAGATAAATGGTGGGTTTATAGGGCTAGAAGACCGCATAAAGCACATAAATGAAGCCCTACAGGTTTTAACAAGTTAAATTAAATTGTCATAAATACTGTATAAGGTGTTGAAATGTCTAACATTCCTACGCCAGAACATTCACAATTGTTTGCACAAAGTGTCAGAAAGTGGCAGCAAGTGCTTAGTTTGGGTGATTGGAGAATTGAAAAAGGAAGTAAACCAGCAAAGGCTGCTATGGCTTCTGTTGAGTTTAATGCTTCTGCTCGATTGGCTACTTACAGACTAGGCGACTTTGGTGCTGAGAAGATCACACCTGAGTCTCTAGATCAGACTGCTTTGCATGAGCTACTTCATATATTTCTACACGATTTAATGACTGTGGCACAAGACCCTAAATCATCTCAAGATGAGATTGAAATGCAAGAGCATAGGGTCATCAATCTGCTAGAAAAGTTACTGTTCAAGGATTCTCATGGTATCAAATAATGGCATGAATTCCTGTACTGACGAGCAGTTCATAGAACTGTGGGACAAGCACCGATCTGTTACAAAAGTAGCAAAGATTCTAGGCATAACTGAGAGAGCAGTTAACTACCGCAGACGCAACATGGAAAAATTCCATGAGGTCAAATTAGGAGCTAATGACTCTCGTAGTGCCAAATATGATGCTACAAGGCCAAAATCCTTCTCTCCGCTAAAACAGGTAGACCTTGGCATCTTAGATGGGACTGTGATTGTCTTCTCTGATGCTCACTTCATACCTGGTCAACGAACAACAGCCTTTAAAGGGCTTCTATGGGCTATACAGCAGTTTAAACCCAAGGCGGTGATATGTAACGGGGATGCCTTTGATGGAGCGTCTATATCTCGTCATGATGTAACTGACCAACCACAAACTTCTGTCATTCAAGAACTAAAGGCTTGTCAGGGTGCGCTAGGTGAGATTGAGGAAGTTGCTAAAGCAGCGAGGCACAATGTAAAGCTCCTGTTTACATGGGGCAATCACGATATTCGGTTTGGCAATAGACTTGCTCAACACGCACCACAGTTTAAGGATGTTGTTGGCTTTAAGCTGACAGACCATATAACCGAGTGGGATTTCTGTTGGGCAGTATGGCCTACTGACCAATGTATCATCAAGCACCGATATAGGGGTGGAATCCATGCCACTCACAACAATACAGTAAACGCTGGCGTATCAATAGTTACGGGGCATTTGCACAGCTTAAAGGTCACGCCATTCTCTGATTACAACGGATGTAGATACGGGGTAGATACGGGGACTTTGGCTGAAACTGATGGCCCACAGTTTACTTATGCTGAGATAAACCCAAACAATCACAGATCAGGCTTTGCGGTGTTAAACTTCTTCAATGGTCAGCTTTTATGGCCTGAACTCGTCCATAAATTTGATGAGGACATGATTCAGTTTAGGGGCGAAGTAATTGATGTAGGTGCGTTTTGAGTGCATGGCTAATCATTCTGACGGGGGCAATCTACGCCTACATTGCTGGTGAACAGCTTTGGAAAGATAACCCACACATGGCTATTGTGTACGCAGGGTACGCATTTAGCAATGTGGGGCTTTATCTGTTGGCAAAGTAGGTTTTATTCTTCGTCAGAAGTTAAACCTGCAACTATCACTTCTTCTTCTTCTGTATCTTCTTCTTCATCACAGTCAACAGCTTCATATTCAACTGCCCATCCAAACGACTCTTGGAATTCAATAAACTCCTGAATAACCTTGATTTTATCAAAGTCATCGGTTTCAACTGTAATCTTCTCATCTATGTTCCAACCAAATTCCATTTCAAATTTCATGATTTTCTCCTAATGCAACCGATTGTTGCTGTTAAATCGTAGATCAACTTTATGTCATAAACAAGACCTAGTTTCTTATCTCACTCTCCTTAAAGGTTCTTGATATTTCTCGGGTGGTGGTGGCAGCATCTTCTCACTTGGTGGAGTCCATCCATGCTTTCTCCAAATTGCCTGAACGTCTGATCCTGAAGACCATTTGAAATCCTTGTTTGGCACTGAAGGATAGCTGATCTTTGAATACGGGGGTTTTTCAATCATATTGCCCATTCTCTTTCGTTTCTTCCTGAATTTGATTTAACTGTTCTGCCAGTTAGATGAATAAGACCAATCTTCTGCATCTCGTTTAAACGTCTTGCAACTTGATTGCTCTCTAGTTTGGTAAGAGATGCTATTCCATCCTTTCCAAGCGCACCATAGGTCTGTAAACACCCCAGAATGATGTCATAGTGTTTGTTGACTACTGGCTTGATAGACTCTGCCGCTTCAAATGAAGTAAGAGGGTCTGTAGTCCTAACTCGTGGAAAGTTAGGTAAGTTAAACATTTTATCGAAAGCACTTTTAATATCCATTATTAACTCCTATTGGGTGGGGCTACGACTGTTCGCCTACTAGCTTTCAAAAAAGTAAAAACAGCTTTCACCCCG
>Ga0315905_10007892_pt1 | contig 10759 bp, 13 predicted proteins | sample LakEriMetagenome_5_FD_203522 | JGI IMG/M metagenome (GOLD analysis project Ga0315905, IMG submission 203522) | Freshwater fungal communities from buoy surface, Lake Erie, Ohio, United States - Buoy 4 MA121 | ecosystem: Environmental > Aquatic > Freshwater > Lake | place: USA: Lake Erie, Ohio... | reverse complement strand
CGCAGGCACTATTGCTGTTGCTGTCCCCTTTGGCGCCGTGCGTTCGTGGGTGTCGCGCACGTAGGTACACGCACGGTTCAGACGATTGAAGTCCCCGTCGTCCACGTGCGTGTGCATGCCTCCAGCGAGCACGCCCCCTACGCGGCGTTCGGGATCGAGACAACGGTCCGCTATGGAGTCCTCCCAGCGTGCGTTGGCCTTGCCGCTGTTGCTCACCATCACGTACTTGTACTTGATAGACTCTTTCAAATCCGCCAGGGGGATATCTAGCGAGATGCTCCAGTAGGGGTATTCCCCCGACCTAGTTGTCATCTGCGCCGCCTTGTCCGCCTTCCACCCCCCCATTTGCGGCAGCCAGCCGCATACGCGCAGGGTGTCGCCCGGGTTTGTTTTACACTTGACTCGCAAGTGTAGTTTTGCTATTCCCGAATTCAAGTGCGCCGGAGACGACTGCGCGATATTGGGAAGAGAAGGTTTCGTGACCCCTGCGCCCCCTCCCCACCCCACCCCCTGGGGGGTGGGGGGCATCGGGGTGCTGGAACATGCAGGGACTGACCCTGGTATTGCCTGTTGGCCAAGTTTATCAAACTCAGCCTTTATGCCGGCGCTCGCACTGGCGGGGACCAGGACGTTGCGGTTGTCGCCGCCCTCCCATGTCACGTCCCCATCGGAGCCTTGCATGACAAACTTGAATTCTAACATGGCGCCAGGCTCCAGCTTCACTTCCACACTCCACATGGGGAACTCTTGGCTAGACGTCTTGAGCCGCAGCGCGTTCGGAATCTGCCAGCTACCCAGCGCAGGGTGGTTGCCTACCACCAGTACTTTGTCGCCCGGCTGCGTCCTACTGTTCTTTACAGCGAGCTTGAAAATACAACTAGAGGACGAGCCCTGCGTGGGTAGAGAAACATGCGTGGGCGGGTTGGAAGGTGCAGGAGCGTGGAAATGGTATTGCGCAGCAGGCGCGTGCAAGTCGTAGTGTGGCTGCGGTGGTTCCACGTCTAGCCCCTTGGCGTCCTTTGACAGGCTGCGCGCAACACTGGTGAGCTGATCGATGTTTCTGATCGCCTCTTGCAATAGGCGATCAGTGGATTCGGGCCCCGAATTCGAATTCTGGGCTGCTTTGCCTCCTGTTCGAGCGTCCGGTTTGTCCTCCCCCATCACGAGAACGCGCATGGCGTCCGTGGGCACAGTCAACGTCAGAATTGTCAGCATTACTAGCGCCACCGCGTACTCCGTACTCCGTGCTGAAATTGCGCGGCCATCCGTCGCCTGACATCGGGGCATAAGGGCCTTTAAGAAAAGCGCCAGGACGTGTGATTCGGAAACGGGTGTTCTTCAGGCGGGCTCGGTTCCATTTTCGGCAAAGTCAGTATGCGGGTCGAGATTGTGGCCCCGATGAGGCAGGCCCCGCAGGGCAGGGGCGGGAGAGCGGCGCTGGCAGGCGCGACGGCGCTGGTTCTCGCGCTCGCCGTCGCAGCAACTCTCTCGCAGTCGGGCAGGGATGCAGGTGTCGAGCTCGCGGTGATGAAAGGACACTACTATGCAAACGGCAAGATTCACTACTTCGAGCAGGCGGCGCCCCCATCGGCCTACATGGACCCAAATGACAACGGCCAGCTCGAGTACCGGTCAGCAGACACGAGCGGGTTGGGCTTCGCCGGGGGAGGGGATCCGTATAAGTACATCGAGACTGGCAACTACGCCAAGATCTTAGCACACGAGAATAAGATCGACATGGGCTGGCGCAACGGCACCTTTGCCCAGCAGGGGGTAAAACAGGCGCTTGCCAGCATTCAGGCGCTAGCAGAGCTCAAGCGCGTCAACCAGCGTGGCGTACGTCGTCGCGACGAGACACTTTTGAAGCTGCTTAGCGCTCCTGTGTCTTTGTCTGAGCTCAGTGCAGTAAAGGGCAACAAGGGGTTGGAGGCCAGCGAAGTGCGTAATCTGAATAGGTACATCAAAGAGCAGGTTGATTCCTTCACACCGGTCGAGCGCAAGAAGCTCGAGTCGCTGGATCATACCCAGCTGCAGCTGTTAAAGTCAACCATTGTGAGTAATCGTTTGTTTGTCTGCACGTGCGAGCGGCTACTATAGCATGATTCCTGTGCGATAGAATAGCGGGAAGCACACGACATGCAACGCGGCCTGACAACTGGTGTGATCCATGTCATGGCGCAGGTGCAGTCAGCGGTACATGGTACGACATCGCTTTCGGAAAAGGACACAAGCTTTGTCCCGACTGTGCAGCAGGAGGTGATTGCTGAAAAAAAAAGAGCTGCTTCGATGTTGCACACGCAACACCAAGGTGGGTCCAGCAAGACGACGAAGCCCAAGATCGTCCAGCACCAAGCCAGGGTCGTAGCCAGCAAGAAGGCCCAGCCCATGATTGTCAAGCAAAAGGTTCGGCATTCTGCCCGCGCTGTGCTCGTGTCCCTTGCGCAGCGACTCTTCAAAAATAAGGAACCCCGTAGAGTCTGACTGGCCCGTAAATACGCATGTGTATTTTGCTGGGGCACCTGGTTGTCTGTGGAATCAGGCGTTAGCTGAAAAGCATCCGAAGCCTCTTTCGATCAGCGCAAAGTTGCACGAGAAGTTGCTGGTCAAGGAGCACGAGTTGGCAGGGCCTGCGGTAAAGAAGGTGGAAAAGGGCGGATTTGCAGACATTGAAGCTGCCCGGCAGCGTAACGCGATTGCTGCCAAGGTAGAAGAGTCGATCACGGGAGACGAGCACACAGGAGAGAGTGTAATCCGCGGAGACATTCGCAGCCGCGCGGCGGGCAACGTCGATTTCAACCATGATGCATTCTGGGATGACAAGGAAGCTCAGAAGCTCTCTCACACCTCGGTAAATTTCTGTTTGCTGAGATTTCTCTTTGCTGGGTGATGGCGGAACTCCGATTGACGCAATGTTGTCGAAAAATCCAGGTGTACACGGCCACCCGGCAAACAGCTACTATGGCAACAAACGGCTACAGAACGACACCGGCCATGAATGATCCATACCGATACAGTAAGTAACAAGTACAAAGACATTAGATTTGCACGTCGTGTGACTCACTCTCATTTGCAAACTGATATGCTACCATTGGTCTGAGTTTGAAATGCGGGCGCGCATTTGAGGCGTCCAACGTTACTTCGTTTGACGTACATTGACTGGCTAGAGCAATACGCTGACTCTTGCCAATATTTGTTATGCAGTTCGCACGGGTAATTACGCCAAGATATTATCCAACGAAGCACTCAACACCCCGCACCTGCAAAAGACGCAATGACCTCATTCGACGTTGCGTACGGAAATTGCCGTGACAGGAGGAGTCGGGAGTAAAGTTGGCAGACGCGGTGTGCGTGCCGTGCAGTTGGGTGGTGGTGAATAGACTACAGACTCTCCCACACCTGAGCGAAGGATTCTCGGCAGAATTTCAACGTGACAAATGTAATTCCAGATGTACAGTCAACGCATCTTGACAACTTGACAACTCTGCCATTGCAAGCAGATGCATTGAATGCCATCAACCCTGTCACATGCGCCGGGAGGGATCATCAGGAAACGGATGGTATCTGTATCGCTGAGATACCTTTCCGTTTCTCTGATCCCTTGCGGTGTCCGTGTCAGAGATCTGAATGCCTCGATTTGTCACCAGCCCCGCCCGCGCCCACGCGGATCTCCTGGCTCGATTGGGGATCCATCGCCCGAAGGCCCGCGGATGCACCTGCACGCGCAGTGGCGTGTGTCTGTCGGAGACTTAATGCCTAGATGAATGAGGTAGACATTTGTATCTGAGGGGGTCAAGAAAGAGTTCGGGGAGTTAAGGATGAGGTGGAGATGTGTATCTGAGGGGGTCAATAATGATTTTCCAGCGGTTGTTTCGGAGGGACAAGAAGATAGTGAATTTTTGTGTAATATTTAAACAAAATGAGGTTTTGGGAAGCAGATCAGGTAACAAGCCGGAGCATTCTTTATTACCTCATGGAGGTACAGTACAGCTCGATTTTTGTGTAGCTGATTATACTTAGAACCTGATTGATGCAACTCTTGCCCACATGTGACAGCTGCGTTGGCGCTTGCGCGCTTGCACCGCGTCCTGGCTCCCGCCGCACCATTTATCCATGTCACTCTCCTACGGAACCTGCGATGACTCTCTCGCTCTCCCCGGATTGGAGCGAGGACGATACAACGCAAGCACAGGACACCATCACGATTTGGGTAGTGAACTGCGCCAGATCCGTTGTGCTTCCAGCGTCTTCGGCTCTTCCGACCAATCACTGACTTGGATGTGCCCCTCAGCTGAGGGATACCCAAGTCCGTAGTGGAGGTGTGCACTGGACGAGGACGCTAGGCAGCTCTGACGTGCGTGTGCTCCGCTAGAGTGCGCATAGTTCCGCTCCCGCACTCTGCATCCTACGCTCCGCGCCCGCACTCCGCATCACGATTGGTTGAAAGCTTCGGCAGATCCGTCATCCCCTCTCCTCGTAAACTCCCCACCGGGGTCTTCCCCACCGCTCCCCACTCCCTGCTTGTTCCAGCAATCAGTAGTTGTTCGCCACACGGTCGATCTAGATTGTGATTGAAGGAATAAAGGATGCAATGACAACGACACACCCTGCTACACCCTGCTACACCCTTCTACGCCTGACCAGAACTGAAGCTCAGCGTTCACAACTAGACTCCTACACAAAAAAACATACGCGCGCACGAGAACACGCACAACAGTCAAGCATTTAGAAGCGCATTTTCCACCCCGAACACACACACAACACTGGGGCATTGAGTCGCACTCGCACAGAATCAGCTGCAACAAGCCCCTCTCCTTGTGCAACAGCCACGAGGACGCTCTTTGTCATCCCACATGCGGAGTCGGAGACGCCCTGAACCCCCATGTGGAACATCGTCCCTAAACTTTCTCTCTCTCTCTCTCTCTCTCTCTCTCTCTCTCCTTAAAGTTCCAACGCTCATGACAGTCATGGACGGACGCCTCCCCTTATCCCAAACTGCCCGCTGTCATCCGCCAGCAGCCGCCATGCCCTTGCTCAAAGCCCCCAGCATCAAAATCCATTAACCCCTTCGAGGAAGGAACGCATCATATGTTGAAGTCGAAGTTTGTTCGCTTGATTGTGATGAAGCATTCGTCGCATACCCTCACCGGCGTGTTCAATGCTGGGTGTCACATCGCAGCAGCTCCGTCTCATGAGTAGCTCTCAACAGCGAGATAGGCACAGCTCTCTTCAGGCGCTACAGTAGTTCTCAGCGCATGCACACTATCACAATCTTTGGGGAAAACTTGGGAGCAAACGTACCGAATTGCGGAATGGCGCAAGTTTTTGCGGAGCATTCCTCGCAGAAGATCATGCCACAGTGCCGGCAGTGATGGCGGCGGAGGAAGAGTGAGAATCCGGTCTTGCACTTTTTACAGTTGGGCGCATCTTTATCCGATTGCCAGTTGGGTGCAGCCTGCAGAGCCGCACAAACAAGCCGTCAGCAAAGCGCCGAAAGCAGCATCGCAGCTCGACCAGCTGTGGATTGGTTGGGCCCACACGCCGGCTGCGGCTGGCAGTGAACGCGTGGGGAAAACGCCTCCGCCATGCGAAGCTGGCAGGACTACCTGGCGCGGCCGCGAGACATCGGACGCCGCTGCCGACATTGAGCTGCACAGGCACCCATATCGTCACAAGGGCGGGCATGGCACTGGCGGCTTCAAACGGCACCCGCGTGTCGTGCCCTGCCCTCATCAAGGGCGAAGCCGCGCAATGTGCCTGTGTTATCGGTGGGCGCACTCACGCAGTCTGCCGAAGTCTCCTCACCTACAACCTCGATGAGATAAAAAAAGATTCCAAAAAAAACAATTATGTTTTTTATTTCATTTTTTCAGAACTAACCTGCTTGGGTTTAGATTCGTACAAATCAAGTCGAGGTTCTTCGTCTTCTTGGCAGCGTGCCGTTGAAGGAGGGTGGCATCGCCGCGCGCGGGCTCAGGAAGCTTGGCGGTCCCTGACCAGCTGGGAGCAGGACCAGTCGGCACTCGCGGCGGTGCGGGGCGGCTGCAGCGCGCGCCCGCGGCTGCTCACGCCCCGCGGGGAGCTGCGAACTACAGGGAAGGACAGTTGGGTGCAGCTTGAGGAGGGGCGCCGGTGTGGTGCCCAAGTGCGGGGAAGATGGAGCTCCGCGTAGGGAACAAATACCGGCTCGGTCGCAAAATCGGCAGCGGTTCTTTCGGCGACATTTTCCTTGGTTCTCTCCCTTCCTCCCTCCGTCCCCGCGCGTGGCTGAACTGAGCACGCAATGATCACGCTTGCAGGGATCGCGCACAACTGTTCCGGGTGCCTGGGCGCATGATCAGGGGATATGCGTAGCCGGCCCTGCGCAAGCATGTGTGATGGCGTGTGTGCGTGCTTTTGTGGGGGGCAAGCCGAGGAAGTGGGGCTCTCTGTGCGTCTCCACAAAAAGACCGCAGAGGCTGTGCTGTGAAAGGGCCAGGAGGTGACAGCGCCGACATGTCCGGTCGCCGCGGGCTGTGCAGGAACCAACATTTCCACAAGCGAGGAGGTCGCTATCAAACTCGAAAGCGTTAAGAGCAAGCACCCTCAGCTCCTCTATGAGTAAGTTCCTGCCGTTCCTCGCGTTCCACGCCACACTTCTCAGAATCCCCACGCTCCTGCGCTCCCTCCTCACTGGTTCTGCTCTGTCTCCCACCAGGTCCAAGGTGCTTAAGATCTTGCAGGGGGGGGTGGGTCTGCCGAACGTACGCTGGTATGGCGTGGAGGGCGACTACAACGTCATGGTACCCCCGCTGAACCCTAACCTTGAGCACGCGTGTTGCCTTGCTCACCATTGATTCCACGGAGCTGTGACTGTGTCGCACTGCCTTGTGCCGTGAGAGAGCTCTTCAGCTCCCATGTACACGCACCCTCGCCGCCGCCCGCCTCACTTGAGTAAATCCCTCTTACCAAGCAAGGCACAACCTTGCGCGTGTGTACAGTGCGAGAGAGAGAGAGCGGGCGCGCGCGAGGAATGGCCTCTTGGGACAGTTCGATGGTTTAAAAGCATAGGGACAAGGGAGATGGGCTGAGCGGTGGTGGACGAGGGAGATGGGCTGAGCGGTGGCATGCTGTGCAATAGGTGATTGACCTGCTAGGGCCAAGTTTGGAGGATCTCTTCAATTTCTGCTCGCGCAAATTTAGTCTCAAGACGGTGCTCATGCTTGCAGAGCAAATGCTCAGGTCAGTGCGCGATCTCACTCTTCATCTGTTCGCGTGTGTGCATGTGTCGTGGCGTTTGAGCCGAGGTGAAGAACGAGACACAGCATGGGGCACAACATGAGCTGGTGGCGTGGTGGGGGGCTGTTGGCGTGGGGTGCGCGGGGCGGGAGTATGCAAGAGTAGTGGATTGATCTTGCTTGCATGGATTTGGATTTGTTGCAAGCAAGGCCAGCTATTTGATGATGCACCCCTGGGTTGCAGGTTTAGGGCCCTAAACACTGAGGTTGCGGGTTTTATCGTACACCCCATGCCTGGAGGTGTTTGGTGCTGCATGTGTTTTTTCACGCAGCAGCATGCACATGCACAGCCAGACGCAGACGCGGGCATGGGTGTCCGGGGGGGTATACCAGTGTGGACAACTAGCTGTGAACAACTTGACTTGACAACTACTTGTCCACAATCCTCATCTGCCGTCCCTGACGGCAGATGAGAATCCAGGGACGGCAGATGAAAATCGTTCGTTGACAAATAGTTGCCAAGTCGGCAGATGAGAATCATGGACAACTAAGGCTTCAGTTGCCAAGTTGTTCACAACTAGTGGTCAACGGCAGATGAGAATCGTGGACATCTAGTTGTCAATTCAAGTTGTTCACAACTAGTTTAGGGTTTAGGGTTTAGAGCCATGAATACTTGTGAATACCTCTCATTGTTTTGGTTCTTGTTGTTTAGCCATTCATGTAGTAGCCTGTAGGGGGAATAATCGTGAATTACTGGATTATTGTTGTTTGCCGTGAATTACTAGATTATTGTTGTTGCCGTCAAATTGGTGGCATGTAATGTTGACTGCGCGTGGTGTTCGGCGGTGATCGCAAGTCAAGGCACACAGGGTTGTGGGGCCACCTTGATCGCAAATGTCACGTCCCCGACAACTTTTTGCTTTGTAGGGGGCATGTAGAAAGAAGTTGCGTTGTGTGTGGTGTCAGTTTCTATTTTTGGGGTCGCGAGGGCGAGTGTTGTTGAGCAGCGTGTCGTTTGGTGCGTGCGAGAGCGAGAGTGTTTAGCGACATCAGCTGCTTCGCAGCAGCTGCTTTGAAAGCAGGGATTTGAAAGCAGGGTGGTGAGGATGGATGTTTTGTGACGAACGTGTGTGTGTGTTGGGGCAGGCGAATTGAGTTACGAATGTGGCAGTCGAAGTGAGTTGGTGACGAATGTGTGTGTGTGTGATGATGGGGCAGTCGAATCGAGTTCGTGCACTCGAAGAGCTTCATCCACAGAGATATCAAGCCCGACAACTTCCTCATGGGTCTGGGCAAGAAGGCCAACCAGGTACCTGTGTGTGTGTGTGTGTGTGTGGGCAAGAAGGAGGCCGACCAAGTATTTGTATGTGAGTAAGCATGCATGTATGCGGCATGTATGCATTTAGATTTAGGTTTAGGTTTTAGGGTTTAGATATCCCCTTCTGTGACAGCTTTGGTGTGGGGCACTGTAAACCAGGTTAATATCATCGATTTTGGCCTCGCGAAAAAGTACCGGGACCCCAAGACACACCAACATATACCTTACAGGGAGAACAAGAACCTCACTGGCACTGCACGATATGCCTCCATTAACACTCAGTGAGTGTCTAAACCCTATGCCTCCATTAACACCCATTGAGTGTCTGCCTCCTTCACCCATGTGTGTGTGTGTGTGTGTGTGTGTGTGTGTGTATTCGGCGGCTCTCCCGCGCGTGATATAAAGTTCCAAAATCCCCCGGAAACTCCTGTGAGGGTAACACACAATAGCGGCGCGTACGCTATTCTGTGAGAAGGTACATTTTTCTAACCCCAGGTCATTTCACCAAAAAACCTGAAGTTGGTCTTGGTGGAGGCAGTGCACTGATGCTAGTCTCTCTCTCTCGCGCGCGATTTCTCTCGCCCGCTCTCTCTCGCTTGGAGCAGTCTGGGCATCGAGCAGAGCCGCCGCGACGACCTCGAGTCCTTGGGCTATGTCCTCATGTACTTCAACAGGGGTAGTCTGCCGTGGCAGGGGCTGCGGGCAGCAAATAAGAAGCAAAAGTACGAAAAGATCTCAGAGAAGAAGATGAGCACTCCCGTCGAGCAGCTCTGTACGCTCCCCCCACTGACACACTCACACACGTGTGTTAAGCCCCCCTCTCTGCTCTCACACTCACACACGTGCGTTAAGCTCCCCCCTCTGCTGACACTCTCACACACGTGTGTGTGTACACAAACACACGTGTGTGTGTACACAACCACGCGTGTGTGTTTGTGTGTGTATATGTATGTATATAACTTTGAATGCGTGTGAGTGTGTGTGCTAATGTGTGTGTATCGTGTGTGGGTACAAGTGCGCGTTTCTCTGTGTATGTACATCTATATGTATTTGGCGCTGACTTTGACGGATGGTGGGTGGACAGGTAAGGGCTTCCCGCAGGAGTTCGCGACGTATCTCAACTACGTGCGCGCGTTGCGCTTCGATGACAAGCCGGACTATGGGTACCTGCGCAAGCTCTTCCGCGACCTCTTCATTCGCGAGGGCTTCCAGTACGACTACGTCTTCGATTGGACCATCCTCAAGTACCAAGAGAGCATCCAGCCTGAGAGGCCACAGGGCAATTAAATGGGCCGCGGTGGGCGCATTGATGCGCCGCGGTGGGCCTGTGATAAAGCTTGGGAGCGTATGCGGTCGATGGGCTCCGAAAGATGGTGCGAGGGAGGAATGAGGAGAGGAGGGCGCCGTGAGGAGGAGGGAGGAGCGCTTCACACTACACAACTGCACGTGCATGGTTGCATGTGGGTGAGAAGAGGAGGGATAGAAGAAGGTGGAGAAGAGGGATACAAGAACGTCGTGATGTGCTGCAACATGTGTGCAGGCAGAGACAGAGCAAAGAGAGAGATCGGAACATGCAACATTGATGTTGCCGGGCGCCTAGAGCGAGAGAGAGACAGAGAAGTTTATTGACAATCAATAGATGACTGAAGGTCGGTCAGTACAACGCCCCATCCGGGTGACACCGCCTCTGGGCGCCCGGGGTCCAGCATATGGCGGCGAGTCCACGCCGGCGGAGCGGGCACAAGCATCTCTCCTCGGGTCGGTTCCACACCCTCTTTGGAAGTCTTCGATGGGCTGCTCGTATCTCCTCTTTTTGTATCTCCTCCTCCTATCTTCCGCTCATCTCGCCTGGTGACATGCCATGGAAACGGTGCACGGCCACGCCCTCGGATTTTCGCCGCGCTTGTGCTCCGCAAAAATCCGCCGCGCTTTTGCTCCGCGAAAATCTGGTTTAGGAACTCACCCCCACTCTCTGTTTGGCCTTGTGGCACACCGACCCGCTTTCTCGAGGGTTCGGGATCCCAAACCGATCTCCTGACCCCCCTGGTACAACGGGGCGGGCAGGGATCACCCATTTCCGAAATTCGCCGGGTCTCCTTGGAGGGAGAAGACGTGCGTTGGTGGGGGAGCTGCCCACGTTGGTGGCGCAGCTGTCTTGCCCTGTGCATCATGTCCTGTACCTATACTATGCACATGGCCTCATACCTCGAACTTTCTGTCTTAATCC
>Ga0315905_10007891_pt1 | contig 10759 bp, 5 predicted proteins | sample LakEriMetagenome_5_FD_203522 | JGI IMG/M metagenome (GOLD analysis project Ga0315905, IMG submission 203522) | Freshwater fungal communities from buoy surface, Lake Erie, Ohio, United States - Buoy 4 MA121 | ecosystem: Environmental > Aquatic > Freshwater > Lake | place: USA: Lake Erie, Ohio... | reverse complement strand
GTGTCCATAGAGTTCATCGTCGTTGTCACCTCCATCGAGTGTGTCGTTGCCGGATCCACCGGCATGCTCATCGTCGCCATAGAGTTGGTCATTCCCGCTTCCACCTCGGAGGATGTCATTACCGGGGGTTGCACCCCCATAACCATCACCCCAAATTCGATCATTCCCTGCGTTCCCTTCGATCGTGTCGTTCCCTTCATCACCCCTCAGGTGATCATTCCCAGAACCACCCTGGATAGTATCGTTGCCGTTACCTCCGTAGGCATAGACAGATGAGGAAGTCGCAGTTGCATCGAGCGAATCATCTCCGGAGGTTAATGCGATGACGAACCACTCCACAGAGACATTGGGAGACAGAACGCCATCGGCTTGATAGTCGGTAGCGCTTATGAGGACATTGGACTTTCCGCTGTCATCCATGCGGTCGTAACCGCTACCGCCAATGAAGACATTGGCACCGCCGTGTCCATAGAGTTCATCGTCGTTGTCACCTCCATCGAGTGTGTCGTTGCCGGATCCACCGGCATGCTCATCGTCGCCATAGAGTTGGTCATTCCCGCTTCCACCTCGGAGGATGTCATTACCGGGGATTGCACCCCCATAACCATCACCCCAAATTCGATCATTCCCTGCGTTCCCTTCGATCGTGTCGTTGCCGTCATCTCCATACAGGTGGTCGTTCCCAGAACCACCCTTGATAGTATCGTTGCCATTGCCGCCGTAGACGGTGATTCCGATACCGACCCAGAGGCTGGCATCAATGGTGTCGTTGCCGTCATTGCCGTTGATGGTGATTTGAGTAACGCTAACTGCGAGAATCGACTGCTCTCCAGGTAGGGTGCTGTCGGCGTCGATATCGCTGACCAAGTTACCCCCCAGCGCGATGTCGTGACGGAAATGGCCGCTTGGAGCGACCGATATCGCCACCATATCGTCCCCGTTACTTCCGTTGAGGGTGACCTGGGTTGCCGATAGGGATATATCGAAGGCCATCAACTTCCGAGATTCAAAGGCTTCGATCGCAAGTATCCTTCGCCAAGCCCGTTGCCTGGATGCACCGCGTAGCACTCCCATCTGGAGACGGCGTCGTTGGATCATGGTGTCAAATAGTTGCGACCATCGCATCGTGGTAGTCTCCCGGATCGATTCGTAGTTGATTGACGAAAAGTCTTGGTTGCAAGGCACAGTCAAGCTTAGAGAAAGACCTGAATGGGTCGGTGCTGCGACAGGGTGTTTGAAAACCCCGACGAGCCATTTGAGAAAAAGGAAAGACTAGAAGGAAAAAATGAGTCGTTTTATTTCGGTGCTACCCAGTTGCGTGATGAACGGTTACTGAGTTAACCAATCCTCATGTCCTAGCGAACAGCCACCTATTTTGGAGGGAAGCCATCCAATTGGGGGATTGTAGCGATCCCCTGCTTTGTGGGGAATAAGGAGAAGCGAGGCGACGGAGATTTTTTTCTCCTTCTGATTTCATCCTGATTCCTTGGAAGCGGTGATGTCATTGAGCAACTTGTGCAATGCTCGCGGAATGGTCTTGGGACCCAGACAATTGCCTGGAATTAGCCAAGCAGTGCCACATTTTTCGTAGGAAGAGGCGCGAGGAATCGCCAGCACAACGATGGCTCCGCAAAGCCAAGATAGATCGAGATACGGGAGAAAAATTCAGGGTGAGGCGACAATGGAGCGACCGGTTGCTAGCAATGGGAATGCTTGACATATTCCATCATCCGGAAAAAGAAACTCGTTTGCCGAAGGATCCTTACCGCTCGCATCCCAGACCCGTAGGGTGTGTGAGCCGGGGCGAGGGCGTTGGAGGGTGATGCAGGGAAACCTGCCCCGCGAACACACCAGGGGTTGGTAACGGCGCGGTGCCTTGGTTCTGGTGTGTTCCGCGGCGGAGTGATTTGCGCGCGGTGCTCAATGTATTCCGGCCGCGTCACACACCCTACGAAGAGGTGTAGGATTCCGCGTGGCACGGGCTTCCCGCCCGTGCGTGTGCTGGAGAGACCCGTAGGGTGTGTGAGCCGGGGCGAGGTGACGCAAGGCGCGGACGGGTAGGGGCACGTGGTGACGGCGTTGGAGGGTGACGCAGGGAAACCTGCTCCGCGAACACACCAGGGGTTGGTAACGGCGCGGTGCCTTGGTTCTGGTGTGTTCCGCGGCGGGGAGATTTGCGCGCGGTGCGAGAATCGCTCGGGCCGCGTCACACACCCTACGAAGAGGTGTAGTTTCAACTGATCGTAGCGACGAGGATGAGATGCCCGATTACAGAAGACTGATGGTGCCCGGTGGAATCTACTTCCTTACTGTCGTGACGAAAAATCGATTTCCCTACTTTCAAAACTCAGGTGCTTGCGAAATCCTCAAGCAATCATGGCTGAAAACAATGAAAGAAATGCCTTTCCACAATCTTGCATCTGTTCTGCTACCCGACCATTTTCATTGTCTATGGATCCTTCCACCGGGAGATACAAAGTTCTCGAAACGAATTGGACGCATCAAAAGTCGATTTACGATTGCATGGCTTCGGCAGGATGGTTTTGAAAGCGTCGTTTCGGAGTCGAATTCAAAACACGGAAATCGGGGGATTTGGCAGAGACGGTTTTGGGAGCACTTGATCCGAGACGAAAAGGACCTTGAGTCGCATTTCGATTACATCCATTACAATCCGGTTAAACATGGGTATGTGTCACGTTCCATAGACTGGAAGTACTCAACTTTTATGAACTATGTGGAATCAGGTCATTACGACTCAACGTGGGGAACAACTGTGCCTGAGAGCATCCGACATCTTGACGTCGAGTGAGTTTTTTCATTCTAAGTGGTTTCAAATATCCGTTAGCGCTACGCGACCATTCCAGGGGTTGGTAACGGGAAGGGGCTTTGGTTCTGGTGTGTTCCGCGGCGGAGTGATTTGCGCGCGGTGCGAGAATCGCTCGGGCCGCGTCACACACCCTACGAAGAGGCTTGTCGTCCCGCCCGTGCATGTGCTGGTACAGACCCGTAGGGTGTGTGAGCCGGGGCGAGGTGACGCAAGACGCGGAAGGGTAGGGACGCGTGGTGACGGCGTGGGAGGATGACGCATGGAAACCTGCCCCGCGAACACACCAGGGGTTGGTAACGGGATGAGGCCTTGGTTCTGGTGTGTTCCGCGGCGGAGTGATTTGCGCGCGGTGCGAGACGTATTCATGCCGCGTCACACACCCTACGAAGAGGCTTGGCGTCCCGCCCGTGCATGTGCTGGAGAGACCCGTAGGGTGTGTGAGCCGGGGCGAGGTGACACAAGACGCGGAAGGGTAGGGACGCGTGGTGACGGCGTTGGAGGGTGACGCAGGGAAACCTGCTCCGCGAACACACCGGGGGTTGGTAACGGCGTGGGGCCTTGATTCTGGTGTGTTCCGCGGCGGAGTGATTTGCGCGCGGTGCTCAATGTGTTCCGGCCGCGTCACACACCCTACGAAGAGGTGTAGGATTCCGCGTGGCACGGGCTTCCCGCCCGTGCATGTGTTGGAGAGACCCGTAGGGTGTGTGAGCCGGGGCGAGGTGACGCAAGACGCGGAAGGGTAGGGACGCGTGGTGACGGCGTGGGAGGATGACGCATGGAAACCTGCCCCGCGAACACACCAGGGGTTGGTAACGGGAAGGGGCTTTGGTTCTGGTGTGTTCCGCGGCGGGGTGATTTGCGCGCGGTGCGAGAATCGCTCGGGCCGCGTCACACACCCTACGAAGAGGCTTGGCATTCCGTGTGGCACGGGCGTTCCGCCCGTGCGTGCGCTGGCAAATACCCTACGAAGAGGCGTTAGGGCATTTTTCAGGTTGGGGCGCCAACTACTTCCCGGACAGACGGCGAAGGACCTCGATGCCGCGATCGATGGTGGCGTCAGGTGCCGCAAACGATATCCGGAAGTGGGTGTCCCGCTGCGAAAAAATACCTCCCGGTATGATCAGCAATCCATTCTCGATCGCGCGATGCACAAACTGCGTCCCGTGGCCCCCCGGGGCCTTTGGGAAGATATAGAACGCCCCAGTGGGCTTGGTGAATTCGTAATATCCCTCCAGACCCGCCACAATCCGATCGCGTTTGGCGGCATAGTCGCGATAGTAGCTGGTCATGTCCAGATCGAGAGCCGCAAGGCCTGCCCACTGCACCGGCTGCGGGGCGCAGACGAATGAGTATTGCTGCAGCTTGATCATCGTCTGAATCACTTCCGAGGGACCATGCAGGTAACCCAGTCGCCAGCCGGTCATCGCATGGCTCTTGGAAAATCCGTCGATCACCAGTGTGTCCGGATGGTACTTCGCCGGCGATTCCATCGGACTATCAAAGCTGAAGCCGCTGTAGATTTCATCGGAGACAAGAACCAAGTTGTTCTCCGCAGCGATTTCCGCCAGCCCCTGGACCTCCTCACGCGTGGCGGTGACGCCGGTGGGGTTGCAAGGAGAATTGAACAGAATCATCTTCGTCTGCGGGGTGATCGCATCGCGCACTCGCTGCAGTGGGATCCGAAAGTCAGGATACGTATCGATCATCACCGGTACGCCACCCATCATCTTGATGAGAGCCGGGTACATGACGAAGTAAGGATCAAAAACGATGACCTCGTCCCCCGGATTGATCAGGCTCCACATCGTCAACACCAGGCCACCACTAGTCCCCGAGGTGATGAAGACCTTGCGGTCCGGATGGCCAAATTTCTGGTCGATCTCCTCCTGCAGCCGCTTTAGCAGCGGAGCGATCCCCTGCGTGGGCGAGTAGGCATTCTTGCCTGACTGGATCGCGTCGATGCACGCCTGCTTGATCGGCTGGGGAACATCGAAGTCCGGAAGGCCAATCGATAGGTTGATCGGGTCTTTCATCGTCGCCGCCAGATCAAAGACCTTGCGAATCCCGCTGCTGTCGAACGCTTTGGCGCGGTCGGCGATCCATCGATCGGGCGTGGACATGACTTGCTCCTGAAGCTACCTGGGCTCTTCCACCCGGCCTCTGTCTGCCGGGGGTTCTCACTGCGTTTTTTCTTACTCGGTTTTGCCTACTGCGATGCCGATCCAGCCGCCAGCAAGCGCGGTGCAATCGATGCCGACTCAGTGTACCCAGCCATGCAACTGGCACCAGCGGCGATTACCTTGCCTGAGCGACTTCCTCACCCCGCCGCAGGAATTCGAGCAAATCCCGGAATTGCTGTGGGCCAAGCAATGGCAGGAGCCCTTCTGGCATCAAGGATTTCCCTGAACTAGTCAATTGCTCCAGTTCCCTCCGCTCGATCCGCTCCTCTTTCCCCTGCGCGGTCTTCAGCACCACCGCCTGATCGTTCGACTCCAGCAGAATCCCCACCACAACCTGTTGGTCGGTGGTGACCGCCTGAAAGACTTGGTACCTAGGGTCGACTTCGCGGCTGGGTTCCGCAACCGACAGGGCGATCTGGTCGTTGGCCTTAGCCGCCAGGGAGCCCAGGGCCGGGCCGATGTCCTGTCCGATCCCATGGATGCGATGGCAACTGGCGCAGTGCTTCTGGAAGTGCTCCTTGCCTGCCGAAATGTTTCCTGGATCTCGCCATGCCGTGCGGTAATCGGGTGCAATCGATTCCCACTGGATCGACTGATTCGCTCCTCGAAGTTTGGCGCCTCGGGCGGCCACTTGGGGATCTTTTTGGGAGGTGATGGTCGACCAAGCATCGCCAGGGATCTGCTCGGGGGATAGCTTCCCAGCGTCGATCTGATCCAGCAGCCGGGCGATGCTGGCGGGTCGCTGCAACAGGGACCGCACTGCGACCGGGATCAGCTCGGGTGGCAGACTTGCCATGCCATCGATCAGTTGATCCTGTCCCGCTTCATCGCGGAACCAACCTTGCTCCATCGCCGCTCGCTTCCAGGCGATCGGGGCATCAGCCGATAGCACCATGGAGCGTAGCGGCAACAGCTGCTCTGAGGGGAGAGTGGCGACCAGGGAAGCGGTGGCCAGCAGTTGCGGTGAGGCGCTGGGTTCTGAGAGCTGCTTGGCGATCGGCTGCACAACCTGCTCCTGACGCCAGAGGGCGAACCGCGCTTTCGCCGCCTCGTCGGGAAGATTGGCAGCTCGAGGGAAAAGCCGGGCGATCGATCCCTGCAGCCGCGAGGCAAGTTGCGTTTGGTCGGATTGCTGCAGGTGGCCGTGAAGGTCGAGGAGTGGGACTGGACCGCCTGCAAGAAGGGTTTGATAGACCGCTGCATCGATCCAGGGATCGGGCAGGGAGGCGGCGTACGCGTTCATCCAGAAATCGAGGATTTGGCTGGCCTGGCTTCCGAGGCTGGCTTCGACAGCGGCGCGCAGTGGATCGTGTTCCCACATCCCCAAGGGAACTTCCTTGAGGAATGCCAGACGCACCGCAAGGTCGGGGAAGAGCTTTTGGGAGGCCGCTGCGGCAGCAAATCGTACCTTGGGGTTGGGATCGCTGGCCAGTTGTTTGGCGCGGCTAGCGAGCAGCTGGGTCATCCAGTCGGGGTGGTCGATTCGATGGAGTGAGGCTAGCGTGCGAAAACGGACGGCAGGATCTGGATCGTCCAGCAGCGCCTCCAGGCAGTCATTGTCCAATCCGTCGGGCAGCACGGCCAGCAGAGAGGCAGCAGCCAGCCGACCCTCGGGGGAGTTGCCCGAAGTCGCGATGACTCGAATCGATTTCGTGGCCTCGCGATCGGATCGCTGTCCCCCTTGCAGCTGTTGATAGAGCAGACGCGAAGCGGTTTCACGGTGCCATCCGTTCCGATGTTCCAGTCGCCGAGCCAGGTCGTCGAGGGAAAGAGCGGCGAGGTCTTCGGTGGTGCGGCGGATGGGACGATCGCTGCGACGGACCCGCCAGATGCGACCTCGATCGCGACCGCTGGTCAGATCGGTTTGCTTCTTGATCGGAGGAGGCAGGCTAGCCGGATGCTCGATCACCTCGCGGTACATATCGAGCAGATAGAGGGTGCCGTCGGGGCCATTGGCCAGTTGGACCGGTCGGAACCAGATGTCGCTGGATCGAACCAACTCCGATTGGTCATCGACGCGCCGTCCCTGCCACCACATGCCATCTTCGGAGAGCTGCTTGCGGTGGACCAGATTCCCGCCGACGTCACTGACCAGTGCGGTGGGTGGCACGTTGCCCCACTGATCCCCATCGAAGAAAAGGACTCCCGTGGCCCCCGTAAAATACCCAGCGGCTCGTCCGTTCCCTTCGATGATCCCCTGAAACTGGCCTGTGACCCGGAGGTGGGTTCGCCACTGGCGCCATGCCTCCACCGGCGACAGCCGATAGACGTCGGCTTGCGGGCCGTCGACGGCGATGCTGCGACGCCAGGGAAAAGAAGTGGAAAGCGGAGTCTGCTGGAGGTTGGGGAATTCCCAGCCAAGCACCTGTTGCAGGTGGTCGCTGTTGCTGCTGACCAGTTTGTCTCCCCAGGAGGTGAAGTCCATGCCGTGCTGGCCGCCACCCAAAGTCGTTTCGATGGGAGCCCCTTGAGGATCGATCGCGATATCGCGGCCGCGGACATCGAGAGGATTTTTGGCCAGAGCGCCGGTCAATTGGCCTCCGCTGGTGCTGGTCGACAGATGCCACCGTTGATCGAGTCCCCAGCGGAAGGAGTTGGCCAGTCCCTGGACGTTGGCGCGGCTGAAGCCATCCAGCAGCAGGTCCCCTTGATCCGAGCGGAAGGTCGGCTCACCGAAGGGGCGCGTGGCATCGAAAGCGATCATTTGCGGCGGTGCGACCACCCAGAGTTTACTGCCAGCTAGCGCCACAGCTGTGGGCCAGCTGAGTTGTTCGACGAGGACTTCGGAGCGATCCATGGTGCCGTCGCCGTCGGTATCTTCCAGCCGGCGAATGCGGCCAAGGTGTTCCTTGTCCTGTTCGCTGTAGTCGATCATCTCGACCACAACCATCCGCCCTTGTGGGTCGAACTCCATGGCGATGGGATCGCAAACCAACGGTTCCGAGGCAACCAGTTCGATCGCAAAGCCGTCGGCCAGTTGGAAGGTGGTTGCCGCGTCGGCGGCCGCCGTTGGCGGGACTCTTGGAAGAACGACCTCGTCCTGGGCCTGGCAAAGTGGGAGCGGGACTAGCAGGCCAAGGATCCAGCCACCTTTTTTTCGGATCGACAGCCCGCGGCTGGTTGTCGAGGGGAGAAAGGATGCGTTGGAGCGAACGAGGGAGTGGGAGTGCCGGAGTTTCATGGTGCGCGGCCTGATGGGAGATATGGTTGGCTTGGATCTGGCGGGGGCAGTGTTAGGAGGGATTCGGACGCAGGGGATGGATGATCCGATTATAGCTTTGGAATTTCAGCGCCGCATTCCGCCGACCATCTACGTGGCACGGGCGTCCCGCCCGAGCGTGTGCTGGAGAGACCGTAGGGTGTGTGAGCCGGGGCGGTGGTGCCTCAAGATGCGGAAGGGAAGAGCTGCGTGGTGACAGGATTGGACGGTGACGCATGAGAGCCTGCCCCGCGAACACACCAGGGGTTGGTAGCGGCGCGGGACATTGGTTTTGGTGTGTTCCGCGGCGGCGAGATCTGTGTGCGGTGCCGATCACGCTGGGGCCGCGTCACACACCCTACGAAGAGGCGCGGCGTTCCGCTCGTGCATGTGCTAGAGAGACCCGTAGGGTGTGTGAGCCGGGGCGAGGGCGGTTGGCGGGTGGTGTGGTAAAACCTGCCCCGCGAACACACCAGGGGTTGGTAACGGGATGGGGCTTTGGTTCTGGTGTGTTCCGCGGCGGGGTGATTTGCGCGCGGCGCTGGTGGCATCTAGGCCGCGTCACACACCCTACGAAGAGGCGCGGCGGTTCGGTTTGCGAGGGGAGCTGGAGAGACCCGTAGGGTGTGTGAGTCGGGGCGAGGGCGTTGGCGGGTGGTGTTGTAAAACCTGCCCCGCGAACACACCAGGGGTTGGTAACGGGATGGGGCTTTGGTTCTGGTGTGTTCCGCGGCGGGGTGATTTGCGCGCGGCGCTGGTGGTCTCTAGGCCGCGTCACACACCCTACGAAGAGGCGCGGCGGTAAGGGTTGCGTGCGGCGCTGATGGTCTCCGGGCCGCGTCACACACCCTATGAAGAGGCGCGGCGGTTCGGTTTGCGTGCGGTGCTGATGACAATCGGGCCGCGTCACACACCCTACGAAGAGGCGCCGGGGGTCGTCTTGCGAGCGGCGCTGATGACAATCGGGCCGCGTCACACACCGTTCGAAGATCGCAAGTCCCGCTCCAGATCACTCGGGGACCGGTTCGATCGATGCCGACATGCTTCCTTTGCACTTGGCGCTCAGAGGATCCTTGCCAAATGCATGGATCTGATCTCGTTTCAATTCCGCATGTTCCTTGGTGGTCGTCAGGCAGATGCATCTCCCCGACTTGTCGACTTCTTCAGCGAGCTTGAAACCTTTTTCGACCGAATGACCAAAGAGTTCTTGCAGCATTCGAATCACGTAGGCGTAGGTGTGTTCCGAGTCGTCCCAAAGGATGACGTTGTAACGTGGCTGTCGCTTCGGTTTTTGATTCTTTTTATCGACCGGTCGCACGACGACTTCTTCGGCGACTGCTGCATTCGAATCACTCATCAGATCCAAACCTTCCTGATCGGGATGGGATGCTTTCTCACGTCGGCTACACCCCTGATGCTTTCTCGAACAGGCAAGTGGGGGCCAGTGAAAGAGACATGGGTCCAATCGAGCGATCGTTTCGCGATTGCGGGTAGCGATCACCGACCGATTGGATGACTAGAGAAGCCGAAGGGTTCCTCGAAAAAAAGGGATCTTCCTGGCCTCATTCTTCATTGTACGGTCGATGGGTTGAAATTCAATTTCCTTCGGTAAAAACCGTCTGCATGCAGGGAAATCGTCCAGTGTCCGATGGGGCTACCTGTGGTGGATTCCTGAGAGCGAGGGTGGGGGAGTGACGTTCCCTCCCGCACGGGTTGGCTGGACTGCGGTATCTTAAGAAGCTTTGGTGTCGGGGGAGATCGGGCCCATGGTTTTGGGGCTCCCTCCCCGACAGATGGGTGATGATGTCCTAGCGGGATCACTCGCGGTAAACCTCAGATTCTGGGATCGATGGAAGGGGATGAACATGGCCGACATGGGAAGCATCGAGCGGTATTTGGAGGGCCAGCGAGAGGAGCATCTGGGGGCTTTGTGCGAGTGGTTGCGGATTCCGAGTGTTTCTGCCGACCCTGGGCAATCGGAGGCGATGTTGCAGGCGGCTGACTGGGTGCAGGACCGATTTCGCAAGTTAGGTTGGAAGACGGAGAAGTTGGGAAGTGGCGGGCCTCCCCTGGTTTACGCGGAGAGTCCACCGGTGCCTGGCAAGCCGGTGGTCTTGGTCTATGGGCATTACGACGTGCAGCCTGCCGATCCGCTGGAGCTTTGGAAGAGTCCCCCATTCGATCCGCAGGTTCGAGACGGCAACCTGTATGCACGCGGTGCTACCGACGACAAGGGGCAGGTGCTGACGCATATTCTCTCCGTAGCGGCTTGGCAGGAGTCTGGACAGAAGCTGCCACTGCAGATCAAGTTTTTGATCGAGGGGGAGGAGGAGCAGGGGAGTGAGGTGCTGGGTCGTACGTTGCCCCAGATCGCCGACCGACTGAAATGCGACGTGATCGTCATCAGCGATTCATCTCAGTACGCCGTGGGACAGCCGGCCATCACCTATGGACTGCGCGGGATCGCCTATTTCGAATTGCGGGTGACCGGTCCCAAGCAGGATCTGCATTCGGGGAGTTTTGGCGGTGCGGTCGCCAATCCGGCCTTGGCGC
>Ga0315905_10007890_pt1 | contig 10759 bp, 10 predicted proteins | sample LakEriMetagenome_5_FD_203522 | JGI IMG/M metagenome (GOLD analysis project Ga0315905, IMG submission 203522) | Freshwater fungal communities from buoy surface, Lake Erie, Ohio, United States - Buoy 4 MA121 | ecosystem: Environmental > Aquatic > Freshwater > Lake | place: USA: Lake Erie, Ohio... | reverse complement strand
GCGAAGTCCACTTCAACCACACTGAAAGCAGCAGGAATTGCGTCCTTACTCATCAATGTGTGAATACCTGTTGCCTGGCGAATCTTTGACAATGCGACAACTTCGTCGCGGTTGCCGGCGACAACGCGCGGTGCAACACCACGAGGAGCCGCAGCAGGTGCCGCACTTGCGGTTGTTGCAGGTGCAGCCACTGGTGCTGAACCCTGAAGACCAATGGCAGCCATTGCGTCATCACGTGTGATGCGTCCACCAGGCCCTGTGCCCTGAATGCGCGAAACGTCGAGACCATTTTCAGCGATGAGCTTTCTCACCACGGGCGACAACACCACCCCTGTCAACGAAGCTGAAGAAGATGGAGTTGAACTACTTGGCGCAGGAGCGGGAGCTGGCGCCGCCTGGGGAGCAGGAGCAGTTGGTGCTGGCGCTGCAGCTGCTGGCGCCGCTTGTGGAGTTGGAGCAGGCGCGGGCGCTGGTTCAGGTTCCGAAACCTTCGCACTTGTGCGGGTTTCGGGTTCTGAGGCCGGCGACGAAGCGCCTGCACCAGCTGATGAGGCGTCGCCAACGACGGCGATGACAGTGCCGACGGCGACCGTGTCACCTTCGGCGACGCGAATCTCGGTCAATACGCCGGCGATCGGCGATGGCACTTCAGTATCAACTTTGTCTGTTGACACTTCGAACAATGGCTCGTCGGCAGCGACGATGTCGCCAATCTTCTTAAACCATCGTGTGATGGTTCCTTCGGTGACTGTTTCGCCGAGTTGCGGGAGTGTGATCTCTGCCATTGTCGTAGTTCCTTGCGTTGCGATTTAAGAGTTGATGCTGCGGCCGGTGAGAGACATCACTGTCTCGCCGAACAATTCAGAGAGGCTCGGATGCGGCTGAATGAAGTGTGCAATCTCATCAACAGTTGCTTCCCAGTTCACTGCGAGATATCCGCCCGACAACTGCTCGGTCACCCATGGGCCCACCATGTGCACACCAAGAACTTGACCAGCTGAACCATCAGCGTTTTTCTTCGCGATGATCTTCACGAGACCGTCGACTTCACCGAGAATCATTGCGCGGCTGTTGGCGCGGAACTGATGCTTTGCAACAACTACGTCGTATCCAGCCGCTTTTGCTGCTTCTTCGCCCGGACCAGCCCATGCAACTTCAGGGCTGCAGTAGATAGCCCAAGGAACTCGGTCGTAATCGACAGGGATTGCGTTCTCGCCTAATAACTGCTGCACCACAAGAATTGCTTCGGCGTATGCAACGTGAGCGAGCTGTGGCGTGTTGATGAGGTCACCAATTGCATACACACCATCAACTGATGTTGCGCAGTACTCATCGACTTCAACAAAACCGCGATCACTAACTGCGACCTTTGTGTTACCCAAGCCCAATTGATCAGCGAAGGGACGACGTCCCACCGACACGATGACTGCATCAACTTCCAATGTCTCGCCTTCACCAAATGACAACACAGTGGAACCACTGCCTGTTGGTGTGTGACCCTTCACGGCAACGCCTGTCTTGATGTCGATCTTCTTTTTCTGGAAGGAACGAACAACAACGTTGGCAAGGTCGGCGTCAAGACCAGGAAGGATCTTTGGAAGACCTTCAAGAATGGTGACTTGAGAGCCAAGGTCAGCAAATGTCGATGCAAATTCGCATCCGATAGCGCCACCACCGATAACGGCGATGCGTGCAGGAATGCGATCAAGCATCAGCACTTCGTCGGACGTCATGATCGGACCACCAGGTTCGAAACCAGGAATCACGCGCGGCACACTTCCCGCAGCGAGGATGACAGCATCACCCTTCACCTGAGTCACAGTTCCATCTTCTGCAGTGACTGAAACAGAGTTGTCGGCATTCAATGCGCCAACACCCAACAAGTAGGTCACCTTCTTGACTTTGACAAGTCCGGTGAGACCCTTCACCAAGCCATCAACAATCTTTTGCTTGCGAGCTTGTGCAACAACAAAGTCTGTTGTTCCGACAGTGACATCGATGCCAAAGTCAGAAGCATGCTCTGCATGGCGACGCGCAGCAGCAGTTTCCAAGAATGCTTTGGCTGGGATACAGCCACGGTTCAGACAGGTGCCACCGATGGTGTCTTTTTCGACAAGAGCGACATTGAGCCCAGCCGATGCACCGTAAAAGGCCGCGGCGTATCCGCCGGGACCGCCGCCAACAACAACGAGGTCGTACTGGTCAGCCATGGGGGTCTTCTCCAATCATCGATACGACGCTGTACCGACGCCTTATACGGTAGCCGTTTGGCCTAAGGAGCCCACTGAGATTGCTCGCCCGCCCTCAGGTAGGCGACGGTCACACTGCCTGTGCTCCCCGGAAAACCCACCACGCATGTCGCGACAGTCTCCACAGTTGTCTCCCGACACGTCGACTTCGACAAGACAGGAGAGATCACTGTGCCATTGGCCAACAGGCGCCAGCCCTCTGCCCCATTTGTCCCTTTAACACCCACCATGGTCACGGTGACCAAGGTGGCGTCGGCTGATTGCTCAACTCCTGTCACTGAAACGGTCATATCAGCCAAGGTTTTGCTTGTTCCCAACGAGAAAACGACTGCTTCGACGTCTTCGGTTGCCATCTGGAACAGCTTGACGCCCCCAGCCAACATGACAGCAAGGCCGCAGACAAGTGCGGTGAGGATGAGTTTGCGAGTGCTCATGAGCCCCTCAGGCTACGCCCCTCCCCCTGATGCCACATAGAACAGGACTTCGGTCACCGAAGTAGCGGGGAACAACAATCGTCCTCGGGGGGTTGACTGTGGCATGAAGATTCTTGTTACCGGTGCCTCTGGCCTGATTGGCCGCGCGCTTACCACCGAACTGAAAGCCCAAGGGCACACCGTGGTGGCTGCAGTTCGCCGCGAGCCGCGCCGTAACGATGAAGTGCAGTGGGATCCCAAGACAGGAACAATGAGCCCAGCCGCTTTCGACGGTGTTGATGCAGTTGTCCACCTCGCTGGTGCCGGCATTGGTGACAAGCGCTGGACCGATTCCTACAAGATGGAAATTCTCGAAAGCCGCACACTCGGCACCGCACTTCTTGCCAACACCATGGCATCGCTCGAGACAAAGCCGAAGGTATTTCTCTCCGGCTCTGCAATCGGCATTTACGGTGCAAGCGATGACGACATCTTGGAAGAGACATCCGCAGACGGAGAAGGCTTCCTTGCCGATGTGTGTTGTGCATGGGAAGACGCAGCAGCACCTGCAGCGGCTGCAGGAATCCGCACAGTGTTTTTACGCACTGGCATTGTGTTGTCAACACAGGGTGGTGCATTGAAGAAGCAGTTGCCACTTTTCAAACTTGGTCTTGGTGGCAAGTTCGGCAACGGCAAGCAGTGGCAGAGCTGGATCAGTATCACCGATGAGGTGCGAGCCATCATTCACCTTCTGACGTCTCCACTCTCTGGTCCTGTGAACCTCACTGCACCAGAGCCAGTCACAAACGCAGAGTTCACCAAGGTGCTCGCGTCAACGCTGTCCCGTCCTGCACTGTTCCCCATTCCACCATTCGGTCCAAAACTGCTCCTCGGTGGCGAACTTGCGAACGCGCTCCTCTTCACCGGACAACGAGTCATCCCGAGTGCTCTCACTCGTGACGGCTTTGTGTTCTCGCATCAAACACTTGATGTCGCACTTCGTGCTCTACTGAAGAAGTGACACACACTCCCCTTCCCTCACACTGCGACGTTGTCATCGTCGGTGCCGGGCTTGCAGGCCTCGTTGCCGCACGAGTGCTTGAACAACACGGCATTGCACCACTCTTGCTTGAATCATCAGATGGAGTCGGCGGCCGAGTACGCAGCGACATTGTTGACGGTTTCATTCTCGATCGTGGATTCCAAGTTCTCCTCACTGGGTATCCAGAGATCAAACATCACCTCGACATCGAGGCGTTAGATCTTCGAGCATTTGAGCCTGGCGCCAATGTCTGGCGTGAAGGCAAATCACACATCGTGGGCGACCCTTTCCGTCGGCCACTCACATTGGTCAGCACCACCTTTGCCCCCATCGGCACCGTGTGGGACAAAGCACGCATCGCTCTCATGCGGACAAAGTTGAAACGATCAGACCCGAAGCAACTACTGCGCGGTCAAGACATGCCCACGGCAACTGCTCTTCGTGCAATGGGATTCTCTTCCAAGATGATCGAGCGATTCTTTCGCCCGCTTGTGGGCGGCATTCAACTTGACCCGAGTCTTTCCACGTCACGACGAATGTTTGATGTCATCTTTCGCACACTTGCTAACGGAGATTCCGTTGTTCCTGCTCATGGAATGGGACAAATCTCTGAACAACTAGCAGCGTCTCTCACCACCACATCACTGCACCTCAACACCACAGTCACAGCAGTGTCCTCGGGCTCAGTCACATTGGCAAGTGGGCACAGCATCACTGCGAAAGCAATCATCGTTGCTACCGAAGGCCCTGTCGCAGCGAAATTGCTTGGTCTTCCACCGGTTGAATCACGCTCTGCTGGTTGCGTGTATTTCGCTGCGCCGAAGCCACCTGTCGACGGTGCATACGTCATTCTCGATGGTCATGGCCAAGGGCCCGTTCTCAATGTTGCAGTGATGTCGCTTGTATCCCCTCACTACGCACCTGCAGGGCAACACCTGATTGCCGCCGCGTTACCTGGCGTGATCGATGGCGACCTAGAAGATCTTGCTCGCACACAGTTACGCAGCTGGTGGGGCTCCCAAGTGGACTCCTGGACACACCTGCGCACGTACAAGATTCCTCATGGTCAACCTGGACAAGATGCACCCTTCTCGCCGAAGAAGAAAGTGTCCCTCGGCGATGGCCTGTATGTGTGTGGCGACCATCGAGACACAGGGTCAACCCAAGGAGCAATGTATTCGGGCCGTCGATGTGCGGAATTGGTGGCACAACAAGTCAGACTGTCGGCATGAGTTCATCTGATCCATCCAAAATCGTTTCTCGGTCCGTTGTTGTTCCGGCTCCCGCTGCAGACATCTTCAACCTTCTTGCAGACCCACGTCGTCACGGAGAGATCGACGGATCAGGTTCTGTTAAGGCTGCAGATATCAATGCGCCAGAACGCCTGTCGCTGAATGCAAAGTTCGGCATGAAGATGAGAATTGTCGTGCCGTACAACATGATGAACACAGTCGTTGAGTTCGAAGAAGGCGCACGTATTGGTTGGCGCCACATCGGTGGCCACGTATGGCGTTACATCCTTGAGCCAGTCGATGATGGCACCAAAGTGACTGAAGAGTTCGACATGAACACCAGCAAGAGTCAATTAGGACTCAAGATCATGAACGCGCCAGCGAACAACGCAAAGTCAATTGAAAAGACTCTTGCAAACTTGGTGCGTGTCTTTACGAAGTAGTTAGCGAATGTGCTGCGAGACAGCACGACGCAAATACTGACCGCGACCCGCAGCACCAAAGAACTGTCCGCCGTCAACAATCACTTCACCGTGTGACAACACAGTGCGCACCTTGCCGGTGACATTCATGCCTTCATACGCAGAGTGATCCAAGTTCATATGGTGCGTTGCCTGACTGAGAGTCTGCTTCGCTGTTGGGTCATATACCACGACGTCGGCATCGAGACCGATTTGAATCGCGCCTTTTTGAGGAAGACCAAAGAGGCGTGCAGGAGCAGTGGAGCACACTTCCACCCAACGCTCTTCATTGATGTGACCAGCAACAACACCTTGGAATACCAAGTCCATGCGGTGCTCGACTCCACCGATGCCATTCGGCACCACATTGAATGCTTCTCCGTTTGCCAACTTTTGTTCGCGCAAGCAAAACGGACAATGGTCGGTACTCACAACTGCTAATTGATCAACGCGCAGACCTTCCCAGAGGTCGGCTTGATGATGTTCGTGCTTTGAGCGCAGCGGCGTTGAGCAAATGTATGCAGCACCATTAGGCCACCCTTGTTCCAGGTGATCCTCGAGCGACAAGTGCAAATACTGCGGACACGTCTCAGCAAAAATATTGGTACCGCGTGAACGTGCTTCCACCACTTCACGCAATGCATGAGAACTAGAGAGGTGCACGATGTACAGCGGTGCATTGCCTGCAACACGAGCGAGAACACCAGCACGATGCACTGCCTCGGCTTCAAGTTCTGATGGACGAGTGCGCGAGTGAAAATCAGGAGTGAGGTTTCCTGCTGCGATGGCTTGCTCAACCAACACGTCGATGGCCAAGCCATTCTCTGCGTGCACCATGGCCATCAACCCGGTGTCAGCACACAACTGCAGTGCTCGCAGAATTTGACCGTCGTCTGAGTACAAGCGACCCGGATACGCCATGAACAACTTGATGGACGCAACACCCTCTCGCTCAATCAATGAACGCGTATCAATGAGTGCCTGTTCATCTACTCCGCCCAAGACTTGATGCAAGCCCCAGTCGATAACGCATTGACCCTCTGCTTCAGCCATTCGCTTCTCAAACGACTGCAACACATTTCCCCCGGTGCGTTGCTCAGAGAAATCAATGATTGTGGTGGTGCCACCATGGGCAGCTGCGGTCGTCCCCGACAAAAAAGTGTCTGAGGACACCATGGTGCCTGTGTCGAGCTGCATGTGCACATGAGCGTCCACGCCACCGGGAACAACGAGGCATCCTGCAGCATCAATCACTCGGTCATCAAGTCCTGGGGAAATGCCACCAGCAGACCTCGGCACGATGGACTGAAATCGACCGTTCTCGATCGCCACGTCAGCTTCAACCCTGCCATCGGCATTCACCACGGTTCCATTGACAATCAGAGTGCGCACAGAGCAAATCTAAACCCTCATTGGCGTGTTGTCTGTGCTACACCACATACGTGGCAATTTCTCTCCCCCAAGGTTTCACGTCATATGTCGCCAACGTGGGCGTCAAAGACGACAGCAAAGACTTCACCGTGGTCCTCGCCGATACTGGCTCAACATCTGCCGGCGTCTTCACCAAAAGCCGTTTCGCTGGCCCTTCGGTGGAAGTGTCTCGTCGCCACAACACAGGTCATGCACGTGCCATGGTGGTCATCTCAAAAAATGCAAACGTTGCCAATGGTCCCGAGGGTCTCGCACACGCCGAAGAAGTCACTTCATCAGTCGCTGCGAAACTAGGCATCAATGCATCTGAGGTTCTTCTCGCATCAACAGGTGTCATCGGACGCCTGTATCCGATTGAACGTATTCGCACAGGCATCGCTGCACTCCCCTTCCCTTTGCCGGCAAAAGATGCTGAAGAGGTTGCTCGCGGCATCATGACCACCGACACCGTGCACAAGGTTTCAGAGACAACTGTTTCAGGTTCTTCTGCTCGCGTTGTGGGCGTTGCCAAAGGTGTGGGAATGATTGAGCCCGACATGGCGACAATGATCTCCATGATCTTCACCGATGCTGCTGTGTCGTCAAATGAACTCGACGTGGTTTTCCGTCGTGTTGTCAACCGCACGTTCAACTGCGTCTCCATCGACACTGACTCGTCCACGAGTGACACCGCCATTGTGTTGGCCAGTGGCGCAGCAGGTGCTGTTGATGCAACAGCATTTGAAACCGCGCTCGAATCAGTCATGTTGGATCTCACAAAGAAGATCGCTCGCGATGGCGAAGGTGCAGAGACACTCATTGAAGTACAAGTCGACAATGCCCGCGACGAAGCACAAGCAAAGACTGTCGCAAAAGCAATCGTGAACTCTCCACTCGTGAAGACAGCCGTGCATGGCGCAGACCCCAACTGGGGTCGCGTGGCAATGGCTGTTGGCAAGTGCAGCGACTACACCGACATTGATCAGGAAAAGGTCGTCATTCGCTTTGGCGCTCAAGAGGTGTACCCATCACGAGTTGATGAAGCAGGGCTTGCCCAGTTGAGTCAGTACATGAAGGCCGACGACGTTCTCATTCATGTGTCGCTGCAGACTGGCACTGCACAAGCAACCGTGTGGGGCTGTGACCTCACTGACGGCTACGTGCGCATCAACGCCGACTACACCACCTGATTCGCATGGCTCACGTTTCGAATCTTCACCTTTCGCCGGAGCATTCCTTCTCAAAACATTCATGCGATGAAGTCACTCTCATTGCAGGCAGCGGCGTCGAAGGCGATGCGCATTCAGGGCCAACTGTCAAACATCGCTCGCGTGTTGCCATCGACCCCAGCACACCGAATCTTCGACAAGTCCATCTCATCCCACTGGAAACTTTGACAAACCTTGCAACCGAAGGCTTTGAAATTCAACCGGGAGACCTTGGAGAGAACATCACCACTGTCGGAATCAATCTCCATGACATGCCAGTCGGAACCGTGTTGCGAATTGGCGAAGACACTCTCCTGGCACTCACTGGACTACGGAATCCTTGTCAGCAGATTGAACAATTTCGCACAGGACTTCTCAAGCAATGTCTTCCCGAAGATGCCAACGGCACAACACAACGACGTGCTGGAGTCATGTCTGTTGTCATACATGGCGGAATAGTTCGTTGTGGAGATGCAATCGAGATCTCTCTCCCGCCTCTCCCCCATCAACCCTTACAACGGATCTAGCGGGTCTCGAAGTACGCGAAGAGTTTCTCGCGGTACGGCGCAATGCTCTTGTACTCGGCCACATCTTCATGAATCTTGTTCACCAATTCAGCAATGTCCTGCACTAACGGTTGATCTCGTTCCATGAAGTCCGACAACTTCTCCACGTATGTGCGAATTGTGAACAGAATGCCACCGGTCAACGGCAAACGACGCAATGTTTGCCATTCCACTCGGAACCACATGTCGGCTGCATTCATCTCGGTTGTCACCGGCGGAATATCGGGCTGAAACAACGCAGGATGATTTGAGATTCCCCAGTTGGCGCGCCAAATCGGGCGCTCTGGACTTAAGCGCATCATCACTGAGTTCACTGGCGACTTCAGATCCTCTTCATAACGCGCAACTGGTGAGTGAATACTCGCCATCGTGCCGCCGATTTTGTCGGCAAGGCGCCAACGATTCGGTGAACACAATACGGCAGCAGATAAACGCGGCACACCATTTTCATCGGGCAACAAAATGCACAAGTCGTCAGCCACTTGTAGCGCAGCATCGACCAATGCGTCGATTCCCGATTCCATTGAAGGATTCGCACCGATAGAAGCAAGCACGCCGGTAGCGACTTCTTCGCACGCTTCTTCTGCACCTTCGACACACGCGATGACTTCTTGTGGGCGCTCAGCGATGAGCGTGCGCTTCATCGCGATCGTGCGAGACCAATCATCGTCAACAGGTGACACCCATTGCGCCACATCGAGTGGTCGAGCACCCACTCGCAAACGCACTGCTTCGACTGCTGTGGGAAACAGTTCGGTCGGAATAGCGATACAACGACGATTCCCCGGGACAAAGCCCGGGGAATCGTTAAGAGGTGTTTCTTGCCGATCAAACGGCGTGAACGGATCGTTATGAAAAACGATGCTCACTTAGGCGGCATACGAATGCCACCGTCCACGCGGATGGTTTCAGCATTCATGTAGCTGTTCGTGATGCACTCAAGAACCATCGAAGCGAGCTGTTCTGGCTTGCCCAACTTCTGTGGGAAGAGAACGCCCTTCTGCAACTGCTCCTTGAACGCATCGCTTGCATCGCCACTGCCGTAGATCGGAGTGTCAATGAGGCCTGGAGCCACAGTGTTCACGCGGATACCTGCAGGTGCAAGGTCACGAGCGACTGGCAATGTCATACCGACAACGCCGCCCTTTGATGCGGAGTATGCATTCTGACCAATCTGACCATCGAATGCTGCAACTGATGCGATGTTCACGATTGCGCCGCGCTCACCATCTTCAAGTGGCTCGGTCTGGCTCATTGCGGTCGCAGCGATGCGGATTGCATCGAAGGTGCCGACCAAGTTGATTGCGATCACAAGCTTGAACCGATCAATGTCGGCAGCGGATGAATACTGACCGTCACGGCCGATGGTGCGCTGTGCTGCACCGATACCGGCGGAGTTCACGAGAACGCGAAGTGGTCCCATGGACTTTGCCATTTCGACTGCATTGATGATGTCTTCTGTCTTTGTCACGTCGACTGCACAGAAAGCGGCATTGCCAACTTCCTTTGCGAGTGCCTCTCCGACTTCACGCTGACGCTCAAGGTCGGCGATGACGACCTTTGCGCCACCCTGAGCCAGGAGACGAACGGAGGCGGCACCGATTCCCGATGCTCCGCCAGTGACAATTGCGCTTACGCCTTTGATTTCCATGCCGTCAGGCTACGCAAAACAAGGGGCAGCCTCCTAGCCGAACATGTCTGAGGGCTAGTTGCCTTGGGTTTGGGCAACCGCGAGGACGTCCACGAGGTCGTTCATTCGGTCGCCGCTATGGCCTTTGACCCACGCAAATTCGATGTTGCCTCGGCTCAGAACCAAGTCAATGAATGGCTCCCATAAGTCTCTGTTTGCAACGGGCTGACGCTGAGAGTTCTTCCAGCCTCGAGCGTGCCAGCCCTTCCACCATTTGTCATTGAAACACTTCACGACATATGTGGAGTCAGAAACAATGATGATCTTTCGCGGATCATCGGCATATGTCTTGACTGCGTCATAGGCAGCCATGATTTCCATGCGTTGATTCGTACTGCGGGCCTCAGAACCGCTTGCCTGAGGCTCGCCTGATGGAGACACGGCCCAGGCCCAACCGCCAGGTCCAGGGTTACCTGAACATGCCCCATCTGTGTAGATGACCACGGTGTCGTCGGAATGTTCCATTCTCTGATTGTCCCTTATCAGAG
>Ga0315905_10007889_pt1 | contig 10759 bp, 14 predicted proteins | sample LakEriMetagenome_5_FD_203522 | JGI IMG/M metagenome (GOLD analysis project Ga0315905, IMG submission 203522) | Freshwater fungal communities from buoy surface, Lake Erie, Ohio, United States - Buoy 4 MA121 | ecosystem: Environmental > Aquatic > Freshwater > Lake | place: USA: Lake Erie, Ohio... | reverse complement strand
TTTGGAAATCACCGGGCCGGGGCGCAAGACTGCGCTGATGCTGCCCTTTACGCTGGCGGCAGTGCCGACGGTTGATCTGGCCGCTGGCCGGGTGGTGGTGGACCTGCCAGAGGGGCTGGACTAACGCTCCGCCCCGCGCCACGATGGTGGCGCATTGGTTTAGGGGTTTGGCATGCAGGCACGCTTGCGGTTGCTGAAAGGGGCGACGGCGCTTTTGTATTTTGGGCCGTTATTGGCCGGAATAGCCGGGTTTGGTTGGCGCGTCGTTCCTTTGTTTGTTGGAATTTTTCTGTTGTGGCTGTTCATTCTGCGGCCCCAGCAATGGCCGCGCAGATTGGCGGATTGGTCGCGCCCCGAGGCGCTGATTGCGCTCTTGACCCAAAGCGTGGTGCAGGTGCTGTTGGTGGCGGTCAGTTTGGGGATTGGCCGGGGGATTGGTGGGGTTTTGGGGGTGATGCCCGGGATTCCCTTGATGCTGCCGGTGGCGGTTTCCTTCCTGTCGATCCCGCTGGCGCGGATGATTTGGGACCCGTGGCGGGCCGAGGCGGGCGAGGATGTCTTGGATGCAGCACTGGCGCGGCTGGAGGCTGAGGAGGACCCAACCCCGGCCGAGGATCTGAAGCGCCGGACCGAGAGTGCGGCGCGGATGGTGGCGGCGTTGGATCGTCTGCCCGCCGAGGCCACGACCGAGCTTTTGGCCGATCATCTGCATGCGATGGCGACACAGACCTCGCATGAGGCGCTGCGGGTGGCGTTGATGGACCCGATCTATGACGGATCGGCCACGGCGGTGGTGCGCCGCGCGGCGGCGGTGCATGCGACGGACCCTGCGGTGGTGGATATCCTGAAAGGCTCGACCTATCCGATGGCGGTGTTTCGGGCGCTGACGGATGGCCCGACGCTGGCGCTCTTTGCCGCGCGCTGTGCGGATTTGGTGGCGGAGCGCCCGGATCGGCTGGGCGATTGTCCGGATCCGGAGGATGTTGTGACGCTGGCGGCCCGTGTGCCGGGGGCTGCGGCCGATTTGGCGGCCTTGGCCACGGCCTTGACGCGGGCGAAGGCGGCGGTGGCACATGCGGGCGTTGGGCCGCGGGTGTTGGCCAAAGGGGCGCAGCCCTAGCATGCGGATCGTGCTGCATGCCGGGTTTCACAAGACCGGCACCACCAGCCTGCAGGTGACGCTGGACGCCCATCGCGCCGCGCTGGCCGGGTTTGTCCATTTCGAAACCCCGCTGGGCACGCCGCATCTGTCGCGCGCGGCCGAGGCGGCGCGGGGGTTTTGTCTGACGGGGGATGCGCGCGCGCTGGCGCAGGGGATGCGGGGTTGGGTGGCGCGGTTGCCGCCCTTGGAGGGGCGGCATCTGGTGGTGTCGTCCGAAGATCTGGTGGGCCATTTGCCGGGGCGGTTCGGGGTGGTCGATTATCGGGCTGCTGTCACGACGGTGCCTGCCGCCGTGGACGCGCTTTTGGCGCGGTTTCCGGGGGCGGAGGTGGGCGTGGTTCTGACCACCCGCGCGGCGGGGCCTTGGCTGCGGTCGGTGCATTGGCAGTTGGCGCTGCATCCGGAGATGATGCTGAAACAGCGGCGGTTCTGTAAGGCGTTCGCCCCAGCCGCCGAGTTTGACGCGGTGATTGCGCCCTTGCGTGCCGCGTTGCAGGGCCGGGCCGAGGTCCATGTCGCGCCGATGGAACGGCTTGTCGGCCTGCGTTTGGCTTTTGTGGATGCGCTTTATGATCTGATCGGGTTGCCCGGCGCGCTGCGGCAGGGGTTGGCGCCGACGGGCGCGCACAAGCGCCGCTCGGTCGAGGGGTTGGCGGACCCGTTTGTGATGCTGAACCGGGCCAAGCTGCCGCCCGAGGCGTTGGAGCAGGCGAAAATGGCGATGCGTGGCGTGATGCGGATGCTGGAGGGGGAGGAGGGCTGATCGCCCCTTTCGCCCCCGTGCCGGGGCGGTTAGAACCGCTGAGAACCCCTTGAGCCGCGAGCCGCGCATGAGCGAGACACCTGACAAGCCGAAATCCCATGGCCGGCTGCAGATCAGCGCCAGTCTAAAACCGCGTGTCTTGATGGAAGAGCCGCTTTTGCTGAAGGGCGCTTGGGTGGCCAAGATTGTCACGCTGTTTCCGGATGCCTTTCCGGGGGCCTTGGGCCTGTCGTTGACGGGCAAGGCGCTGGAGATGGGGCGCTGGCGGTTGGAAGCGATTGATCTGCGGGGCTTTGGGCTTGGCAAGCATCGCAATGTCGATGACACGCCAGCGGGCGGCGGGGCGGGGATGGTCTTGCGCGCCGATGTGGTGGATGCCGCGTTGCGGGTGGCTGCCGATGGCACGCCGCGCGACCGGTCGCGCTGGCCGGTGGTGTATCTTTCACCGCGCGGCAAGCCGTTTGGTCAGGCGACCGCGCGCAAATGGGCGGCGGCGGATGGGATTACGCTCTTGTGTGGCCGGTTCGAAGGTGTCGATCAGCGGGTGCTGGACCATTGGGACATTGAAGAGGTGTCCTTGGGCGATTTCGTGCTGACCGGCGGTGAGATTGCGGCGCAGGCGATGCTGGATGCGACGGTGCGGCTGATCCCCGGCGTTTTGGGCAATGCCGAAAGCATTGAAGAGGAAAGCCATTCCCACGGGCTGTTGGAGCATCCGCAATACACCCGCCCGCAAGAGTGGCAGGGGCGCGAGATTCCGGCGGTGCTGACCGGGGGCGATCATGGCAAGATCGCCAAATGGCGCCGCGCCGAGGCCGAGAAGCTGACGCAGGAGCGGCGGCCGGATTTGTGGGATAAGCTGCGCGGTTAACATGCGGCGCGGTTAACGCGTCGGGCACGTCGTGCGCCCCTTGTAGGGCCGCACCGACGCGTGCACGACGAGCTCGAGGAGGTATGTCAGCTGTCCGCCTCAAACAGATCAGCCTGCCACCACGGACCGCGCGCCACTAGGCTGGCCCAAGCGGTCGCGGCGCGGGACTGGGGGGCGCCGATGTCGGTGGTGTCGTCATGACCAAGGGCGCGGGCGGTCTCAGAGTCGCTGACCTCGCCCAGATCGTCCTGCATGGCGCGCAGATCGGCCAGAAACAGGTCTGACGGGGCCTCGGGCCAGAGGTCTTGGAAGAATTCGCTGAGGTAGCGCAGGGCCTTGAGGTCTTTGCGCAGGTCGTGCTGCGCGCGGGCCGACATTTGCAAAAGATCCCTGCCGTTTGACAGCGCCTCGGCCCAAGCGCGGTCAAGCGCCAGTGCGGCCAGGACGCTCATCGGACCCTCGCGCAAAGTGCGGGCCTTCTTGCCGGTTTGGCGCCAGCGTTTGCCGCTGAAGCGCTTTTGCACCCAGTCGCGAAACCCGGCGGCCTTTTTGCGCTTGAGCGCCTTGCGGCCCTTTTGGCGTTGGTGGGCGGCATGGGTGGCGGATTTTGCGGCGCGGTCGGTCTCGGCAAAGCGCGCGGCCATCACATCCGCGTCGCGGATCGCCCCCAAGACACGAAAGAGCGCGCGGCTGCGGTCGTGCAGCGCGTCCGACAGGTCATCGTCGAGGATCGGTGCGAAGGCGTCGAGAAGGGTGCGAAACCTGCGCAGGGCGACGCGAGCCTTGTGCACGGGGTCGGCGCTGTCGTCGGCCATGAGGAGGGTCAGGTTGGCTTCCACCGCAGCGGTCAGGCTGTCGGCAAGATGCAGCAAAGCCGCGGTCGGGGGCATGTCTTGCGGGATGGTGATGTGGTCTGCGGCGGCAAGCACGATGGTCTCCGGCGTCGGGGGGCGGGACCGCTGCGCGGCCTATAATCATAGTGCAGGCTAGGGGGGCCATGTAACGGTGCAATGACGGAGCGCACCCGGGCGGCAGATGGGCAGAGAGGGGAGCGTGGTTCCGCTTGACCCCCGCCCCCCGTTTCCCTATACGCCGCCTGTCCGGGGCTTTTGCCCATCGGATGCGATTCCCTATGCCTGTTTCCGGTTCCTTCCACCGGCCAAAGGCAAAGGGGCGCGCGACAAGACACGGCATGCGGCATCTCTGGCGGGCTTACGGATGTAGGGACCCGGTCGAAGACCAGAAGCTCTGACGCGGCATCACCTCTGTGGGTATACCACAGGCATATGGAGACAGGCATGAACCTGATCGAACAACTCGAAGCCGAGCAGATTGCCTCGCTTGGCAAGAAAATTCCGGATTTCAAAGCCGGGGATACCGTGAAAGTCGGTTACAAAGTGACCGAAGGCACGCGTTCGCGCGTGCAGAACTATGAAGGCGTCGTGATCGGCCGCAAGGGCGGCTTGACCATCTCGGCCTCGTTCACGGTTCGCAAGATTTCATTTGGCGAAGGCGTGGAGCGTGTGTTCCCGCTCTATTCGACCAACATCGACAGCATCGAAGTGGTGCGTCGCGGCAAGGTGCGTCGCGCCAAGCTGTACTATCTGCGCGCGCGTCGCGGCAAATCGGCCCGTATCGCCGAAGTCACCAACTACAAAGAAAAAGCTGAGTGAGGAGAGGCGCCATGAGAGACGGTATTCACCCCGACTATCACTTCATCGAAGTGAAAATGACCGACGGCACCACCTTCCGCACCAAGACCACTTGGGGCAAGGAAGGCGAGACGATGTCGCTGGACATCGATCCGCTGTCGCACCCCGCGTGGACCGGCCAGACCGCCAAGCTGATGGACACTGGCGGCCGTGTGTCGAAGTTCAAGAACAAGTACGCCGGTCTGGGCTTCTAAGCCGGACTGCCGCGAAGATTGGGGGGCGCCTTTGGGCGCCCCTTTTCGTTTGCGCCTTCGCGTTTGCGGCGGGGCTTGGGCGGGCGTGATCTTTGAGCTCTTGCGTTGACGGGCTTCCTTCGCTAGCCGAGGCGTCCTAGGGTTTGAGGGTGCCCCATGTTGGGGCCTGTGTTAGGGGGTGCCTGCTATGGCGCATATCATCGTAGTCGGAAACGAAAAGGGTGGGTCGGGCAAATCGACCACCTCGATGCATGTCGCCACCGCGTTGGCGCGTCTGGGGTTTCGGGTGGGCGGGCTGGATCTGGATCTGCGGCAAAAAAGCTTTGGCCGCTATGTCGAGAACCGTGTCGCCTATCTCAAGCGGGCGGGGTTAGCGCTGCCGAGCCCAAGCTACAGCGATCTGCCCGATCTGGCCCCTGAAGCTTTGCAGCAGGGTGAGAACGCCTTTGACGCGCGGCTGTCGGCTGGGGTGGCAGCGCTGGAGGCGGTGAGCGATTTCATCATCATCGACTGTCCCGGCAGTCATACCCGGCTGAGCCAGGTGGCCCATTCGCTGGCCGATACGCTGATCACGCCCCTGAACGACAGTTTCGTCGATTTCGACCTTTTGGCGCGGGTGGACCCGGAGACTGGCAAGGTTAAAGGCCCGTCGATCTATGCGGAAATGGTGTGGAATGCGCGCCAGTTGCGGGCGCAGGCGGGGTTGAAGCCGATTGACTGGATCGTGTTGCGCAACCGTTTGGGCGCGCAGGCCATGCACAACAAGCGCAAGGTGGGGGCCGCCTTGGAAGACCTGTCGCGCCGCATCGGCTTTCGTGTGGTGCCGGGCTTTGCCGAGCGGGTGATCTTCCGCGAGCTGTTTCCGCGGGGGCTGACGGTGTTGGATTTGAAGGACACCGGCGTCGATCAGATGAACCTGTCCAACGTGGCCGCAAGGCAAGAGGTGCGCGAGCTTATGAAGTCGCTGCGCCTGCCGAATGTGACGGTCGACTTTTAAAGGTCAGTCCCAGACTGCGCGCCCGCGCCTCGCGGGTGCCGATGCGGGTCAGGCGCAGATCGAAGAGATCGGCGGCGTCCGGTTTTTGGGTGAAGAGCCCGAACTGGGCAAGGAAAGGGATCAGCTTGGCCATATGGGGTCCTCCGGTCTTGCGATGTGATGGGATGATCCTGATGCGTGCGCCCGGCAAGAGCATGGCCGCTTTGCGGTGAATTGCGGCGCAGTGAGCAGGATCTGGAAACAATGGGTTTCCAAAGCGGCTTGAAGGCTGGCGGCTTGGCATGGCAGAACCAAGGCCGGCCAATTCGGGGGTTTTGATGGCAAATCCGCTTTATGACACGCTTTTTGCGCCGCTTGCAGCGCGGCGCACGGTGTTGATGCAGCTGCCGGATGGCCGCGAGATCACTGGGGCTGCGTTTCACGACCGCATCGCGCAGGCGGCGCGGGGCTTGCAGGCGGCTGGGGTGCGGCCGGGAGACCGGGTGGCGGTGCAGATTGCCAAGTCACCGGAGGCCTTGGCGATCTATGCCGCGACCGTGTCAATTGGGGCGGTGTTCTTGCCGCTGAACACGGCCTATACACCGGAGGAGATTGGGTATTTTCTGGGCAATGCTGGGCCAGTGCTGTTTCTGTGCGACCCCACCCGCGCGGCGGCGATGGCGGGGGTGGTGCAGGCGCATGGCGTGGCGATGGAGACGCTGGATGGTGCTGGATCGGGCAGCTTTGCCGACCGGATGGCAGCGCAGCCCACGGAGTTTACCCCGGTGGACCGCGCGCCGGGGGATCTGGCGGCGATCCTTTACACCTCGGGCACCACGGGGCGGTCAAAGGGGGCGATGCTGAGCCATGACAACCTTTTGTCGAATGCGCAGGTGCTGGCCCAGCTGTGGCAGTTCACCGAGCGCGACGTGCTGTTGCACGCCTTGCCGATCTTTCACACCCATGGGCTGTTTGTCGCGAGCAACGTCAGCCTGCTGACGGGGGGGCAGATGATTTTCTTGCCCGGGTTCGATCTGGAGCAGGTTTTGGCCGCGCTGCCGCGTGCCACGGCGATGATGGGCGTGCCGACCTTTTACACGCGGCTTTTGGACGATGCGCGGTTCAGCCGCGATCTTGTGGCGCATATGCGGCTCTTTGTGTCCGGCTCGGCCCCGCTTTTGGCCGAAACCCATGTCGCCTTTGAGGCGCGCACGGGGCATCGGATTTTGGAACGCTATGGCATGACCGAAACCAACATGAACACCTCGAACCCCTATGAGGGCGAGCGGCGGGCGGGGACGGTGGGGTTCCCCTTGCCGGGGGTGGAAGTGCGGATCATGGGCGAGGGCGGCGTGGTTGCGCCGGGTGAGGTCGGCGGCATTGAGGTGCGGGGGCCGAATGTGTTCTCGGGATATTGGCAGATGCCGGAAAAGACCGCTGAAGAGTTGCGGGCGGATGGGTGGTTCATCACCGGCGATCTGGGCCGGGTGGACGGCGATGGCTATGTGCAGATTGTGGGGCGGGCCAAGGATCTGGTGATCACAGGCGGGTTCAACGTCTATCCGATTGAGGTTGAAATGGCGCTGGATGACCAGCCCGGCGTTTTGGAAAGCGCGGTGATCGGGTTGCCGCATCCGGATTTTGGCGAGGCGGTGTTTGCGGTTTTGGTGGCCAAAAAGGGCGCGGTGCTGGAGCCTGCCACGGTGCTGGCGGGGTTGAAGGAGCGGTTGGCCAAGTTCAAGCAGCCCAAAGCGGCGGTGGTGCTGGAGGCGCTGCCGCGCAATGCGATGGGCAAGGTGCAAAAGGCGGAACTGCGCAAGACGTATGCGGGGTGGTTTCAGGGCTAAGTCGCGCGTCCTCGGGCGCCTTTGGCGTCTCGTCGGGGGCGACGTCACCGGTGCGGTCAGGGGGGCTGTCTGCCCCCCTCGCGCGTCCCGCGCTCACCCCCCGAGGATATTTTTACCACGTTGAAGGGCGGGGTCGGTCTCGCCGAGTTCGGCTTCGAGGAATTTCTCGAAGGCGTCGAGATCGACCGGTTCGAACTGGCCAAAGCCTTGCATCCAGACCGAGGCGGCGCGCAGGGCGTCGGGTTCGAGTTTGCACCAGATCACCCGGCCGCGCTTTTCGCGGCTGATCAGCCCGGCCTCGGCGAGGATGCCGAGGTGTTTTGAGATGGCGGCCAGCGAGATGTCGAAAGGCTCGGCCACGTCGGTGACGGCCATGTCATCTTCCAAGAGCATGGCCAGAATGGCCCGGCGCGTGGGGTCGGCAAGGGCGGCGAAGGTGGTGTCAAGCGAAGGGGCCATCGGGGACTATTGCGATGGGTGGCGGCAATCGTCAACCGGATGGTTGAATGACACCTTTTGGCCTGGAACGGGTTGCATGGGCGGGATACGGGGTGCGACGGATTGTAAAGGCAATTGTTTTCAAGGGTCTATGGGGTGTTGGGGGGCTGTTTTGCCGTCTTGACTCACGGCCTTGGCTTTCGTAGGTCTCCTCCAACTTCTCTGGAGGCGTTTTGCCATGGTGTCAGAGGCTGACCGCGCACGACTTGAGGCGCTGGAAAAGCGGATCGCCGAGGCGAAGAAGGCGGTGGATCCGCCGCGCAGCGCCGAAGGGGATAAGTATTCGCAGGCCCAGTTGGCATGGCGGATGGTGATTGAGTTGGTGGCCGGTCTCGCGATCGGCTTTGGCATCGGATACGGGCTGGACCACCTGTTTGGGACCATGCCGATCTTTCTGGTGCTGTTCATCTTCGCGGGCTTGGCGGCAGGTATCAAAACCATGCTGCGCTCGGCGAGGGAAGTAGAGATGCGACGGGCTGCCAAGGCGGCTGAAGAAGGGGAAGACGGACGTGGCAACTGAGAGCGCAGCACAGGGCGGAAGCCTGGTTTTCCATCCGCTGGACCAGTTCAAGATCACCCGGTTGTTCGGCGAAGGCCCGATTGAGTGGTACACCCCGACCAACACCACCCTGTGGATGGCCTTGGCCGTGATCACGATCTTCGCGATCTTCGTCTTGGGCTCGAAGGGCCGCGCCCTGATCCCGACGCGGATGCAGTCGGTTGGCGAGTTGGCTTATGGGTTTGTCTATAAGATGGTGGAAGATGTCGCCGGTCATGACGGGGCCAAGTATTTCCCGCTGATCATGACGCTGTTCATCTTTATCCTGACTGCGAACTTCTTGGGTCTGATCCCGGGCTCGTTCACACCCACAAGCCATATCGCCGTGACGGCGGTCTTGGGCTTTGGCTTCTTCATCTTCGTGACCATTCTGGGCTTTGCCAAGAACGGCGTGCATTTCCTCGGGCTGTTCTGGATGTCGGATGCGCCTTTGGTGCTGCGCCCGATCATCGCGGTGATCGAGGTCATCTCGTACTTCGTGCGTCCGGTGAGCCACTCGATCCGTCTTGCGGGCAACATCATGGCAGGCCACGCGGTGATCAAGGTGTTCGCAGCCTTTGCGCCTTTGGTGCTGATCTCGACGGGCATCGGCCTTGTGGTCACCCCGATTTCAATTCTGGCAATCACGGCGATCTATGCGCTGGAAGTGCTGGTGGCCTTTATCCAGGCCTACGTGTTCACCATTCTCGCCTGCGTCTATCTGAAAGACGCGCTCCATCCGGGGCACTGATCCGCAGGCCGGACTATCAAACTGACTATTCCATCGTAAGGAGAAGACACATGGAACTCGAAGCAGCAGCCGCAATGGGCAAATTCATCGGTGCCGGTCTGGCCGCCATCGGTTCGGGCGCAGCCGCCATCGGTGTTGGCAATGTTGCCGGCAACTTCCTGGCGGGCGCGCTGCGCAATCCGTCGGCCGCTGGTTCGCAAACCGCGACCCTCTTCATCGGTCTGGCCTTCGCCGAAGCTCTGGGGATCTTCTCGTTCCTCGTCGCGCTTCTGCTGATGTTCGCCGTCTAATCTCACCTTCGCATCCTTACGGTCAGGGATGCTTGGCGACCCGCCTTGCATCCCTGAAACTCCCAAAGGGTCCGACGGAGGACAAGAGATATGGCGACCGAAACGACAGCCACTGATGTGGCGAATGGGGCCGCGAAGACCGCGGAGGCTGGTATGCCTCAGTTGGATTTCTCGACCTTCCCCAACCAGATTTTCTGGCTTCTGGTCACGCTGGTCGTGATCTACCTTGTGCTGTCGCGCGTTGCGCTGCCGCGCATCGGTGGGGTTTTGGCCGAACGCAAGGGCACGATCACCAATGATCTGGCTGCGGCGGAAGAGCTGAAGCAGAGCGCTGTGGGGGCTGAGAAAGCCTACAACGACGCGCTGGTTGCGGCCCGTGCCGAGGCGGCCAAGATTGTGGCCGCGGCGAAGGCGGATATCCAGAAGGATCTGAACAAAGCTTTGGCCAAGGCCGACGCTGAGATCGCCGCCAAATCGGCAGAGTCCGAAAAGCGGATTGGCGAAATTCGCGCCGGTGCGATGGAGGCCGTCACTGAAGTGGCCCGCGACACCGCCAAGGAATTGGTGGCCGTTCTGGGCGGCAAGGCTGACGCAAAGGCTGTGACTGCAGCCGTGACCGCCGCGTTGAAAGGGTAAGGCCATGAAACATCTGATCCTTCCCCTTGCCCTGTTGAGCGCCAGCCCCGCCTTTGCAGCCGGTGGCCCGTTCTTCTCGCTGTGGAACTCGAACTTTGTGGTTCTTCTGGCCTTCCTCGTGTTCATCGGCATTTTGCTGCGGGCCAAGGTTCCGGCCATGCTGACTGGTATGCTGGATGCCCGCGCCAACCAGATCAAAGCTGAGCTGGACGAGGCCCGCGCGCTGCGCGAAGAGGCGCGTGCGCTTCTGGCGTCTTACGAGAAGAAGCAAAAAGAAGTGCAAGAGCAGTCTGAGCGCATCGTGGCTGCGGCCAAGGATGAGGCGATGGCGGCGGCCAAGCAGGCCAAGGATGATCTGAAAGTCTCGATCGCGCGCCGTTTGGCCGCGGCTGAGGACCAGATCGCCAGCGCCGAGGCGTCGGCCCTGCGTCAGGTGCGCGAGCGCGCTGTGTCGGTGGCTGTGGCTGCGGCGGCAGAGGTGCTGGCCAAGCAAAGCACTGCTGAAACTGCAGCTGCGTCGA
>Ga0315905_10007888_pt1 | contig 10760 bp, 16 predicted proteins | sample LakEriMetagenome_5_FD_203522 | JGI IMG/M metagenome (GOLD analysis project Ga0315905, IMG submission 203522) | Freshwater fungal communities from buoy surface, Lake Erie, Ohio, United States - Buoy 4 MA121 | ecosystem: Environmental > Aquatic > Freshwater > Lake | place: USA: Lake Erie, Ohio... | reverse complement strand
ACCATTATCTGGCCAGGAATTTTGTGGAGCAAATCTATGTAGTCCTTCACCTGCACCACCACGACCATCAGTTACTCTGTATGTACCTGCTGAGTGCCACGCCATGCGAATAAAGAATGGACCATAGTTACCATAGTCTGCAGGCCACCAATCTTGCGAGGTAGTTAGAAGGGTATTGATATCATTCTTAACAGCGTCAAGATCTAAACTATTAAACTCGTTAGCATAATCAAAACCATCTGACATTGGATCAGACTTCTCTGAATGCTTTCTTAGTGGTGATAGATCTAATTGATTAGGCCACCAATCCTTGTTTGTTGTAGCCTCTGTTGTATAGGTCTTGCCAGTGTATGGACACTTTACTTCACTCATGAGTTTCTCTTTCTGTTGGTTACGTATTACAAAAGTTAGGAGGGTGTGGTGTTGCAACATAGGCTATAAATGTTTCCCGACAAATATAGGCTAACCACACCCTTACTACTATTATAGCACCCCTGGCAGGAATCGAACCTGCGACGCTTGGCTTAGAAGTCCAACGTTCTGTCCACTGAACTACAGAGGTTTAGTACATCTGGAAGGACTTGAACCTTCGGCTCTCCGCATATAAGGCGGGTACTCTAACCAACTGAGTTACAGATGCATAGTACACCAGGTAGGACTTGAACCTACGAATAGCCGAATTATGAGTTCGGTGCCTTAACCAACTTGGCTACTGGTGCCTACTAATATATTATACTCGTAATGCTCTTGCCAGTCAAGTACGTCTTGGTAATCATTAAGTAATGGTTGACCCTTAATGTTTAAACTAGTATTAAGTAGTATCGGAACTCCAGTCTGCAAATAAAATTTATTCAAAACCCTGTATAGTCCACGATGTTGATCTTTGTTAACTGTCTGAACTCTTGATGTTCCGTCAGCATGAACAACAGACGGAATCTTTTCTGGCTGCAAACATTTGACGGTATATTGCATGTAAGGACTTGCAAAATTCATATCAAACCATTTAGAAGCATGTTCTTCCATAACAACAGGTGCAAATGGTCTAAATAACTCTCGCTGTTTAATTTTATTAACCTTATCTTTAATGTTTGGATCTCTTGGATCTGCAAGTATACTTCTGTTTCCTAAAGCCCTTGGTCCATACTCTGCTCTTCCTGATGCTACTGCTACGATTCCGTCTTTTAATATACCGTCCACAATTTGCTGCACTGGGTATTCTCCGCCAAGATCATAGCCAAGGTATGGGGTTTTCCAATTGATATGCTTGCCGTATAATGCTGCTGCTGCACCTAGTGATGAGCCAGCATCTCCTGGGTTTGGCATAATCCAAACATCTTTGAATATATTCCAAAGCAGAGTATTTGCTGATGAATTAAGGGCACATCCACCCATGAATACTAAGTTCTTTTTACCAGTAATTGAATATGCCATATGCATAAACTCATTTAGTCTTTGCTGATAGACCATCTGCGCTGCTGCTGCGATATCGAACTTATCCTGTTCTGATTCTATCCAGCCCCAATCATTAATACCTTTATGTAAGTTATATTTTTGTTTATGGTATGACGGGAAATAATCATCAACTTTTCTATAGTACTTTGTCCAGTCTCCATAAGCAGCCATACCCATCATGATGTACTCCTCTTGGTTTGGCATTAATCCTATTAGTTGTGTAAATGCAGAATAGAATAGTCCAAAGGATACTGGATAGTTTTGCTTATATTTTAGTTTAATCTTGTTACCTTCACCAACCCAGATTGTCGAGGTATTGTATTCTCCTATTGCATCTAAAACAACAATAGCAGCGTCAGAAAACTTGCTTGTATAGTATCCTGCTGATGCATGAGAATAATGGTGACTAAAAGACTTTCTTGGTATACCATCAATATTGAACCTAGGCATCCATTCTCCAGCACCACCCTTTAAAAGAAGTCTAGAGGCCTTTAGAAGAGGTTTCTCGTAGTATGATATAGCATCAGGTACCCCATAAGACAAAGCATCTTTAATTAGATTATCATTTATATACCAATCATTTTTTTGTTTGCTATATCTTTCTGCATGCCCAGCAAATAGGATTTCTCCATCTTTAATTAATGATACAGAGGCATCATGTGAGGTTTCATTAATGCCAAGTATTATCATTTATTTTCTCCTATTTTTTTGATAAAATTTTCTGCTGTGTGATGTTGCCAATGAATTCCTAAATGATTATGATCAGATGCTACGCCCCACATGTCTTTATATTTTTCAAAATCTTCTTTGTTCATTCCATGATCTGACTTACAGCCTAATCCTCTTGCTTGAACTATTTCTTCTGGAGACTTGTCTAAAGATATATCTATGTCTATACCATTAATGTAGTTGTTTTTATCTAAGCAAAACTCTTCTTCTAAAAAAAGATTTTGTTCAAACATTTCTTGCGTGAAGCCTGACCATGTACCCCAATAAAATTTTATATTTAAAAATTTACAAACTTTTTCAATTGTGTATATAGAGGATATGTATTGGCTCAAAGATTCTTCTGCAGGGATAACATACTTTGGATCCATTGGTAGTTTAATTATTTTATCTTCTACATGGGACTCTCCAGTTATGTAGTCAGCGGTTCTGACATGTGTCACTACCTTTTGTGCAAATTTTTGTTCTTTATAAGAAAAAGAGTAAAACTTCCCATCAGAAATATGGCTATACCTTAAGTAGTCTGGAAAGCAGGCTATTGCATATTTTGGCATTCCAACACGATCTAAATAAAGAAGAAAAGAATTTAAAACTGATGCAGCCGAAGCACCGCATATTCCTAAGTTTGCTAAACTTTTATTAGTTTTTAATTTAATTATTGAAGGCCAGTTATAGTCTTGTGGCACACCAATACCGTAAGTATGAGAGCATCCTAGAGCAATGATATCTGATGGCTTGCCAGATTCCCAATTGACCGTGTCTCTGAAATGAAAATTGTTTGTATAGTAGTCATTGGTATAGTTATCAAGAATGGTTCTGTTTTTCTCTATGTGACTGTGCTCCAAAACTACATCTTTAACTTGAATGTTTTTTGCAAAATTAATGTTTTTCATAATTTTTCTATAAAACTTTCTGCTGTATGGTATTGCCAATGAATTCCTAAATGGCTTCCATCAGAACCTATTCTCCACATATTCTTATACTGATCTGAATCTTCTGTTTTCATGTCGTGAGTAGATGTACATTTAAGTTGAGGAGAATATTCTGGATGCTCTAAAAACTTATTTGCAGTAATATTTGATTTAATTGTTTTAACATGATTCTTGCTATCTAAACAAAAGTTTTCTTGCAAGAAAAGATTTTCTGTGAATATAATTTGTGTTGCAGTTGACCAAGTACCCCAATAAAATTTTATGTTCAAAAGGCTACAAAATTTTTCAATAATATAAATCGAAGATATATACTGGCTTAAAGATTCTTGAGGAGGAATGACGTGTCTTGGGTCTGCAGGAAACTTTACAATGCTATCTTTCATATTAATTTCTCCAGTAAGATAGTCAGAAGTTCTTAGATGTGAAACAATTTTTCTTGATCTTGTTTTATCATTATAGTCTCCACTTACAGGATAGAATTTACCCTCAACAATGTGGCTGTATCTTAAGTGGTCTGGAAAGCATGCTAGAACATACTTTGGCTTTCCAACTTTTTCTAAATAAAACATAAAAGCATTTAATGTTTTTTCTGCTGATGCTCCGCAAATTCCTAAGTTAGAAACAGTTTTTCCAGTTTTTGATTCTACAATTGATGGCCAAGTGTATGCTTGTGGCACACCAACTCCATAGGTATGTGAACAGCCTAGAGCAACAATTTCAGATGGCTTACCAAATTCCCAGTTTCGTGTATCCCTAAACTCAAAGTTGTTAAGATAGTAGTCGTTAACATTTTTATCTACAGCAGTTTTATTATTAACAACACCCATATTATTTACCATCATATCTTGATTGTGCAACTTCAAAGCAAAATCAATGTTTTGGTAAAGTGTTTCAGTAGGTGTATTTTTCATAATTAACCTTTTTCTTTTTCTTAAAAACTTTTAAAACTTTATAAATAATATACTGTATTTTTAAAATCATAATGTTTCAGATGACTCCTCAATGAATAGTTCGTCTCTAAAGTCATTAATTTCTTTAAATGCTTCGTGATCCATAGAAAGCATTAGTTCTGAGTAATCATTCCTTTTGCTTTCATCCTCATTGCATAGTCTAAAAAAAAGCATTTTTAGATACTCGCCGTCAGAAAAATTCTTTATTGGTCTCCAGTGAATATGCTTGTTTGGATTAAATATTAGTGCAGAGTTATCTTCTGTTGAGTAGACATTCTTGTCAACACCGACATCCCAGGATGTATTTGATTCTAACTGATAGTTAATTATTAATTCATTAAAATCTCCATCATAATGTGGAGGCAGATTTGGCTTACCGTATTTATTGTTATACTCTACATACGTAACAGAACTTACAGAAAGATCTTCTAACTTTAATTCTTTAAGAATTGTTTTCAATTCAGTATTAAAATTGATGAGATTTGGAAGAATTGATATGCTTCTTCCTAGTCTTGTGTCATCAGAAATAACAGACTTATCTACTAATTTAAATAAAGAATCTATATATTCATCAGAGAATACTTTTGTAACTTTTGTTACAGACACATTACTTAACCCTTACTAAAAAGTTATCCAGAATCTCTTCTCTTATTCTTGCTTGCTTTCTTTCAAACTTTGAAAGGTGTGGCTTGTCTGCAACCCTTTTTTTATTTTTAGCATATCTTTTTGCTTTGTGCTGTGATACTTTGTTGTTTGATTTTTTCATATCATAATCATATCATAGTTTGAGTGTTTGGTCAAGTAGCCCCAACGGGAGTCGAACCCGTCTTTACGCCGTGAAAGGGCGTTGTCCTAACCGATAGACGATAGGGCCAAGTTTATATATCTAGTATATAGTATGTGCCCCACCATTCGTATGGCTTGTTAAGTATTGTCCACATCTTTGCATGGTACTTATATCGTAAACCATTTTTACCATTTTCATCTAATAGCATAGCCTTAAACAAATGATTACCAGCAAACCCACCACACAGATTACCTATGACTCTTAGTGGCCAAATCCTAGTCTTCTGAATCTTTGTTGACTTGTTGAGGAACCCATCTGAGTTTGCCATCTACATACATCCTTTCATATCCTAGGGCTTTCCAGTCCATCTGCATAATCCGTGGCTCTTTCATTTTTGACCCCTTGCAACCTGAGCAGCAAGCATACGCATGCCTAGTGCATTTAGTTGAGCGTTATCTTCGCCTAGGCTGATAGACTCGATAGCCTTTGCTATTTGTTCTCGTAATGTAATTTCATCTAAAGTCATACTTTTATTATACAACACACATCACCGCAAGTCAAGTATGAATATATGTAATGATATACTTATATTGTAGGTTGACCAATAAAATAGGGGGTAGTAAGTGGATTCGATATTTGTCTCTATTGCATCATGTAAAGAACTTTTTCTAGTTCAAACAATAAAAAGTGCAATTGCTAATGCTTCAAACCCAGACTTACTTTATTTTGGTATTTGTAATATGGTTGTAGACGAGGAAGACTTTCTTGATGACCCAATCTTTGACTTACCAACCATAAACATTATAGAAACAAAGCATACTAGCCCACTTGGAACTGGCATTGGAAGAATGCTTGCATCCCTTATGGCAGATAGAGATCATAAATATTTTTTACAGGTAGATGCACACACTCTATTTGTTAAAGGCTGGGATGACATATTGAAAGAGCAGTACGAGGAACTTTTACAGTTGCATAATAAACCAATTATAAGTACATCCCCAAGGCAGTGGTCACACAACGAAGATGGCGAATTATTTATTTTTGAAAATCCAGGAGAGATTATTTCTTTAGAAAGTCTTGAAGTATCCTGGGATAATCCAACACTAATATTTAGTAATAACAGAAATTCAGTTTCTGAAACTATGAGATTTGAAGATGCAAACTATGATGTTACTGGATTCGTAGAAGGCTGTGGTGCGAACTGGCAAGAAGGAGAAAGATTTAAAGAGCATGGCCTTATTCACGCTGCATTTGTTTTCTTTAAATTTAGTTTTTTAACTGAACTAATTAGTGATCCATTTGACCCTTGGTCTGGAGATCAAACCAACATATCTGTTCGTGCTGGTACAAGAGGATACAGAATGTTTACAGTAAAAGAGGCAACAGTCTTTACTAAAGACAAGTTTAATAGCAATCATGAGTTGATGTACGAATATGATTGGAGAAGAACTACAAACTACTCCCCAGTCCATTCTTATCATGCTATAAAAGCACACAAAAGATTAGAGAGTATTCTTAACGGAAACTACCTTGGTTTTTGGGGCTCTCCAACCAAAGAAGCGCTTGATCAATATCAATCTTTCTTTAATTTTAAGTTTTCAGACCATTTCTCAGGCTTTAAAAATAATTAGCGCCTGCTTACACACCAAATTTTGCCATCACTCATTGTCTGATGTGAGTTCCAGAATATTGGGTCCTTGATAAGCATTTTGCACTTATCGCATTTGCGATCATCCACTTACTATAACCCCAAGAAGAAATCCAATCATGAACATTCCAATACCGATTGTCCAGTGGTATGACTTTATCATGTAGTCTTTAATAATTTTATCTTTTACTGCAGTTGGAACATTTGTTACATCTATCATTGTCTGTGCCTCTTCTTGTTTCCGTATCTTGACTTAACTTCTGACTTTGCCTGATCTACAATGGCTTTTGTGATATCATCGATGCTAAACTCATTATCAAATTCTTGCTCACTATCCATTTTGATCAACTTTGTATGTCATTACAATGTAGCATAAAACATACCCTGAAATAAAAGCGGGTAAAAGAAATAAAGCATTAACCATTAGTAGCCTCCTAAGCATTCGTTTCGTGTGTGAAATAGTCTAATCTTTGTCATAATTTTGCGGGATGGAGCATAAAGCATCTCATTACAAGCACATTTATAAGACCATTCCCCAGTAAAGAAGTCATGAACATAACCCTTGGCGTTAGCATACTTCTTGGCCACAAAGGTTTGGAAAGGATCTGGTATATCCATGTTAATCATTTGCGTGACCAGACCAATCTTAAGAACTTGTTCCATGAATGTTTGTCTAATGATAAGTCTTTCCATCGCATGTATGATCTAACTCCAACCACTCCGTACAGAATAGCACCAAGGATAAAGCCATATTGCTTCGTAATCAGGGCATATGCTGTCCACATAAACTCATTAAATATAAACCAGAGCCATCCCCATCGCTTTTTACGACCAATGGTAAACATGGCAGCAGCACCACTCAATACAAGTATGTATGAGGCATAGTTGTTTACCCATTGTTCCATATATTTAGTATACCTTAATGCCAGGGATTAGTCAAGTGCTGGCTTTTGTTTCCACTTGGTCTTTACCCAAGTGCCTATTTTATTAATGTTAACCTTTTCTCTAAGTACTTCTGCAAAGTCTGTGCTTATCTCAGAGCCAATATATTCTTCGCCTGTTTCTAGATCAGTCAGTTTCCATTTTCCAGGGGCTTTAGTATGAATAACTAAATCAACTGGCTTATCAAAAGAATCAACCTCTGATCCATCTTTAAGTATTCTTTTACTCATTTAACAGTCTTCGTTTGTTGATCTGTAGATACCTTCTGCACTATCCCAGCATCTTCCATATAAAGTGTGTCTATTGCCATTGGTAACCTTTGTAACACGATGCTCGAACTCTTTGTATAGAGGAACATTGACCAGCATGCCTGGCTCTGGCTTAACAGAGTAATCTTTATTTTTAAATTCAAGGATTCCACCGTCGAAATTATCATTTATATAAACATTAAATGATGCTGTTATTAATCCCTGACTAACAATTTTTTTATTTTGTGTTTTTGAATGAGCAACAATAGTCTTTTGTGTTTCTTCGTCATCGCTGTCATCTCTTTCATAGTGCCAGCCCATTGCCCAATCTGCATTTTCTCCACTATCTTTTAAAATAATATCATCTGGAACCTCAAAGAATGATTGCAATGTCCCTGCACCAGCCATAACAGCAGGAAGAACGCTGTGAAGTCTATTATCTATAAGCCCCATAAATGGCATTGGCATAAACTTTGACTGACCGTCACCCCTTGGAACTAACATGTTTCCGTTTTCATCATACTCTGCAACATATCCTAAAAACTTATTTCTAATGTTTCCACCGTATGGTGATCTCATAGTTATATACCAGTCTTTTGGATCGTTGGCCTCTTTGTTGAGCCACTCAAGTTCTTCTTCAGATAGAAAGTTCCTGATAACCCACAAATCTTTTTCTATATATTCTTTTCTTGGTTCCCAAATTTCTGATAATTTAGATATGTCAGACTCTTGATAAGACTCAGGGTTGTATGTCATTTTTAGATTATACCATTTCTATTTTCAATAGCGTTCCTATGAGACTAGGCCCATAGATAGGTGGTCAAGGCAGACATCAGCAACAACATAGTCAGCATGCTCTACTACCACATCATAGTGTGTTGCATCCTTGTTGCAAAAAAAGCATTTTGTCTTGATCATCTAACCATTATATCATAAAATAGATTAATAACAATTGGTGAACATTTGGTTAAATAGGTCAGTTTTGTTAAAACCATATAGGTTTACCATATATACTCTTATTATGAGACTTAAACTTATCGTAATAGCAGTCGTTGCTGCTCTATCTATTTCTACCCCTGCAATTGCTGCAGAAAATATTGTCGGTAATGGTGCATCCTTTCCAGCCAACCTTATTGATGAGTGCAGATCGTCCTATGCCAAGTCAACAGGAAACATTGTTACATATTCAGCAAACGGATCTGGTGCTGGTAAGACTTCATCCGATAAGGGCATTGGAGATTTCTGGTTCTCAGACTCAGCGCACACAGCATCAACAAAGAAGCCATCAGTGATCCACATTCCAGTTGTTGCAGCACCTATCGCAGTGATGCATAACCTACCAGGAAATAGGCAACTATACTTGTCATCAACTACAGTTGCCAAGATTTTTGCGGGAGAAATAACAATGTGGAATGATCCTGCTATTAAGGCTGATAATAATAGAAAGATTAAAGAGGTTGTTTATAGAAAAGATAAGTTTGGCAACCTAGTTAAAGATAAATCTGGTAATCCAGTGATTCTAAGAACTTCTAGTAAGAGCATTATTTATACATTACCAAACCAAAAAATAAACGTTGTATACAGACTAGACAGTTCTGGAACAACTAATAACCTTGTTAGATTTATGAAGGCAACTTCTCCAGAGGTTTGGACAAAGCCAGTATCTGACTCATTCTCAACATCATTCCCAAAGAGCATTAATGATATTAATAACATGGGAAGAGTTGTTGGGGCAAACCAATCACAAGGCGTTGCAACACTTGCATCAAAGACTAAGTATTCTATTACATATGCAGAGGTATCATTTGCTAAGTTCTTTAACTTAAAGGTAGCCAACATAGGTAATGCATCTGGTAACTTCGTAGCACCAGACAGCGCAAATGTTTCAGCATTTCTTGGAGAGGCTTCTATTGACTCCAACAACATACTTACCTACAACTATGCTACTAAAGAGCCTGGAGCATACCCTCTAGGCATCGTATCCTACCTTCTAGCAGATACTGCTGGCAAGAATAAGGCTGCAGTTAAGGAGTGGGCAAAGTATCTAATTAGCGCAGAGTGTGTTAATGCTAAGCCAGAACTAGGTTTCGCACTTATTACGGGCAAATTTTTAGAGTTCGTAAATAAGCAGATCAATCGTCTTTAAAGTTCGGCGCAAAATAGGAGTTATAAACCTTTCTACGCCCTGCGAGGGCGATATTGGTTAATAGCCTGATTCGCCATTCTGTTAGCATCATCCTCATTATGTGTATATCCCATAGAAACAATCTTTGACCCATCATATAGCGTCCATTGCCAGGGAATCGGTGGAAGAAAGAATTTATGACTATTCTTAACCAACTTACCATTAGGCTTCTTGGGAGGAGTATAGGCCTCAACCACTATCTTCATTACGGACACTTACCATGCTTGGTTTGTTTGCTTTTCTTATTCCACAATACTGGTGCACCAATAAGTATTCTTGAATTGCAAACACAGCATGTGCCATAGAACTGGGTCGTAATCTTAACCCACTTCTCACCACTGCTGTCTTTTCGCCTAGCCTTAGCCAGTTCCTTTATTCTAGATGGTGTTAGAATGTTGCCATCTTTGTCGTATTTAACAGTGCTAAATGAGTTGTTTTTTGTTCTAACTTGTTTGATCATTTTTATACTTTCTTTCATACTTGTCATAGGTAATGTAGCACTTTTCGCATGCCACCTCACCACACTGTAATGACCATTCAAATCTATGGTCACAATTTATCGTAATCATTTTCCAGAATCGGTTGTCTATTTGTCTGTCTGTTAAAGGTTTCATCAAACCATTATCTCAGAAATTGCGGGGGATGTCAAGTATAATAGACATATGACCCTACTATATATACTATACAGTCCTGTCTATAAGGCTGTCAAGATAGGTATATCAGATGTGTCAGGTAGAAGGTTTGCAGCCCATAGGACCAAGGGTTGGATATTGATCAAGTATTGGGCGTTTTCGCAACGGGATCAAGCGAGAGCAGTAGAATCCCTAGTAGTAAATACACTCACTAAGAAGTATGGGTCTTTCCTAGATAAGGCAGATATGCCACAAGGG
>Ga0315905_10007886_pt1 | contig 10761 bp, 19 predicted proteins | sample LakEriMetagenome_5_FD_203522 | JGI IMG/M metagenome (GOLD analysis project Ga0315905, IMG submission 203522) | Freshwater fungal communities from buoy surface, Lake Erie, Ohio, United States - Buoy 4 MA121 | ecosystem: Environmental > Aquatic > Freshwater > Lake | place: USA: Lake Erie, Ohio... | reverse complement strand
GTTGTTTCGACAAGTTTCGACAACGAATATCGCTTTCCGACCAATAGCTTTCCGACCAAATGAATCCTGCGCCAAAAGAAATACTGCGAGCATTCGAGCGTGCATTCGCCGAGCGCGCTGCACGCATGCGCGCTGCACACGTTACGGTGCCCTTGTGACGCACTCACGCACACAAACTAAAGAGATGTTAACTTAGGAAGCTCTATACACGAGCGTTTGTCCGGTGTCAATGAGGGCACTCCTACTCGTTTGTCCGGTGTCAATGAGGGCACTCCTACTGACTGGCGCTGAGGGTTCCGTGACCCTTGACTCATTGACCAACCACCGCGGTTCCGCAAATCGGGTGCATGGTTTTATTATACTTAGCCCCCGTGTTGGTGAGCAAACAGCGAGCTTGCGAGACAGACACGGCCACGCCCATGCCAGTAGACACGGCCACACCCATGCCAGTACAGCTGCCAGTACAAGCAGCGGTCAGCCAAGAACGGCGTCAAGAGCGGGGAGCCAACGCGACGCCAAGCTGCTCCTGTGTCGCGCGAGCAGCGTCAGGAACTGCTCTCCCCAGATTCTCTGAGTGCAAGGGCACACATGCCTCTCCCCAGGGGGGGGGGAGGAGGAGGAGAAAGAAGAAGAAGAGGAGGAGGAGAACAGACCAGAGTCTCGGACCGCAAAGGCCACACGCGGCAGCGCCTCAGTATTTGTACTTGGTGGAGTAATCCTTTGGAGACACGACGAGACCTCGTCCTTTCCTCGCCCCCCTGCTCGACAAGACGTGCGCCGCGTATCAAGACTCGTCAGCACCGTCGCCGCGTTCGCGAGCAGCAGCATGCACAGAGCTGCCGTCACGGTTACACACACACAGACACACACGTACGCACACACACACACACACACACACAAACACACACACACACAAACACACACACACACGGAGCACCTGTACACGACCTCTACAATATCGATGAACTCCTGCTTGTCTTGCAAGGGCCAATTAATTTTGTTGTTGTTACCCGTTCCCAGATCGATCATAATGTGCTTGTTCCTGTGCTCGCGTGCAACGCGCCCAGGTGCCGTGATTCAGACGAAACGGCAGCGCGTCTCGCATTCCACTTCAAGCGGTCCTCGATCCGCCCCATGAATGGGGAAAACGCACCTGAAAAAGAACATTACGGTGACAGGATCGTACAACTCGTACATGGTGTTGAAGTCCGGCACCTCCGAAATGTCTACCAGGTAGCTGCCAGCTCCCATCAGCGTGTCAGATGCCTATCTGGCGAGGCGTGGGCATTCTCCCCGCGCGCGCACCCGAGCGGGGGGCGGGAGCAGGCTCCCGGGTGCGAGCGCGTGCGGGGGCGAACTGGAACACAGCAACAAAAATCGGGGCGTCATCGTACATCACGGCGAAGTTCTTGATCTTGTCTGCGACGTGGTACAGGGTCTCGTCCATCTTCATGCACGCCTGCACACACGCCATCACGGGCATCAGCGTGCCATAAGGCTCTGGTCGGTGGCCGGCGTGCTACGCTTGGTACGCGCGGCACGGCGAGCCGCGTTCCTGCACGGCCGAGCCGGTGCTTCGAGCCGCGCCGCACGCGCCAGCTCTGGCCGGCGCTTCCGGCCCAGGGGTAGCGCCGGCCCGGGCTGGGCAGAGGAACATGCGGGCCGCAGCGCAGCACATGATGAGCTCTTGGAGGTGTATCACACCCAGCAGCCCCCCGCGGCCTGTGATTGCGCACCGGGTCCCAGTCGTGGCCGAAGCGGATGATGACGACGCGGTCCTCCTCACTCAGGATCGCCTGGTCCACGGCGTATCCCGAGTCGAGGTGCGGTAACATGTACGACATGGCTGCGGTGTGAGCGCTTGCTCTCCGCTCTCACCCCGTCGTCCGCTATAAAATGCGAATCGGTGCACAGGGTGTCTCTTCTACTGTGGAATGAGTCGAAGGTCGTATGTCCTGTGGTGCACAGTGGCAATGGTGCCACGGACGAGACGCCACTGATGGGGGTTGTGAGGGGAGAAAAAACGCATAAAGCGGAAAGAAAACGTGATGGCCCTGTGGATGCTGCCGAGTCGTCGATCAGCCAGTGGCAGTGGCAGACATGAGGCAGGCACCTTCCTGTGTCTGCTCTGCCTGCTCTCGTGCGCACACCGGGTGCTGCCTCGCAGCCAGCCAGCTCACGCTGAAGGCCCCTCGCCCATACGATCCCCGGGGCCGGCCGGGCAGCCGGGCTTGTCGTGCGCGTCACCGCCCTCTGAGAGCCTCGCGTGCCTCGCGCGGCTGCGCGGCGGGGGAGCGCTCAGCAAGCGAGACGGGGGGCGCCCCGTCTCTTCTGTGTGGCAGCCGCGAGATATATCAGCAACTGCCCAGATGCGGGAGATGCGGCAAAAGCATTTGCAGGCGCAGCGCGAACAGACGATCGAGCTTGCACGCGAGAAGGCCCGAGAACTAGCGCGCCAGGTCGCCGCGACCGTAAAAGTGGGCAGCACGGGGCAAGGTGTCGATGCCGACAGCCCGTGCCACGCTGATGCGGCCCTGGACCCTGTGCGCGCACAGGGCCAGCAGGCAGCAGCCCTGAGCCCGGGTGAGTCGAGCCTGGAGGGCGCAGGGCACGGCGGGAGCTCGGCGGCTGTGAACGGCGCCTGCTCCGCCATAATTCCCAAAGGCCTCGGCCTGGCACCGGGGCCTAGACGCACGTCGAGCGGGGCAGAGTCAGCCGGGAACGAGTGGCATCGCAGAGGCGTGCATGTGTACATGCCAGCAGAAGCGGGCTTGCGAGTGCTGCTCGAGGGCGGCAGCGGACTCGGAATCCAAGGGGCCAGCCGCTTGGTGCCACCATGCGCCAGTTCTATCGCATTAGACTTCCCTGTTCCTCGCCTGTGCAGGGAAATGGTGGTGTACCAGCCGCGAGAACATGCGAGAGAGACCGTGACTGGCAGTGCGCCTTGCTTCGCCGCGTCCGGCGACGACTGCCGGATAGAGGAAATCGTTGATGCTGATTGGTTCGACAACGAGGCGAATGTGGAAGACGTTCCGCCGCAGGCAGACAATTCAGGCCAAGCTAGACGAGATACAGAGCACGTGGCTTCGGCGTCGGTGGCCCGAAGCCCACCGAAGGCAGAGGACTGTGTCCAACAGGGCGCCTTTGACTTGGCTGCCGCGCCCATGGACGTGTCCGACTAGCGTTTCTCGTCGCTCTTACGAGCCCCAGGGGGTGAATGAAAATGCGTTACTCAATCCCTAGCATTTATTGTGTAAATATTACTCAACTGCTTGAACCCGAGTCCATTCGACGCATATTGCTTTGTGTCATCTGCTTGCATGTGGCTGCCTGTCTGCAGATTTTTCAAGGTGAAGGCAGACCAAGAAGAGGTACGAGGGACCGCGCAGGCGACTCGGACCAGCAACGCGAGCAGGGCTGCTGCAACGAATCAATAGAAGAGGGAAGCACGCAGGGGACTCATGGTAGAAAAGCGCAGGAGCAGGGTCAGGGATCAGGCGACGTGCTCCTGAGCACGTCGCTCGGTGCATGACGTCCATCACATGACATCCTCCCGAATCGCAGTCTTGCTTGCGCCATCGCCCGCAGGGGCGCCTCCATGCCCCCATCCACTGGGAGCATGCACGGGCGGAAAGAGGAGGTCGTCGTAGTCGTCCGAGTCGTCGTCCGAAAAGTATTCGTATGCCTTGCGCTGCATCTCTTGCGCTGGTGCAGGCTGGCGCTGGACCGAAGTCTCATGATGTGGCTGCTGCGCATGTAGCTGCTGCGCATGTAGCTGCTCCGCCTGACGGGGCACAGGCAGGGCGCATTCCTCATGCCCTGCCGTCTGTGCCAGTGCGCCCCCCACTTCCTGTCCTTGCTGGTTGTTGATCCCCAACATCTTGCCTTGCAGTTGCCGCTGCAACTCCTCGGCCCTGGTTGTCCGTGCCAGCACAGAAGTACACGCGGCATGCAGTATGTGTACAGAGATGAGCAACAGTCGGGTCACGCAGCGCAGGGCCCCGTGGACATGGGCACCACGGACAACACACTCACACGCAACGTCACACAAGGGGACGAAGACCGAGATTGCAGAGGAGTCATATTGCCATCGGAGGCAGGTCTCTGGAACGCCCGAGCCTCGCTCGCCGGTGTAAGATCGGGAGAGGCCTCATTCAAGCCCTGCGCCTGACTACCGAACAGCTCTCCCGAGTCTTGTCCGTAGAGCGGCTCGTAGCGCCCTTGATGGCGCAGGTGTGGCTCAAGGTGGCTGTCGTGTGTCCTGAGGTTGCTGTTTTGGTGCATCTCCTGCCCACAGCCAAAAGAGATATACATCTAGCACTTGAGCACTTGGAACAAAGAGATGCAAGCGGAAATCTTGGAAACAGGCTGCGTCCGCAAGCAAGCGTTGTTGCCTGCCACGTGTGCAGGTACTAATCGTAGACGAGGTGCGCGCTGCAGTCAATGACAACACCAACTTGCGAGTTGGTCAGTGACAGAGGGAGTGGGATACTGACAAGAGGTGCAGGCTCTGGGAACGCAAAGTCCTGAAGGGGACGAGAGAGGAAGTGCTCCAGAGTGTCCAAGCCCCCCCGCTCCAAGTCTCTTGGCCCGGTGTCGCTTGCATCGACCGCATTCCGCTCCTGCCACTTTGAAACGCCTGCACCCGCATCCACGACCTTGCGGCCAGCCTCCTCGTGCGTTCCCGACTGCTTTGGCTGGGGAAGCGGAGCAGGAGCGAGGCTTGTGGCTGGCCAACCTTCTTGCAAGACCGGCTTTCCTATAACATTTCCTCGCTCGCCCCAGGCTGCAGGGCGCATGCTCGAGGCAGGCTTGGCCGCTGGCGAGTTGCGCGGGACGACCGAGCCCCCCCCGTCACTGACGCTCTCTGGCTCACTGACGCTCTCTGGCTCGCTGCCCCTAACCGATTCATACGCCGACTGACATGTGCTTGACTGGGAGGTGGACGGGAGGAGGAGGCGCGCGGTAAGATCAGCCACTTGGTGCGACAACTTGAGCTTTTCGGCCGTGAGCCTGCGCGCATCCGTTTCGAGCTGCATTACCAGCTCATGCAGTCGGTTACGCGCCAGCTCGGCGGTCGCAACCCGGTCCTGCATGGAGGCGAGGGAGGCGCCTTTTTGCTCGTTATCCACCACCACTTGCTCTAGCTCGTCTTGAAGTTGGCGGATGAGAGACAAATCTTCCTCGCGCGACCGTGCACCCGAGGGGTCCCCTTGCAGCTGCTGCATTTGCCCTTGGACTTGTTGCAAACGCGTTTGAGCAGAAACGGTCTCGCGCTGAGAAGCCATCACGCGCTCTGCCATGTGCGTGAGCTCCGCCGAGGTCGAATCCAGGGCATCTTCGAGGTCACACTTCTGCTCGGCGGAGCGCTCAAGTTGCAGCTCTAGCTTGCGCATTTGTTCGACCATGAGAGTCCGCTCGCCTTGGCTCATGCCGCCTTGCATCACAGTGCCGAGCTCCTCTGCCGATTCGACCCTCTTCCGCAGCACCTCTATCTCCTCCTGCTCAGCGATGCACGTGAGGTCACATGCATGCTCCAGCAACCCCCGCAAGCGCGCCGCAAGCACGCGCCTGCCGTCCCGGGCTCTATCCGTTGCACAGTATGGAAGGCGTGCGTCAGTAAGATGTCAGTAAGATGTACGTCCGCCGTTCACTCACGCACGCACCTTGGCGGCAGTGAGCTGCTGAGCCGCTTGTTTGCCTTGCTCATCGCTCCTGCTCGCCAATTCACACGGTGTGAGTTTCTGCGAGTCTTGACATTGAAGCTCGCTATTGAACTAGAAGCTCGCTGTTCAGCTATGACGAAAGCGACATGTGCACGTGTCATTAGCACGTTGCTGCACATGGCATTACCACCTTCATTCCTGCTCTGCTTGCACTCCCGCTCGCATGGTGAGCAAGGGCACGCGTGCACGAGGCATTCAGGCAGCACGAGACGTAGAGGCAGCATGAGACATACAGGCAGCAATGCGATCAGTCAAAAACCTTTGCATTTGCGCCTCGGTCTCACGGAGCACTGTTTGGAGGGCGTCAAGTTCGCGGTCTCTCTCGCCCTCTCGCTGCATCACAGACCGATTCCTCTCTTGCGCCTGCTGGAGCTGGAGCACGACCTCGTCACGCTCTTTCTGCGCCTCGGCCACGCGCTGCGACTGGGCCTTGAGTTGATTGGAGAGCGTCTCGACTTGTATTGTGAGCGCGTATGACTCGCCCTGGCCCTCCCTGCTCCGCTCATTGGCGGTCTCCAACTCGGAGACGAGACGCTGGCTGTTGGCATGCGCCTCGGCCTCGTGCTGCTGCAACTTACCCATGAGCTCCTGATTGCGTTCTTGTAAGTCGCGCATTAGCAGGTGCGCTTCCGCCAGCTGCACTTCCTTTTCCTTTGTGTGCCAACTTCGCATAGTCAGCCCAGCACCTGCCTTTGAGCTTTTTCTCTGCCTGCAGCTAAGCTGTCCCGCGACATTACCTCCAACTCCGACCACTACTACCACTACTCCAACTCCGACCACTACTACCACTACTCCACGACATTGTACTCTCTACGCACTACATTATACTCTCTACGCACTACACACTGCACACGTAGCACCCGAGCCGAGACGCGCCCTAAGTCCCCAAGGAGGTGCTCCTCTCAAACACCTGAGTGGAAGCCGATTGAGATAGGCCATGCTCATGTCTAAGCTCCTCCACACGAAGCTTAAGCTCCTCCACGCGACTTGCCAGCGCTGCAGCTTTGCCCTCGGCCTGCTCGCGGGCTGCCTCTTCTGTCTTGAGCTGCCCAGATGTGTCATCATGTGTGTGTGTGTGTGCCTCCACAGACTTGATCAAGTCGTTCATACGTCACCGTCTCTTTCCCCTCTCCCTCTCTCACACTCTTTGCCCCTCTCCCTCTCTTTACCCCGACCTCTTGCCTCTCTCCCTCTCTCTATCCGTGGCTAGTTGCTGAGCAGCTGGTGAGGAAACAAGGAGGGAGAGTTGAGGGAGCGAGGGTCGGTTCACAGAAACGGTAAACGGTGCTCCATCGCCGGCCCGGGCATTTGCAAACCGTCCCCCGGCATCTTGTGCACGTTTGAACGCGTCTTGTGCACGTTTGTGACCGACTTCCCTCTCTCTCATACACGCGTTCGTTAAGCAAAATGGATGACAATGCTCAGAATGCTGTTGCGCAGCCACACTCGCGTTTTGTTGCCACCAAGATCAAAGGTACGCACGGCGTGCGTACGAAAGCAACAGCACCCAGGCGCTTGCTCCCGGCACAGTTGCAACAGTCGCTTTGCAACCAGCAGGTGATGCAGGCCCTTGCAACCGCTGCAACCGCTACTGCGCCAGCCGCGGCAGTGCCGGCGAAAAGCAGGCAAACAGCTTCCGAAGGCAACGCTGACCTGGTGATGAAGCTCCTCCATGTGTTCGTGGTTGCGTTTTTGTGCCGTGTGCAGTGTCGCTTGCACACCCTCTTGCCCCGCTTCGGTATTTTGCACGCCACTGGGTATCGTCAGCTGCGCAGGAGCAGGAGGGCCTTGGTGATAGGGCGTGTGCGATGTGTCTCGTGCTGCCAGCAGGTGCGTGAGTTGCACGCATGCCGCACCATGTGGAATTATGATGCAGGATGTGACACACACGTATGCTCCAACACTGCCAAAGTCGTGCACCATGCGTCCATCTGAAGGCATGATGCTGGAATGCAGCAACATGATGCTCGACTGGAGCAACACATGACGATGCTCGACTGCAGCAACGCAGCAAAGTGGCAACTACAGCAAGCACACCTACAGCACACCAACTGGACTAGCATAGGGCACATAGGTTGCATACCCAAGCTCCCGCCCCCTTGTGCCTGGTCTGTAGGCACGTATGTTGGGACGACTCTTTGGGCTCTGGGCTGCATCCGGGCAAGGCCGTGCTTGTGTACTCTGATGACGTAGGTGTGGAAAGCACTCGCTCCCCAGCACTGCCAGGATGCACTGCCTTGCGTCTCCTGCCATCAGAGGGGATGCAGAGGTCAGAGGGGACGCTTGTTTTCGAAGACTCGGACTGCCTTGCGTCTGCCGCCAGTCCGTGACAATGTTCGTGTGAGAAGTTGTGAGAAGCTGTAAATGCCCGAGGGAGACGACCTCGCTGATTGTGCTTCAAGAGTGGGCGCGTTGCAGGAGGGGACCGGAGCCTGGCAAAAGAGAAAGCAAGGGGAGGTCTTGCATGCCAAGATGCTTGATACACTGTTATGTAACGAGGCAAGGTGCTGCAGCCCTTGATTACCGCATGTCGGATGAGCGTGAGGCGCAACATGCTCGTCTTGAGCGTCGCCATGCTGAGAATTTGCGCGATAGCCCTCTTCTCCATTCCAACGCCAATGAGTTCTCCCTCCACTTGCACAATCTTGTGCGTCTCGTCACGCACACGCATAGCACATGCGCAATATCATTGTCAGTCAACACATTCAAGCACCCTATTCAACAGTCGCATAGAAGGGCACATACATGAACGCGGCAGAGGGCGGAAGGGTTGATTAAGGAGGCTGAGGGAGCAGGAGCGAGAAGAGACTCTTCAAGGGTCTACGCACCCGATCGCCAATGCAGCACCTGCCCTGCCAAACACCCTCGGCGGACTCGTGTACTAACTCAGCATGATCAGCAGGTGCCTGAGGCATGATCTTGCGAATGACACCGCCATCTGCCACCACAAAGCCAACTGCCCAGCCCCCGTCGACAGTGTCCCGCAATGTGCTAGCCTCCCTGTCTATCCCGGCGCTAGGCCGCATGATGGGCATGAGGGTGTCTGGGTGCAGCATCAGTCGTGTGTCAGCCTGCTGCTCGAGCTCGTAGTACATCCGCTCGTTGGAGCTGGTGTAGGTGCCGCTCTGTCCCCGGTGCTGATTCTCTTGTCCACCAAGTCCAGGCATGCCGACGTATACGTGCTCACCGTGTAAATTCAAAAAAAAAACGTTAAGAAAAATTTGAAACGTTTTTTTTGCAGAAAATTCAAACGAAATATTCGATAATATTTGTGATATGGAAAGGGTTTCCCGTCACGACATTTTCGGATGCCAAAATTAAAGCTTCGAAAATGTCCTTCCGTGAGCCTCATCAAGAAGTGGCGCAGGCGGCTCGGCAGAAGCCGGAGACAACGAGGCGCGATGATGTTCAAGGGGTTTCGAGTCAAGTCGGAGCACACGAGAATCCATGCCTCGCCGCCATTGCGAACCTCTTTGAGGAGAGATTGGGTGAGTGCTGATATGCGTGACGGCGTATACGTCGTATGCGTGACGGCGCACACGTGCGCCGTCACAATCGCGTGGCGGCGCATACGTGGGCCATCACGCATACGACGGCGCATGACGGCGCTTTTCGTTACGCGCGACAGCACCAGCGCCGTCAGTGTCCTAATACGGAGAGCAGATTGAAAACGCAGTGTACACTGATTCGACATGGCAGGAGCAGACTTGACAGTGCTGATTCCAACGGCAGGAGCGGACGCGCCGGCGGGTGCCTCTCCACGAGAGCGCACCGGCCCGGCATGGTTTATAATGAGCTTGGTGGTGGTGAACTTGATTATAGACGGGGCTGTAGAGCACGGGGCCTCCAGGGCGCAGAAGGCGATGCAGCAGAGCTTCAGCGCATTTTGTCTGGCTGTGTACACCATAGAAATGCTCTTGCGCATAGTGGGCTTTGGAGTTTGGCACTCGCATCCACCGCCACGTCCTCGAGCTTATTTCAAACGCGTCGCGTGCTTGCTGGGTAAAAGTCTCTCTCTCGCGCGCGCGCAAGCTCTCGCTCTCTTTCTCTCTCCCTATCGCGCGCGCGTGCAGAACTGCTTCACGCGCATATATCTCTTCATTTTTCAGTATCTTGATGCAGGACGTGCCCCCGGGAATACTTGTCAGATGCGACGACTAAGCATGATGAGTGCGTGGTTGAATGACCAGATTTTTTTATTGTCGTGACCTCCTTTGCCGAGTTGATTGTGCTTCGCATCAACGCACGCTACTCCATGGGCAGCCTTCAATATCTTCGGTACGCAACCCGGACAAATCCTGTGAATTAGAATAAGGTTAGCGTTGTCTGAGCCAGATATTCTTGTGCTGCCGCACGGGAGACTTTAATGTCTCCATAGGTAGGCAACCCTGACAGGGCCATTCGTGTGCAGGATACTCCGGATGCTGCGCTTGCTGACGGGGAGCAAGATGCTGCCAGGCTTGGCGCTTCACCTCAATTCCCTAGGCCAGTCTATATTGAGAAGCAGCAGCGGCGTGGTGGTGATAGTAACCTTTGTCTTTGCTATGGCCCTTGTGGGTCACAGTCTGCTCGGCTCTCCTGCTGCAAGCTCAAGGTGCGCATGTGTGTGTGTGCGCGCGCTCATGCACGCCATGCTTGCCCTAGTGCCAAGCCCTCTACTCCCACTACCGAGGCTCAGCGGCTTCTAATTCTAGCCTAGAGAGCCTCTCTCAGATCTCAGAGAGAGAGAGGCCTCAGGCCCTATATTGTCTCTACTCTGTGAAAGAGACTCAGGCAGGCAACTACCCTATATTGTCTCTACTCTATTGTCTCTACTCTTTGAGAGAGGCTTGAGGCGCTCTATTGTCTCAACGGATACAGGACACAATTAGTGGAGGGCTTCAAGGGCTCTGTTAGTCACTGAGAGAGCAGCTTGAGTTAGAGGGTGTAGATGCCTCAGCTCACCTGTAGATGCCTCCGTTAACCTGTTGCTCTTTGCATAGGTTGGCGTGTAGGGTGACGGGTTGGCGCGTAGAGTTATGCGAGAGTCAAGGAA
>Ga0315905_10007885_pt1 | contig 10761 bp, 9 predicted proteins | sample LakEriMetagenome_5_FD_203522 | JGI IMG/M metagenome (GOLD analysis project Ga0315905, IMG submission 203522) | Freshwater fungal communities from buoy surface, Lake Erie, Ohio, United States - Buoy 4 MA121 | ecosystem: Environmental > Aquatic > Freshwater > Lake | place: USA: Lake Erie, Ohio... | reverse complement strand
GTGGGTTGCTGCATGGCAAAATGCACGTGATGATCGCTTAAAGTACTACTAAAATGATCGGTCAACATATAATTCGCATAATGGGTGTTTGCCCCATTACGCTGGGATTGGTCGGTGGAATCTGCACCGATTCGGGCAGTATTATTAAATGTGTAAGGACTAAGAGAAGCCATGGTATCTGCGATTTATTATAGTATACAAAGAGATAGTATTTTCGATGTAAAAATATTATCAACAAAACGACTCATTGCAAAACCCATCAAAACGACCTAAATAGGTCGTCCCAAAAAATATCGATTATGCGCGTTCTCTAATTTGTGTGTCTCGCCAAATTACGAGCACACGCGAATTGATTGCCTTCTTTGCATGAAATCATACTACCGTAACAAAATTCGGCAAACCCCGCCTGATCATTTGGAATAGTAGTGGATGGGTTGGAGTTGAACGGACGAAGCGATTGTTCAAACATGAGTTCACTTCCGGCGTCCTTAAACAATTTGTCGGCAATATCAGGGTGATCCGGGTTGGCATCCGCTACGAATCGCTTCGCCTGCGACAAAATATCTTTTTCCACAATTTTGTTGAACGCAGGTGGGGCGGGTTTTTTATTGGGATTGTAATCATAGTCAGTAACTAACACATTCCCGAACGGATTGTTGGAATCCGGTTCCGTGAAAATACCTTCCGGAACGGGCATATTATTTTTCTTAAATAGTTCATTCGCGATGGGGGAGGCAGTAAACCCTTCAGCTACGCGTTTCTTTTCCAGGTTCTCCATTTCTTGTTTATGATAATGGTATAACATGTAAATTGCGCCTAATGTAACAATCGTAAATAGTAATGTACGGACACTCTGTGTAACAATGAAACTCAACATTGCAAATGAAATCACCGCACGCGTAATCGCATTCAACTTCTGCTCGTATGTCATACCGGGAGCAGGGAAAAACTCAAAAATATAGGGTTGTTGGAGGAGAACATTGGGATTTTCCCCCCAAAACGGTATTTGTCTACGAACCCGCTTTATTTTGCGAGTCATATCATCGACTGGGTCAGTCGATTCGACTGGTGCGCGTGCATTGTTCTCGGGGTTGTGTTCTACATTTGGTTGGTATAATCCATTTGTTATATTGGAAGCATGAACCGGCTGTGACATAATTAATCTTATTGTATATATTTATATAGTATATTGTTTCATATAATATACGATAAAGTGCTAAATACATAATCCATTCTGTCTACCGTTCCTATCCAAATCCTATGTTCTCTATTACCAAGAAAAATGACCATATAACTCACCCATTATTTTGTTGGTTCGTTCGTCTTAAGTGCAGAAACGACACTCGCCTTTTGCTTAATACATTCCTTATCAATGCGCAGCGTTTCGCACTTTGTAGTTTGCGGAACAATTTGTAATATGCATTTCGACTTTTCCCCGTATAACGGATCAGTGCACCCCGCTTCTTTGACTACAGTCGCCTTCTTCGCAAAATGGACACGTTTTTGTGTTTTATTTCCGTTCTTCTTCGTGCTAATCGTACACCGTGATCGAAAATGTTCATACCGTTCTCGAACAACTTCATATGTAAGACCTGAGGTTTTGTGCAACATGGTGTTGATTAATTCGTGTAAATCAAATACATATCTCGAGAACGACTCTCGGTTTTTCATATGTTTCATGGTGAGCGGCAACTTCTTATAGTTTTCACGCAGATTCGCGCGACATTTGCCACAGGGCAATACATATCGCAGGCTCCACATAAATGAATAGTAATGCATCTTCTCTTGTTTGGTCGGGTTAACCGGGTAATTAAAACTCATCGTATGTAAATAATGCCACATTCCTGGACCCCACACACTGGTTAACATGCCATCATTGCTGTTATAGTCATTTTCACTATATACACGCGATAACTCGGCCACACTTGGCTTACTGGAATTTGATTCGGTCGACGCCTTTCGACGGTGGACAGTAGACTTTTTCCTGGTTTGAGTATTTGTATTCTGAGAATTTGATTTCATGATTATGTTCGTTTCGGTTATATAATCGAAACAAAAAAAAATATACTAAATCCTTTGTAAAGTATTTAGTCGGTTCGTCGGCATAAACGCATTATTTTGTATGCCTATTATATACACTTATACGATGGTCCAGATTGTAGACGTTCTCAATAAATACGTCCGCCCCTACAAACGTACTTTCATCTTCGTCGCCATATTAGCAGTATTTATTTACGCCATATATTACTGGTCGACACGAAACAAGATTGAACCCGCCCAGTTCGACGATGTTGCCAATTCATCCGACAGACAGAAAGAGGCAATCGTTTATTTTTTCCATGCAAATTGGTGCCCGCATTGCAAGAAGGCTGCGCCTGAATGGGATTCATTTAAGCTCACCCATCACGATAAGGTCATAAATGGATATGTAATAAAATGCCTAGACGTTGATTGCACTGATGAAAGTAATACAACCAGCAACTCATTAATTAACCGTTTTCATGTAGATTCTTACCCAACCGTCAAAATGGACCGCGATGGAACGATTATCGACTTTGAATCGAAAGTAACATCGACATCATTGGGTAGTTTTGCGACTATGATGTTGAACGATTAGACGATCGGGCCAACAATAACGATTACTTTATGGGATCATATTGCGCTCGAAACAGTTCAACTCCTGCGTTGATAAGTTCTTCTCGTTCCGACCGTTTTTCTGCCACATTTTTAATATTGGTTAACGATCGTCTATCGGGTGGCACCACAAATAAATGTCGTATTTTACACTCAGCAGTCGTCGCAATTTTTTCCAGCATTTTATTTAGCAAATGTATGATATAATCAAATAATGAGAACATAGTAGTGTCTATTTCCTCATTATCTATTCCAGTATTTTGAATACCAAACACATCATCCGGATTTGCCCCGTTTTCGATGCACTGTTTGAGGGGGTAATTCACACAAAACCCGCCATCACAATACATAATCCCGTCAATACAAATTGGTTTAAACAACAGTGGGATTGCACATGACGAATGCACTGCGTCGACTAGCGACCAGTCTGGGTGGGTCTTGTAAGAAACATCTACATGTTCAAACACATTTACGTTGGTCACCATGACATGTAATTCTATTCCAGTTTTTTGAAAGAATTCGGCCATGGTTACTGTGGGTAGTATATCCTTCCCCAATAATAGCGGTTTCAATATTTGTTCGGTTACTGTTCTGGTAAATATGCCGTTATTCTGCACGCACGAGAACAACATATGTAAATCGTAGTGAAATACCTTTTCCCATGGTCGCTGTATAAAATAGTCGTCCAATGTATTCCAGTCATAACGCAAACACAAAATGGTCGACAATATTGCGCCAATAGACGTACCATAAATCGTTTGAATATGTTCAATATTCCACAAGTTCTGTTTGTTTGATTCTTGTAAAATACCATAATAAGCGAATCCCATCGTACCCCCGCCCGATATTACAATATGTCGTATATTTGTGTGCATATTTGTGTGCATATTTGTGTGCATATTTGTGTGCATATTTGTGTGCATATTGGCTTCTCGTATTGGCTCCTGATCCGTATATTCAGGCAAAAACTCATCAACAACTCGACATACCGATTTTGAATCTACTGCATATATATCCATTTTGGGCACAAAAAATGTTATATTACTTATTACTCATATATTACGTAATATTTTTATGTTTTTTCTATAAGCATATTACAATAACTGGTTCATGTCTAATTTTTTATTTTCTACGGACGAAGAAAGTACCGGAAAAGTAAACATTGATGAGTTATATGATAAATCCCATCAACGCGATTTGAAACAGCTCTCTATTTTCAATAAAATCCTGAATCGTATACACAACAAGATCAAAATGACTACGCGAGGACATAAAACCGATACACATGTATGGTTTGCTGTACCCGAATTTATATTTGGAGAACCACTATATAATCAGGGCGACTGTATCGGGTATTTAGTTGTAAAATTAGAAGAAAATGGGTTTCATGTGCGATATTTACATCCAAATACGCTGTTTGTTTCGTGGGCCAATTGGGTCCCATCGTATGTGAGAACCGAAATTAAGAAAAAAACGGGGAAAATATTGGATGAAAAGGGCAATATTATTCGCGATTTAAAGGCGGAAGAAGCAGATGAAGGCGAGGACATGAACTCAAAATTATTTAACGACAAAAACAATAATTTGCAAAAAGGGAAAAAAGAATATACACCACTCGACCAATATAAACCTACCGGCAATCTCGTATATAATCAGGAAATGTTTGATAAATTAGAAAAGAAAATGCGATAACCCAATCCCTCGATATCATTATTATGATGCAAATAATAATGATGTGTATTTTAGATTTTAGATTTTACATATGGTTATGCGATTATATGTAGTTATTTCGCAGAACTTTCCGATTTATTCCATGCAGTTGTCGAATACGAGTTGATTTGTAAGAATTTGTCGGCATTTTCTTTCCAGTAATTCACTTTATTTTCAAGGACCTGTTCGGCGGGGGTTTTAGGGTAGACCTGATTTTGTTTGGCAATCATTCGAACCTTATCCGCATCCGTTGGTGCCGGTTTTTTCCCAAAACAATTTACACCAAATCTGGCATATGGGTTGGCAATGTACCCTCCGTTTATACCCGGTCGTCCGCAATCGTTTTTATGACTCGTCATACTCGAGCTTCTTTGTCCTGAATTTCGATTACCAGTCGGGTTCGAAACACACCCTTTATTTTCATCTACTTTTTGTAATTTTTCCCAGGTCTTCTTTTGTGTTGGAAATAAAATCATTTGTCCAGCGGACCATCCATAATTACACCATTCCGCACCATTATTGTATGCGTTTTCAATCTGGTCATATGTTGCAAGTGTAGAATCATATGCTTTGCATATTGCCTGTGCGTCTTCGTATGTGTATTTGTTATTTGATATATTAAAGACTTCGGCATTCGGGTCTTCGGTCGGTTCGGTTTTACATTTGTCGTCTTTTGGCGCAGCGGCTACTTCCTCAGGTTCACTTTTCGCCGGAGCAAAAAATGGGAACAAATCGTAAAATGAGATCTTCAACACGTATTTAAAAAAATCGACAAATAAAATAATGATTAACAATAACCACGCACCGCCTTCAATAATGGACATAAACATAGGTTTTGTCAAAGAATCCATCGGTATGCCGAACAAATACGCAAACGTGTAAAACATGATGATAATCGCCGTTGTTGTAAACACAGATACCGGGTTGTTGATATAATTTGCGAACTTCGTAACAACTACCTCGAAAAACCCTTCATCTGGATTCTGTTGATGAGATTGATACACGCTATATGTAATAATGCCCAATGCCACCAAAAAGAACATGTCTAAAGTCCGGCTTAAACCCAGGTTGAAGCCAGTAGACGGGTTTTCACCGTTATTAAAGAATTTGCCTAGTACAAAGTATATGATAAAATATACGCCTAAAAAGCCGAGCAACATAGTCATATTTTCCGTAGTTGCTAAATTGGAAAAAGTTGACGTATTATCGGTCGATGTATTCGCCGGGGCCTGTGCAGGTGGTAGTGTATTCGCCTGGGCCGGTACCTGGGCCTGGACAGGTGCAGGTGTAGTCGCCTGCCCAAGTAAAGTATTGGTAGTCGTCGGTAAAGTATTGGCATTAGTTGGTGTAGTATCGCCCATAGTATTTACAAATCGAATATATTATACACAGTTATTTTTTTTACGATAAAACAAACAGTATGCCGCAGGTGAAATAACGGCCTCCGGAGTATCCACAATTTCAACGTCACGATCGTTGTAATGTAACCATGCATTGTCTACGTTTCGCACGAAGGCGGTATAATGACCGCCAGTAACGCCACCAATGTGATTGCATATTCCATATAGTTCATACTTAAATGTAGATGCCCTATATCCACATGCATATTTCGTCAAATCCAAATCGTCCAATGGGAACATAATATTGTTGTTCACCTTACCCGTGCCATCCGGTGTAAACCGATTTAATGTAATCACCACAATTTGCGGGAAATTCCAGAACCGGATTTGTTTCTTAACCCCCTCTTTCTTTCCCGTTTTTTCATTAAACCATGCATTATCGCCATCCAGTATTTCCGGTTTGGTGTAATGATCTATACAATCATACAATGTTTGGAACGCGCGCGTATTATCTGCAACTGGTACATCTAACACGAAGAAACTTTCGGGCTTTATTGACTGCATCTCCCCAGTTTCATTCGATTCAATGACAGATATATACATACCATAAAACAGATTCATAATGTCGGAATATTCATTCAAATACGTTTTTTTCAACATTTCGTAACACTGAATCGCGATGTAGTCTATATCGTTTTTAGGGGTTCCGTTAATGTTCATTTTTACGTGTCTCGAAATGCTGGAGTGTATGCAATCCATGAAAAAGAGTAAGAATTCTGGCATGTCGTTTTGTGCATGGCCAGTAAATAGGTCGCGCCCCTTTTCCTTTGCGATTTGTTGCACTTTGTAGACGAATTTCCGCGGGGCAATGATTCCGTTGCCGCTCCACATGATTTGTCGCAGATCATTCCATTCATTCAATATGGTTGCATCTGGGATTTCTTTCTTGGGTAAATCCGCAGTCATGTTTGCATCTAACACATCATTTAGTTCATATGTATTGTTAAGTACTTGCATGCATGCATTTAAAAAACACGTATTACCTAGATTTTCTAGGCCAATTCTGCCCTTATCTTTATATTTGGTCAAATTCATTCTGATTGGTAAACTATGTTATAACGATATAAACATTATTATCTTTATATTATATTACAATATGGATAATAATCGACAACATACAGGTAGTTATTCGCATTTTACAGAAACTATACAACATATTGTTACCGATGCCATGCGAAATTATTTTACGGGTGGGGGACATTCGAATGCACCGCATGCGCAGCAACCGCCGTATGCATCGAATGCAGCGAACGTAACAACTGCACAAATTATATCGCTTATTCGTGAATTAATACGATCAAATACGACATTAATTGACCGATATAATGCCGTCATGCAGGATCATGTTCGAAGTACCCGGGAATTAATCGATATTGTACGTATATTGGCCGGCCAACAATCTCGCCCGGTTCACAATAGTGGAAACCGGTCAGCTGGCGCGTCTGCATACGATTATTTTCCACAAGAACCCCGTCGACCCACTCCACTACGACAACCTACTGCAAATAATCTCTTTTCCTATTTGTTGTACCCATCTACCATAAGACCTCGCGATGCAACCCTATTTCAAGACGTTATTGTACGGCCAACCCAGGCACAAATTGATAATGCCAGTGAATCGTTTGAATATGATGGAACATTTGAGCTATTGAATACACAATGCCCCATAACGATGTGTGAATTCCAAATTGGAGACCGAATACGTAGAATACATTATTGTCGCCATTCATTTCAAGAAGAATCTTTTCTTAGTTGGTTTCAAAATCACGTTCGTTGTCCAATCTGTAGACATGATATTCGAGAACACACAGTACACCCAACTACAAATAATGTGAATGATAGTGATAGTGATGACGATGATGATGATGATGCAGACCACAGAGCAGGTGGCGATGACGGTGAGAACAATAATGAAACAACTGGATCGTACACTGTTCATGAGCCAACATCTGCAACGAATCCGCACCCCACGACCACTATACCCGTTAATAATAATCAAACAAATAATTATAGTTTAGGGAATTCACTAGAAATATTGCTGCGAGCTGCATTGGCAATTGACTCCAGTAACAATAATGCAAACGATTTGCAACAATATTTACGCAGCGCGATCGATATATCCAATTCGCCGATTCTTACTTTCGAATTTCCCATTGAATATGAAGAATACTATGATTCTTCCGACAATTTGTTAGGGCGCGGATTTATGGGCAGGCGGTAAATGCGCCATCCACATTTCCCCTCCCCTCGAAAATATATCAACATCTAATAAATATGCATTGGCCGGATAATTCAACACATTCATTTATTATGGTTTGTGTAATCAGTGCATTTTTCATTATACTCACAATGTTCGCGTCTGTGTTGCCTACAAATAACACGGCAAAAGATGCATTGTTTGCAATGTATGCGTAAAAAAATAAAATATTTGGATGTTTCCAATTATTTTACAAAACAATATTATTTGTATTGCATTTGTGCTGTGCTAAGCTTTATCGTCGAAAGAATGACGTAATTGTTTGAATATTATTTTTCTGGTTATATATTTTGCTCAGTACATCGTCAAATAATAATATTTTTACTTTTGCCGAACAATATTTTTCCTTCTTTTTCATGAATGTTTCTGTATCTGGAAATTCTTTTGCCAGCCGTTTCAATTCGGTTTGATGTGTTTTAATCGCCGATGTCTTGCCCTGCAATTCCCATATTTGTTCCAACGCCAAACCGAACAACTGTTGTAACGGTTTCATTATTTGGTTCGTAATATAATGTGTATAATCGATTCTAAGCCGGTTTTCAACAATGAATTCGGGGGTTTCGATTTTGTCTCCCATCAACGCCTTGGGCGCATCATTTACAACAAATACAAACTTCATTCTGTCTCCCGGTTTCGGTTTATTTCCGGGATCTCGCTTTCCAATACGTTCTGCCAACACAAAATGGCCTATTTGATTCGGGTTTTTGTATCCACTTCGCAACGCCTTTGTAATCGCCAATTTGTCCATGCTGACATTACCCGCCACCAACTCCGCCAAAGACTTTTCGAGGAATGCAATCGCGCTTTGAATGTTATTTTCTTTCATCAAAATGTTCAATATACCTCCATACACGTCTTTTAAATAATCACATGAATCTCGACGTTTCAATGACAGTCCCATGTATTTCAAATACCCTTTGTTTGGATTATCTTCATATAACATGCCGACGTATCGTTTCTTTGATAACAATATAAATGGCATCAACGTCTTTTCATACTCTAACCCCATGGGCGGTTTCAAATAACTCGTACATAACCGCGCAGCATCTTGCGCAATTTCAATCGTGGTTTCTAATGCCGGCTTACCGCGAATTTTCTCGCCCGTTTCGGGATGCTCCAAATTAAATGTGAAGAATACGGAATCCGTGTCTCCATATACATATTCGGCGCGCGTACGTACTCTTCCATTTGTTTTTGAATCGTATATTCGGTCTCCATACACTTCTTCGATAATTCGCTTTGCATATGTAATCATCATACGACCGGTCGCAGTAGTAGATGCCGCGACGTCTTTATCGTAAAATGTAGAAGTACGCGACCCACATTGTCCATACAGCGAATTCGCCGTGACCTTATAACCTAATTGACGTTTGTCCAAAATATTTTGCATGAACGGGTCTTTTTCGGTTTTAATCATTTTACGTGTGTCTTTTCGCGCTTTCAACAATTCTTCCAAAATAGACGGCATAATCCCTTTTTTGTTGTCCGGGAATTGCGCCCATCTACAAACCATTTTACCCACTTTGGTTTTGTCCGCTTTTGACGTGGGAGTTTTACGGATATAACGGTATGTATCGAATTCAATATCAATGTATTGATAATCGGGCAAATTATCGTACACGAACTTACCGCGCTTGTCTCTTTCGCCGCGAACATCAATCAGGTTCCCCTGTAAATCGTATTCTTTGGACCATACCTTACTGTCGTGAGAATAGTTTTGACTGATCATCGCAGATGGATAAAGTGATGCATAGTCTACACATGCGACAGGCTTGTCCATATACATCGAGCATTTTGGAGGTAACACAATCGCGCCCTCATAACCCTCTGCAATCTTCGTTTTTTCCAGGTCGGGCATAAGGGTGTCTTTTTCTCGGCATTTCTTTGCAACATAGCTGGTTAGTTTAATACCTTGACCGCGAAATACGAGAAAGCTAATCGGTACACTACAAATGCGCGACATTTCTACATAACCGGTAATTACATCGATTTTATTCATTAAATGATGAACGAGGTTGCAATCCTGAACGCAGTATTTTGCGACAATCGCGCGGTCAGCTGACGACCCTTTTGCCAATCGAAATATATCTTGTGGGGTAACATCGTCTTTTGCCATGCCCCATTTAATCGATTTGCTGTTATCTAAGTCATAGTGTCCGGCAATCACAATGACATTGTAATTATTTGGTTGTTCGACGCCTTTTACCTCGTGTATGACTTCCTTATTATGCTGGATATCTACCACCTTAAACTTTTTACCATTGTCGTAATAATCCGCGGTAAATCCAGTAAGCTCAATGTGAATAAAATCCCCGACATTCAATCCCATAAGGTTATTACTACACAATTCTGTTACGTCACCGTGCTCGTCGCTTTGCGATTTGCGCACATATTTAACAGAGTCGCTGATGAATTGCCCTGCCACGTCGTCTAATTTGTATGACGACAAATTAAAATCGCGTCGAAAATAGGCATACATGTCAATTTGTAGACGACCCGCCGTTTTAAAATACCGCAAATCATATTCACCGCTCGCGATTTGCATCGTGGTATGCTCGATGTTCAATTCACCTGGGTTTTCGCGACTCTCGGTTGCACATAGTTCGTTTATTTTCCGCGATAACAACAGAAACTCTCGTTCGCAATGATTTTCCTGTGCTCGGCGAAACATGAACTCATAATCAAACCCAAATATATTGTATCCAATAATAATATCCGGATTTTCGGTTTGTATTAACTGAGCCCACTTCAATAACATTT
>Ga0315905_10007884_pt1 | contig 10764 bp, 10 predicted proteins | sample LakEriMetagenome_5_FD_203522 | JGI IMG/M metagenome (GOLD analysis project Ga0315905, IMG submission 203522) | Freshwater fungal communities from buoy surface, Lake Erie, Ohio, United States - Buoy 4 MA121 | ecosystem: Environmental > Aquatic > Freshwater > Lake | place: USA: Lake Erie, Ohio... | reverse complement strand
CTTTCTAGATAATTCATGACCTATAAAATCTTAATTTCTAGCATCGCTGAAGCAGAGATAGATCAGCTTTTTTTATCGGTTTCTCAACGGGTTTTCCCAGAAAAAGCAAAGGCATGGCAAGAAGGATTATTAAAGGCAATTACCTCACTAAGCACCATGCCAAGACGTTGCAGTTTTGCCAGAGAGAATGAACACTTTAGTCAGGAAATTCGACAGCTTCTTTATGGCAAAGGGCGGAATACTTATCGGGTTCTCTTTGCGATCATTGAAAATCAGGACGGTAACTTTATCAGAATTCTTCATGTGAGGCTTGCCGTGCAACAGGATTTATATGAAGGTAGTTAGTAAGAAAATATTTTAAAATCTTGATTGTGTTTTCAGGCGATCGCCAAGGTGAGGAAAACTCTAGCGGTAATTACGAGGATTGAAAAAGTGATTTTAATAAGTTCCGAGAAATCACGGAATTTTGACTATTTTTGAACATTTAATAAAGGTTGTGTGACCCGAATCACACTATTTTGTGATCAAGATCGGGAATAATGACAATAGGTTTAATAGACAAAACTGTCTGTTAATGGCCTTGTGCTTAGTTGGGTCTCCCGCTATGAATCCTTTACATTTTTTTCGGCTGTGTTTAGCCTACCGTTGGCATCATCGGCATTCTAGAAATTCCGGCTTTGTGATGCCTATGGTTATTTTGATTGGTTTAATCTTGACCTTGGTTGGGTTTGCCATGATGCAACGGGCTTCCAGCCAGAAAAATGATGCCACTAGCAAAGAAACCACCGCTAAAGCTCTAAGTGTGGCCGAAGCAGGGATTGCCCGCATAACAAACCTACTCAATGCCCCCTCCAGACGATTTCTCGCCACTTTACCCGCTTGTAATGATCCCTTTGATAGCCGTCAACCAGGTCAAGCCTGTAATGATGCGAGTTCTGGATCGAATATTGTCGTCCCTAACTGGCAAAACCTAAGTACAACTCAAGTTCAAAACTGGACAACGGCAGCCGCTTGTGAAACCGTCCCCCCCAGTGAACTCACCGCCATTCAAGCTCTCTCGAATAATGCCGGTTGGCAGTCCTTGCCCCAGGGCGAATTTCGTTTAGTAGGATACCGGTTCACACCCACTGCCCCCAATACGACTCTGGGAAGATCTCCCGGTACAGGAACCCTGATAGTTGAAGGCATTGTTAACCGTGGCCAAGCTAACGAAGCCGTATCTAGAATCCAAGTTGAAATTCCAGTCCAGCCCGGGCCAACGAATAACGTCTCTGTCCCTGGACTCTGGGTAACAGACACCAATAGTGGTTCGGTGGTGGGCAATAACACCATTGCAGGGGATGTGTTAGTGAATGACTGTGAGGGCAACCTCGCTGCGGTTTCCCTAGCCAACACTAGCTACACCGCCAAATATACCAGTGCAGATATGCCGTCTGTGCCACCTCTGCCTGCGACTTGTAATAACCTGAGTGCGATTAATAATGATTTGCGGCTGCCCCAGCGCAATGCCAACAATGTCTACACGGACACCCAAACCACCGTCACCCTTAATAACGGCACTACTGTTCCGGCCTTTGTCTATTGTGTCCCCTCCATTGACCTCAACGGTGGCAACAAAACCTTGACCATTGAAACCCTAGATACCCGCCCCACGGTAAACAGCGTTAATAATGCCAGTCGCGGCGCACGACACATGGTGATTTTCCACGTAGCCGGTAATGTCAATGTGCAGGGGAATGCCAAAATTGTTCACCAATGTCCGATGACGGGGGATACCACTAGTTGCACTAACTACAAAGTGACTGACTTTAACCTCTATGGACGGGCTCCTGCTCCGACGGGAGGCGCATCATTACCACAAATCTGTTTAGCAGGGGGGTCTTATGTAGATGCGTTTATTCTGGCTCCAGAATATGAATTTGGGGTAGCAGGTAGTGGCGGTTCCGGGGGAGTCCGGGGGACAGTCATGGTAAAAAAAGTCAGTAATTCGACGGGTTGTGGCTCTAATACGTCTAACGTTGTTATTAACCAGACGGGGAACTGGGACGATATGATCGATGGCATTCAACCCCAGCCTACTTCTCCTGTTTTAAGTGCGTTTTCTGGTTGGACAACGAAGCCGATTAACTAAACTGTTTTATCTCAAATATTGGCTGTAAACAAAATAATTTCCTCTGAATTGTTTCTATTTGGGGGATTTTTGTTGTGGGTCAAGGGTTGGGAAAAATTTGATCAATCGTTAAAGAAAGATCGGGGAAGAGAGGAGAAATGAGGCGATCGCCGTGACGGAATTGACGGATTTCATATTCCCCTGCTTTCATAACGCAAATGCTCAATGTTGGTTGTTTGGGAGAACCAATATAACGTCTTCCCCCTAGACCGAGATAATCGACGATCCAATATTCCTGAACACCAAACCCTTCATAGTCCGCTAACTTAACAAGATAATCATCGCGCCAGTTGCTAGAGACAATTTCAACTGCTAACTTGATCGATTCAGCCTTTGTAATAATGGATTCCCTTTGCCAACGGGGTTCATGGGCGATCGCCGTTGCGTCCAAAATAATCAAGTCAGGTTCATAGCCGGTATCGTCGGCTAGTTTAATCACGCAGTCCCGGGGAATGAAAAAGTCAGCCTGCATTTGTCGGATCGCCGTTCCGAGTTCATAGGCTAGATCCCCGCCCAATTTTGAATGAGCCCCCCTCGGTTTTGGCATTTCGACAATGACTCCGCGTTTAAGTTCATAGCGATATTCCGATTGCTCTGGATACCAGGCAATAAAGTCGTCAAAGGAGACTAATGGACGATCAACAAGGGAAATCATGGCTTTGTTTCCGAATGACCATTCTTTGAATCTGTCTAATTTAAAAGTTTTTTATTGCAATTTATTGAGGATGCTAGCCGATGAACGGATAAAACTTAATGGGGCGTGATGCTGTGGGCTGTTAAACCACAGGTTAGCAACCGTAAACCATATTCAATTCCTTCCACTACCGCTTGATAGGACGCTTCCAAAATATTGCCGGAAACCCCCACGGTTGTCCAACGGCGTGCCGCGCAGCGGATCTCTGCGAGATCGCCATGGCTGAATTCTACTAGGACGCGGGTTTTGGCCGAAGTGCCTGCGCCCCCATCTAAAATGCGGACTTTATAATCCGTTAGTTGAAAATCGGCAATTTGGGGATAAAAACGGGTTAAAGCTTTCCGCAAGGCTTGATCCAATGCTGAAACGGGGCCATTGCCTTCCGCGACTTCCAAAATATTTTGCCCGTTGACACTGACTTTCACCGTTGCCAAGGCATTATAATCTCCCGATTTTTCGCAGTGGGCTAACAAATCACAATGGACTTGAAATCCTTGTACCGTAAATAAGGGTTGGCGATCGCCCATGGCTTCCCGCATTAATAATTCAAAACTGGCTTCAGCGGCTTCAAACTGATAACCCTGTTGTTCCAAACTTTTCAAGGTTTCTAAAATGGTACGGCAAGCAGGATTTTCCCGATCCAACGGAATGCCAAATAACTCAGCTTTGGATAATACATTACTTAATCCCGCTTGTTCTGACACCACAATGCGCCGTTCATTACCGATCGCCATCGGTTGAATATGTTCGTAAGTAAAGGGATTTTTTTGCACCGCTGACACATGGATGCCGCCCTTATGGGCAAAGGCCGATCGCCCGACATAGGGGGAATGATCATCGGGGGCTAGATTAACGATTTCGCTAATCAGGCGACTGGTGGGGGTTAGATGGATTAATTGCTCTGCACTAATGCAGTCATAGCCGAGTTTTAATTGTAGATTAGGAATTAAGGTACATAAGTTGGCATTGCCACATCGTTCCCCATAACCGTTGATAGTGCCCTGTACCATGGCGGCTCCGGACTGAACAGCCATCAGGGAATTAGCCACCGCTGTACCACTGTCATTGTGGGCGTGGATACCTAAACGGGGTTGATTTTTTGTCCTGCCATCTAAGCCCAAGGCTTTGCTGACGGCTTGCGTGACTTGATCAATTTCCGTCGGTAATGTGCCGCCATTAGTATCACAGAGAACGAGCCATTCCGCCCCCGCTGCCTGGGCTGAAGCTAAAGTTGCCAAGGCATAATCCGGATTAGCCCGATAACCATCAAACCAATGCTCCGCATCATAAATTACCCGCCGCCCCTGACTGATTAAATAGGCGATCGTGTCGCTAATCATGGCCAAATTTTCCGCCAAGCTGGTTTGTAAACCTTCCTGGACATGGAGATCCCAGGATTTGCCAAAAATGGTTACCCAACGGGTTCCCGCCGCTAAAATTGCCTGCAACAGGCGATCGCCTTCTACGGGTTTATGGGGGCGACGGGTAGAACAAAACGCCACAATTTCTGCTTGGGTGAGGGGTTCTTCCTTCAAGTGCCAAAAAAATTGCACATCCTTGGGATTTGCCCCCGGCCAACCCCCTTCAATAAAGGGAATGCCCAATTGATCCAACCGACGGGCGATCGTTAATTTATCCGTCAACGACAGGGAAATACCTTCTCGTTGGGCCCCATCTCTGAGGGTCGTGTCATAGAGCCAAAGTTTTTTCGGGTCAGCAGTCATGGGCGGCAGAGTCCACAGCAAAAAGAAGGGGAGTTTTTCCCCATACTGATTTTACTGGAGATTTTTCAGGGGTTGGTTTACCGTCATTGAACTTATTGTAGGGGGGGGGGCAAATCGTTATCAGATGCGGTTATGTTTAAGTGTCCTTAGGCAAGAACAAGGGTCACATCATCGGTGCCAGCGGTTTCACTTTTGCCTATTGTTAATTTTTCTCCGTTAACTAAGATAGCAAAGGGAGTCGCAGACATTTTTAAATCATAATCAGTGAGATCATTGGTATAACCTACACTGGCAATCATTTTTCGTTGGTCATCTTCATAAATGAACACTAAAAATTGCTTTTTATTGAGTTGGGTATCATTACACCAAATTGCCATATAACTTTTGTCTTGATGTTCAAAAATTTTCGGTGACCGATTGGGCACATAACGCCCTGGGACTCCAAAGCTGACATCTAAAAAGTTTTGCACCGATCCAGATTCAACTTCCGTAAAAGCGACTTCTTCTGCCGTCAAGGCGATCGCCGCCGCTTCAGAGGCATCAATGTCGGCGTTATGGTTATCAGTTTTAAGATATTCATCGGTTTTTTTCTTACCAAATTTACCGAGGGATTTCAAACCTGTTTTTTCAAGAAGCGTTCCTAAACCTAGCATTGCTAAACCTCAAGGGTGGATAGTACCAGAAATTTTACCATTCCCCGTTGTCTCTGGAGATTAAGCCATGCTTAAGTTATCAAAGTTCCCCATTAGCAGATAGACTCAAGCTCTCCCTTGGTGAAACTCAACGCGGTGGCGAGCAATCCGTCAGAATAATCTTGTCGGAAAATCTTGGGCTGTAGAAAAAATCAAGAAATATGTCTATAAAGAAAGTAATTATTGCTTTCTCGATTCCTAGGGCCAAATTTTGGGCAAGATTAGTCTATGAAGTTGGCCTAAATTTTTTAAAAAAATAGTGGGTTAGAAATTTATGATTATTAATCACTCTGCTCTATTGAAACTATTGGGAGCAACGCTGATGGCGATCGCCCTGGGGAATTCTCCTTTTGCGATGGCCCAAACCCTTAATGACCCAGACAATGCTGAAGATCTTGTCCCTGCCACTGGCAATATTCAAGATTTGGATGGTTTGGAAGAACGGGAAGTGAACGATTGGTTTCCCCAAAATGGCACTTCAGAAGGGCGCTCGGAAGTGATCTTATTGGAAGTAAACGAGGAATCCTATACGCCGACGGTTAATGATCCCCAAGTTATCCGTAATCAAGAAAATAACTGGAAAAATAATGCCTCCGGCAATCCGAAAAAAACGGGACGGGGTATTCCCTTGGGGGAGTTTTAATCGGGATAACTTTTGCTCTAGCCTGACCGACCCTAAGCCCTTATGATTTGGGGAGAGTTTTTTCAATGATTAAGTCAAGAATTGGGGATTGGGCTAATGATCAATCGCGTGGGATTGGGTTTGGGCAGTTTTATAACATTACTTGGTTTAACCATGGGTCAGGTTAGGGCTCAATCTCAGTCCCTCTTTTTGTCCTATCCCCCTAATAATTATCAAACCACGAGTCCACAAATCTTTTTTATCGGTTCTGCCGGGGCAGATGTGACCGTAACCCTGAATGGCCAAGCCTTACAACGGAGTTCCCAAGGCAATTTCGCCCCAGTCCTGCCGTTGGCAATAGGAGAAAATCAATTTATCTTTGAAGCCGGGGATCAACGGATTGAACGCACTATTACTCGCCTTGCTACTACGCCGATCCTGCCCCCGAACGGTGGATTTGCCCCCGATTCCTTGTTGCCCAACCAAGCCATTAGTCGTTTGCCCAATGAACCGATTTGTTTTGCGGCGCACCGCGTAGCGGATCTCTACGAGATCGTCCCGACCCAAAGTACTGTAACTGTCAAATTAGCCGAAAAAACTATTCCCCTCACTTCCCAGGGTCAGGGGGTAGAGTTGCCAGCCAATAACAGTTTGTTATATGGCCAAAATCAACCTGTTAACACCGCAAGCAATCGTTATGAAGGGTGTCAAACCTTTGAAAATCCAACCGCCACAGATTTATCCCTCGGTTCGCCGCAATTTACGTTGCAATGGCAGGGTAAAACCTGGACTGAAACGGCAAAAGGATCGGTGACTTTATTAGATAAAAATCGCCCCCAAGTGGTAGCTGTGACCGCAAATCCGGGGGTAACCAGAACGGGGCCAAGTACAGATAATTCCCGCTTAACGCCTCTGCCCCAGGGAACCCAAGCCGCAGTAACGGGCAGTGAAGGGGATTGGTTGCGGCTCGATTATGGCGCTTGGATCAAAGCCAGTGAGACCGAAACTTTGGCGAGTCAAGTCGCCCCCCATTCCGTCATTCGCAGTATTGGTTATCAAGTGTTTGCTGACCGGACTGAACTGCGCTTTCCGTTACAATTGCCGGTTCCCGTTGCGGTGCAACAAATGGGCGATCGCCTGACATTAACCCTGTTTAATACCACTGCCCAAACCGATACGATTCGCCTGGATAATGATCCCATTCTCAAAAACTTTACCTGGCAACAAACTAACCCAGATCGGATTGATTATCAGTTCCAATTTAAAACCGATCAGCAATGGGGTTATGACCTGCGTTATGAAGGTACAACCCTGATTTTATCCCTACGCCATCCGCCCCAAATTCCAGCAAAAAAAGGAGATTTAACGGGGGTTAAAATTTTGATTGATCCGGGCCATGGGGGTAGTGAATCGGGTTCCGTTGGCCCCACAGGTTATGCCGAAAAAGACATTAATTTACTGATTTCCCTCAAACTAGCGGAAAAACTGCGAGCTAGGGGTGCTGATATTCACCTAACCCGCACCACCGACGAATTTGTGTCTCTCCCAGATCGAGTGGCCCAAATTGCTCAGGTTCAACCGGCGATCGCCCTTTCGATCCATTACAACGCCCTGCCTGATAGCGGCGATCCCAACAGCAAACAGGGGATCAGCGCCTTTTGGTTCCAGCCCCAGTCCCAATCCCTGGCTAATTTTTTACAGCAGTCCTTGGTACAAAAACTCAAACGCCCTGACGATGGTGTGTATTTTAACAGTTTGGCTGTTGTTCGTCCGGCGATCGCCCCGGCGGTGTTGTTGGAATTAGGCTATATGATCAATCCCCAGGAATTTGAATGGATCACTGATCGCCAGGCCCAAACGGAATTAGTCAAGGTTCTGGACGATAGTGTTACAACTTGGCTATGGCAACAGCGTTGACGGAATTGCCTGAAATTTCCCCTGATCGTCCAAGAGCCAGCCTTTGCCCTCTTTGACCTTTCCCGATTCTAAGGACACAATCCAATACACATAGTCCGTCCAGGCGATCGCCCGATCAAATTCCGACGGCACAGCCACCCCCTGGGGATGGGAATGGTAAATGCCGATTAACTGGATTTTTCGATCTCGGTCTGCTTTTTGCACCGCCAATAAAATTCGGGGATCGATGGCAAAACGATTGTGTTTTCCTTCCCTCGGATCAGTTTTGGGAAACTCATCAATGTCGCCCCAACAATTCTCGGTTTCCTGAATAGCTTGTACTTGCCAGTGAATTGATCCGTCTGGTTTCTGACTCCGTATTCCCAGCAGCAAGCCACAACATTCTTCGGGATGACATTGTTCTGCGTGTTGCTGAATTTGATGGTAGTTGCCATGGCTAAAGGTCAGGATTAAATTCATATTAAATTTTTGAGATCAGGCTCTGTAAGGTTAGCTCAACTCTCCTGCCAAAATTTTTCTGATAATAATTGATCAACCTCCTTCGCAAAAGGTAGGCGATCGGGAAAATTCTCCTGATATTCCCCCCGGACATCAACTAAAGCCTCTTGATAGGAGTCTTCAATAATGCTGATCAAATAGTTTCGTAAACTGGGAGAATCTTTTAGTACTCGGCGTAATTGTTTTTGGGTGCGAGTCAAAGTCACTTCCCAGCCACGATAGCAATCGGTTAGAGGGACATAGCGACGTTTTAGGGCGTGTTCAAACAACGTTGTTAAACGATTTTCTAACTCCCGTTTATCGCTCCGAGTCAACCCTTCCACCTCTTCAATTAAATTGTCCCAATCCACTGCATCATAATTCTTAGCCTTAAGCAGACTAATATTTTCTTCAACCCAAAGGGCAAAGTCTTGATCGTAGATTTTTGGGGTAGATATCATCATCGTTGTTTCTCCACCGTTTGATTCTAGGGTAACTTGAAGATTGCACTCAGGTCATTCTATATAATTACGTTTTTTGACTTATATCATAGACACCTCTGGTTAGATTATTGAAGTTTCATTTCTTTTCCTTGGTTTAGCCAACCAACGCTAAAAACCGTTGAATCACCAGCGCATTCACAATATCAATAAAAAAAGCACCCACTAACGGCACAATAATAAATGCCTGGGCCGATGCCCCAAATTGGGCCGTTACTGCGGTCATATTGGCGATCGCCGTGGGCGTGGCCCCTAACGTTAAACCTGAGTAACCGGAGGCAATCACCGCCGCATCATAATTGCGCCCCATCACCGGAAAAACAACCAAAATTGTATAAACAGTGCTGAGAGTGAACTGAACTAATAATAAAATCGCAATGGGAACACCAATCCCCGCCAACGTCCACAGTTGCAAACTCATCAACGACATCGCCAAAAATAACCCTAAACTGACATCGGACAAAAGGGCTAAGGCTGGATGATCCGTCGGCCACGGGAACCGTTTAAAAATAAGAGGAATTGTATTGGTCAAAAGAATACCTGCCAACAAACAAGTCACAAAATCCGGCAACCGTAAACCCCAGGACGCAGCAACGACATTAAGTTGTAAACCGAAGCCAATGGTTAACCCCACCACCAACAAAGAATAAAGCATGGTGTTGTAATCAATTTGGGTGTTTTTTTGTCCATGCTTAATACCAATAGTTAACGCCTCAGTTTGATCCTGGGCCTGCAACTTGTGTTTAACAATTAACCAACGAGCCACTGGCCCGCCCACAATCCCCCCCAAGACCAAACCAAAAGTCGCGCTAGCAATACCGATTTCCAATGCATTATTGATACCATGACTTTCTTGAAAAATGGGAGACCAGGCGATCGCCGTACCATGGCCACCACTCAAAGAAACGGAACCCGCAATCAAGCCAATCGGTAAGTCTAATCCCATCAGAGCGGCAATACCGATACCTGTTAAATTTTGTAGAATGAGATAACCCACCGCCGTCACCAACAAAATCAGAAGCGGTTTTCCTCCCTGTATTAAAGTTTTTAATTTAGAAGACAATCCAATGATGGTGAAGAAAATAATTAGAAAAGCGTCCCTTATTTCCATCGCAAAATTCACTTGGATTTGCATTACGCCATACAAAATAGTGAAAAATAAAGACGCTAAAACTCCACCGGATACTGCATCAGGAATATTAAAATCTTGAAGAAATCGAATTTGCCTCGTTAAATATTTTCCTGCGTAAAGAACTAAAATAGCCGTAATGATAGTTTGACGAATATCTAATTGAACAATATCCATTGGCTAAAATTTATTATTTAAGAACTGACTGGTAACGGCTGATTCGCCAGAATTGTCCCAAAATAGAGACAAAAAGTGCTGTCCAAACTTAGCACAAAGATAGTAGTCGGACTAAACTGCCCCATCCTGCGTCGCTTAGTCCGCCCCGCCTCATGTTCCTTTTTTGATTTACTTTTGATCTACCCATTGGTGGTTGATGGGCTGCTGATGGGCGATCGCCCTGAAGAAATAGGGCAATTCTGAGAAGAGATATGTCAGATTGTAAATTTTTTGCTAATAATATGTAGAGATGTTTTGGCAAAAACTGCTGAAAATCCTGCAAGTAATGCCTGACGCGGCTCACCTGCTTTTAATAAAAAAGCGCAAGGAAGTAAAACATTTTTACTTTTTCTGTGCAATGAATTTAGGTTAGATCGCCGCTGTCCCCTCTGGGGTGCAGTTTGCAATCGTCTCATCTTATTAGAGAATGAGATTTAAATGGCATAACCTAAATTACAAAAGCCTCCTTTAGAAATCTTGCCCTTGATTCTAGCTACGCAAGAGGATTTGCATTTATGACTATCGCAGTCGGACGCGCCCCTGTCGAAAGAGGATGGTTTGACGCCCTCGACGACTGGTTAAAGCGTGATCGTTTCGTATTTATTGGTTGGTCTGGACTACTT
>Ga0315905_10007882_pt1 | contig 10765 bp, 15 predicted proteins | sample LakEriMetagenome_5_FD_203522 | JGI IMG/M metagenome (GOLD analysis project Ga0315905, IMG submission 203522) | Freshwater fungal communities from buoy surface, Lake Erie, Ohio, United States - Buoy 4 MA121 | ecosystem: Environmental > Aquatic > Freshwater > Lake | place: USA: Lake Erie, Ohio... | reverse complement strand
CTACCTCTAAGTTCGTCCGCGAAGCTGGAGAGGCTGCGACGAACCGCTTCCAATTCGGCAGTGGGGTAGACAGCGACAACGTCATTAGGAATCAAGTGCTTGCAGTCCTTGAATACGACACTAGCAAGGCTGGCCTATCGCTGCCAGATTGGAAAAAGGTTAAAGAAGCAAACACCGTCGTTATCCCCACAAGCTTTACTGGCTAATCAATCATGCGTCGCGAATACAAATATCCGCTCTCGCTTTCGCCGCTCGGTCAGGGAATGCTTAACCGCCCTCCCACCGTTCCCCTTCGCTCGCGCCCTCCTTATACTTCGCCACCAATCCCTGGGGGCGGAGCTCTGGGTGTTTTGGGTCTGATCACTACGGCTGTCAGTGTCATCGGATTGCTTGGAGGCGATCAATTCCGAGACACTCAGCTTGCCAAGCTGGGAAAGGGATACGATCAAAATACAGGGCTGTCCAGTTCTTTAAACCCAAACACTGGAAGCAAGGAGTTCTCTCTTCCCCCTCCTTTTACTGGGGGACAATCCCTTGGGGTCACCTACCACGTGACGGTAAGAGTCGTTACCTCTTTTAAAGACGGCTCCAGTAATACAGCGGATGTATTTATTAACGGTATTCAAGCTCCTGGTACTAGAGGACCTGTTACAGGCTTGTCGATTGAAGTAAATCCCGTTCCTGGTAGCCCTAAGTACGGGCAGTGGTGGATTTGGCTACTTTGCAATAACAGCTCAAATCAGGCGTATGCTCGCAACTTCTCAAGTGGCTTAAATACCAATATCCAAAATATTGAAGCAACCATAATTAGTATTTCTCGCGCTGATGGTCAGCCAGACACGGGCGGCAATCCACCAGGGACTCCACTAGGGACGGGACCTAGCGGATACACTGGCGGCGAATCCTTGGAAGAGCTGCAAAGGAGGTCATTGCGCGCCGTTGGATTGGCTGGTCTGAACGGGTTTTCAAGTGTAGAGCCTAGAGCTGCAAGGCTTGGTACTGAAGCGAACCCAAAGGCTTTGCTCCCCCCCCCCAATGGAAGCCCCTTGGATCCAGTCGCTAAGAATCCACTAAAGAGCCCTTCAGCTAGCCCGATTAAGTCACCAGTTCCTGCAATCCCCTCCCCTGTAACACCCCCTTCTCCACAGCCTCCAAGCAGTGACGACGATATACAGACGAAGCTTGTTCAACTGATAGGTATTACGACGCTGATCAATTCCAATACACAGCCATCCCAGCAAAGAAACAACGCAAAAGAGGGCACGTGCGACGCGCTGCAAAGCCCTCAGTGTACGCAGGGCATGGAGAATCGGATTAAAGATCCGATCATGGATAATGTTGACGCTACGAAGGCTCAAACCGTTGCAAATGCTGGTGCTATTTCTTCAGTAGCCACTCTATTGGCTACTGTCTGGGATTTCTTACAAAATAAGATCGGCAAGGTTCTAAATATACTAAACAATTCAGTTATCGATCGCACGTTAGCAGTGATGAATCTAGCAACGAATATCCACAATGCGGCGATGCTGACTCGTGATCTCGGTGAGACGCTGGGTAGTGTGGTTGATAATGTGATCGGTCTTACGGGTTTAAGGTTTACTAATTCGGAAGGCGCACAAGTTCAATTTACTGATTTTCTATCTTCTAATTTTAGAGCGTTTTTAGTGTCTGTTTTGGGAGCAGAAAACTATGTTTCTTTGGTTCTCCAATGGCAAAAAGCAAATACTATTTATCATTCTGCTATGGGAGTTCTGAATACCACTCAATCAATGCTAGATCCTATCTCCAGTGCTGTTGAATACGGAATGGAGAACGTGTCAAAAATCGGTAATTCTCTTAAAGAAGATGGAGTGGTTAGCGAGAATGCTTATCCTGCTATGGATGAGACGATTAGGGCGCGAAGGGTGAATAGATTCGAGAGGTTGAATGATACTCTGGAAGGTGCAGAAAATATCGCTAGCAATTTATCTTCTGTTACTAGTAGCGCGGTATCGATTAAGGAAGATTATAAGCAATTGAGAGAAGATGCCAAGGATTTGAAGGATAAGGCGACTGCCTTTAATACCGCGGATTCGGAAGCAAGAGCGGCGCTTAAAGCTGAACTTCCTACAGAGATAACACCTATCACTTTAGCCCCTGCACCTGCGGAAGATGAGGAGCCATAATCATGAGTAAGGAACGGACAGAAGGACTGCAAAGAGCGATTATTTTAATGCACAATAGGCAGGTTCGAGAATACTTTAAAGATATTCCTGATGGCGATTTATCGGATACTCCAAGGGCAAGCACTAAGCGGCTTTTGCTATTGGAAGATAACGATTCTTTGGTTTACTGTACCCAAGCGATGAACTTCTTTAAGCAGTATTGTGAAGATGCGAACGGAGTGAACGACCTGTACTTCTCTGTACCCGTCTCTACCTACAATATTGCTGTCGGATATCTCCCTCAAGTTACGCTCTATTTTCGCCAAGAATTTAACGCAAGTGCCACAACAGAAGCTAGGGATAGAGCGAGAACTATGCAGGTTAGCCTTCGCGTGCGTGAGTCGAAAATCCCAACATCGACGGCGGCGCTTAGAGCGATCGCTACTGATATTCGTCAAACATTTGGCACGCCGCTTTATAGGTTTCGGACTGGCTATCGAAAGGTCTCGTATTTTAATAAAGCGCTTGGCTATGAGTTTAAAATATCCTGCCGCGACGTGATCGACGCTGAAAATTTAATCAAAGATGTGATGGGGCTACTCAACGATCGCGATGAGTATGATGAGCGCGATTTAAAAATTAGTGAGAGCAAGCTGGGGGCGGCAAGTGTGACGGCTGCGCCCAGGAAGACTAGGGTTGTCTCGCGTTTGGTTAACTTGCCGATTAGAGACCAGTCAGTAAGGATGTTCTTCACCCATGCTGACTATAAGTGCTATCCAGCAAAGCCGATCTTGCTAGTCAAGGGTAATGCGTTGGTCTACTAAAACAAACCAACAATAAATGCACAAAACTATAGTTTTGTGCGCTATATCTGTGTCACACCTAAGTCTTGATGTCTCAGGGTGAGAGTGGTACGGTTCTGTTATTCAAGATTTTGGTAAAGAGCTAATGGGCCCTAATAACCGTGAACCCTATTTTTTGCAGCTTGGCAGTGGAACTTTTGCCACCGTCCAAGTGGACAAGGATATCTACGATACTGATGTTGTCCCCGCCCTTGGTCTGACAAAGACTGAGCCCCCCAACACTGCTACGGTGTTAAAGCTATCGCAAAAGGCTCTATTCAAGACGGGCAAGGCTGCAAAAATTCGGGCTACTGTTTTCCGAGACGTGACCGAAGGTGGCGAAACTGTAACTAAATCCCGCCAGGTCCCTTTGATTTGCGCGATTGACAAGCTAGATACCGTTGGAGTTTCACTCAAAGATAAGACCGTGAGGCTAGGCGATCAGAATCTAGTTTGGACGATCGGATCCGTCAACTTCGGGTAAGCCTTAACACTATCTCGCAGACTAAGAAAATTTATTAATTTGGTAACAAATCAATGGCTGACAATACCAAGGATAAGATCCTTTTTGGAAATGCTTCTACTGCCGATGTATACCTTGCATTGCGCTTAGACGCTGACTTGTACGACGCTGACACCTGCACTCTGGTTGGTGCTACTAGAACCAACACAGGCAATAAGCCAGAGATTCCTATTAGCAAGCGCTATGCGATCGCTAGTGGACTAGTGCAAGAGAAGAAATTCATGGTCGAGAAAGGCACTGGAATCGCTCGAAAGACTCGCAGCGTTCCCATGCTAGTTCGCAAGGATTTAGCGGACACAATCGACTCGGCTGCAACTACCACAACCAAGACTCTAAAACTTGGACGTGGAACCACCGCAGCAAATTGGACTATCAAGAATGTCGTTTAATGACCCTAGCCTATGGTCACTCCGATATTTGCAGAGTTTTAGCTCTGCAAATATCGGTTTGTTTTACCCCGCTATTCCGCCTTTTGATACACCTATCCTGACTGATGCCAGTTTACGGATATTGATTACTAGTTCAACAGCTAATGCAAATTGGACTTATGCGGGCAGGGTTAGTCAGTTTGTCAACGCTGGTGGTGTTAATTCGGTGACAGAAACTCTTTCTTTAAGGTTGAACGAGCCTAAAATTTGGCAATTGCCTGCCGAGTTTTCGCAGTATTCACTTAGATTCAATTTGCCGAGATATTTTAAACAGGCTACGGTCTCTATTTTTGGGTATACGAGCGTATGAGTTACTTAGAAGTTTTCGGTGTTGCCTCTACATTTTCGTGGTGTCACGAAGATGATCGAGGTGGGGTATGAGTTACTTAGAAGTTTTCGGTGTTGCCTCTACCGCATTGGGTGTAGCTTTCGGCTTTGGCAAGCAAAGCACCTTGATCGCTAATCTTAGAAAAGATACCGATGCGATCGCCAAAATGCACCGCGATACTCTTCAAGAGTTGAGCGAGATTAAAAGTCAATTGGCACGTATAGACCAAAGAATGCTGTTCTTAGAAAAACATTGAAAGGCGATCGCAAAATCTGCGATCACCTTCCATGATCGGGGAGCCATAGGGAAAAGGCAGATCGGCTATGCGATTACAAGTTGGTTCGAGTCCAACCCCGATCAATCAACATAGAAGGCGATCGCTAATTTAGCGATCGCCTTTGCTTTTACCCAAAAAATGAAGGTGGAAACATACCTAGAGCTAATTTCAAACACCTTAGAGACGATCCTAGAGGGGCTTTTTTTATCGACGATCGCGCTCAATATCTGCGATCGCCTTTTCTACTATCCATAGCCTTGATTCGTTTGGATATTGCCTTCTCAATCCCTTAAGTAATCGCTCGCAGGTTTTGCGATCGCGTATTAGGGACAACAATTCTTTTTCCCGCTCTAACGACTCCCCTGCTTGCTGGCGTTCCACCTGCTGAAATCGCTTCTCGTCTGAAGCCCTGTCAGCAAGATTGGCTGCTTTTCGCTGTGAGATATTCGTCTCTCGACGAGTTTGCTGTCGGTTTTTCTCAGCTTTTCTTGTAGATGCCAATCTGTTGTATTTTTCGACTATCTCTTTGGTTGTCGGCTGTCGAGCCTCTTTTTTTTCGCGCAATAGCAACCACAAACCGAAGATCATCAACCAAGCTAGAAACCAAGCCATCTACCTACCCGCACTCTCTGCTATCGCAACTAACCTATCACTTACAGCCCGTCCAACAATAGCGATCTGGCTAGGGTGCATATATCTAATTCGCTTAACAATAAAGTCTTCTGACACTGGTTTAGGTAAGTCGCCACCAGCTATATAGGCTACGACATCTTCAACTTTATATCCAGCGCTAGCAGCAATAGTCTCTAGGTGGTCGAGCTTGGGTTCCGACTTGCCATTTTCCCACCCCTGCAAAGTACCAGATGCGACTCCAAGTAACTCTGCAAATTTGTTTTGACTCATGCTGCCACGAGATTTGATAACAAGGGAAGCAATTCTAGATTTTCGTTCATCCTTCATAGCTAATACCGCTAGTCGTATATACCACTAGTCTACTTTATTATTTCTAACTAGTTGACTTTACCACTAGTCTAATTTATGCTTAGTTCACTGGTCAAAAATCAGCTAGTAAACTAATCAGAAATCAGCCATGACATTCACATCAACCAAGGCAAAGCTAACTATTAGCGTTGACGAATCTACAGACGAAAAGCTTCGCAATCTTGCATTCAAGCATCGTAAGACCACAAACATTAGTGCGCTAACCGAAGCGATGATCCTTCATTGCCTTGGTAACCGCAAATTTCTAGACTCACTAAAAAAAGAAGAAGAGATCGACTACTAGGGATAGTTGACCTCTTCTTCTTTTTTGCACAGCCACCCCTAAGGAGATGACCATGAACACCAAACCGCAACACACGCTTGCAGAAATTGGTAAGGCTTATTCTACCGCGATTATTTGGGTATCACGCAACCGATACACCTACGCGACGACCGACGGGAAATTCACAGGGCATTGCAGCGAACCAAATCCAAGCAAATTCAGGAGGGCATTAAGTTTAGAGATTTTCTGCCTGAGGCAAAAGGGCTATTTCACGCGCATCAAACACACAACTATTGAGGGATAAACATGAAAGATATCGGCTATTACGCTGGCTGGCTGAATGAAGAAACCCAAGCTGACATCGAAAACTCAGACAGTGAGGAATTACTAGAAACGATTGCTGACATCGCTATGGATATCCGTAGAGATGTCATGGGAGACCCCCCTCACGGAGTGCACCAAATTTATGACGGGCAATCTAAGCCAAACAAACTTTCTTTGATTCGAGCGCTTTGCGATCGCATCGAACTCAAACTCATGGAGGCAGCGAAGTAAATGGACAGCACCTTTGAATTTCATTACAACCAATTCAAGCAAGCAGGCTCAAAACTAGCCAATCCTGAAGGCTTGACGGTAAAGGATTTTAAGATGTGGGACACCACCAGAGAAGCAAGCGCCACAGCGATCGCCCTTGAAGCAGGAATTATCGACCATATTCCCGCCGACGGGAGATTGGGTAAGCACAACTGGCAAGCAGTGCAGCTACTGATCCGACGCTACGAATTGGGAGACCTTGCAGCATGAGCTATCCAACTCAAAAACAGTACTGTCCTAAGTTTTGCTGCACTCACGAGGAAATATGTGTCCTTGCCGTTCCTCAGTCTGAGTGGCAAGAAATCAGCAGCGATCCGACCAAAGCCTATTACCACTGCAACCTCTTGGGTATAGAGGTATGGGGCCAAAGTCCTAAATGCTTGGAAGAGCTGTCTTATCGAGACCAAAGAACTCTAATTTCAGCCCTTCAATTGGAATTGAAGAACTCTCACGAAGGCAGGATCGCGATCGACAAACAAAACAAGGAGCTGATCGGCACGTCGATAAAGGCTCTCAAAGAAGTTGACGACATCAAGGCTAGGGCAAAAGCCAAAATCACACAGATGAAGGCTGAAGTCAGGCAGGAAATCAAGGCAGTCGAGCAAATCCTGAGGGCTATACAGGAAGGTCAGTCAAGCCACTGGCAAAAGAAAGAGAATATCCGCCTAACCTTGGAAATTCTCGCGACAATTCCGACCTTTGACCGTCACGACTTCTTTTCCTACGAAGATGACTTTTAACTAACCAACGCGATCGCAAATTTGCTCTGAGTGAAATTGCGATCGCTCTACCTAATTTGAAAGCTATGACAAAGCAGCCCAAATACCACACCAATACAAGCATCGAGGAGAACAACTTAAGGCTGATCAACGAGAGCAAAAAAATTCAAGAGGTTCGCCAAATAATTTCGCAGATTGAGGCCCGTCTATCCGATCATACCGACCTGGAAATTTATTATCTCCATGGCTGTTACTTCGTATTGGTTGAAGATCCGACCCAAACTTACAAGCGTCGGACAATTTTCGAGAGCTACGTAGAGGAGAGAGTACTTAACTTTCTTGAAACGCGCCCCAGACCGACTGCCTTAGGCAATTAATTCACGCGATCGCAAATTTGCTCTGAGTGAAATTGCGATCGCTATTTTTTTTGTACAAAAACCTAAAGCCATGACACAGCAAGAATTTAACGAGCTAGTTCGCAAGATGAGATTCAACCAAAAGCAATTTTTCAAAACGCGATCGCAAATCTATCTAAGGAAATCTCAAGAACTTGAGAGGCAAGTCGATTCTTACCTCAAAAACAACACAGGCATTATACAGGGAGAACTTTTAGGCCATGTTTAACATTACCGACCACGTAGAATTTCAACGCAACCGCGCCCAATGCCCAAGCTGCATGATCGACGGCAAAGACGGATTAAACCTAGCACTGCTCAAAACAGGTGCTTACAAATGTTTTCGGGGCTGCACGCCCGCCCAAATTAGAGATGCCCTAGGACAACCCAAGAGCGAAGAAAGCGATCGCCTCGTACCAACGGCATTAGCTAAACAACCAAAGAGCGTAACCCATACAGCTCTTCAGGTCTGCGGATACCATCACGAATTGATTAGCAAGAGCCAAAAGGCGATCGCCTATCTTGCCGAAAAAGGGATAACCAAGGAAGCTATCGTCCGACATCAATTGGGAATTTTTGAGAAGAGTGTCCGCAACGGCAAAGAGTACGGAAAGCACTGGTGTATATCCATTCCCTACGAAATTTCTGAAGGGACATATATGTGTAAGTATCGCGTCGCCCCTTGGCTAGTAGATCGCCCCGAAAAACTGCAAAAGTGGAGCCAAGATACCAATCTCCAAAGTAGATTTCACTTCACCAAGAAAACCAACCAAGAAAAACTGTTCATCGTTGCAGGCGACTGGGATGCGATCCTACTAGCAGACATCGCCCTCAGAGAGAATCAACCCTTTGACATCTGCACAAACACAACAGGTGAAGGAAATATTCCCAGTGACCTAACCCAAGTTGATTCTTACAAAGAAATTTTTATTTTTTATGACTTGGATGAAGCAGGCTTAAAAGGCTCTAAAAAAATGGCAAAAGCCATAGGCGATCGCGCCAAAATTTGCACAGTTCCCCACAAAGAAAATCCCGTCGAAGGATACGACTCAAGCAATTCAATCGCAGATGGTTTCAAGTTTGAAGACTTTATCGAATCAACCAAAAAAGGTGTTGGACCAGGTAAGCCGAAAAACGATGTGCGTGATCGCCTAATTACCACCCAAGAACTACTAGACCGAGCGCCTGACTTTGTAGAATTCTTGGTACATGACCTAATCACCAGCAACGAATTACAAATTATTGCCGCACCACCACGAGCTGGTAAGTCGCTACTCTCACTTGGCTTAGTTGAATCAGTCGCCAGTGGTAAAGAATTTCTAGGCAGACCAACACAGCAAGGTGATGTAATTTACGTCAACTGTGAAGATGGCGACAGCAAACTCAAAGAACGGGTATTAGCTCAAGGATGGGATGCAAATATACCAGTGCATTGGCTCACCGAATTCAACCTCAGTGAATGGGACAAATTGCTAGAAGTCTGCGAAGAAATCAAGCCCAAATTGTTGGTAATAGACACATTGACAAGTGTCCGATCTGACGACACAGACGAAAACTCTAGCAAAGTAGCTAATCTACTCAAGCCATTAAAACAAGCAGCCAAGCGCCTAAATATGGCGGTGATTTTGGTGCATCACACCAAAAAACTCAATGTGCAATCACTCTCTGAAGTTGACGTATTCGATACCATGCGCGGCTCTGGAGTAATTCGATCCGAGTCACGAGGTGCGATCGTTCTTGCTGAAGTCGCCAACACAGAAACCCGTCGTAATGAGTGGCGACTGATTGCCGAAAATGGTAGCTACGGCAAACAGGACTTATTAGTAGTCCTAGATGCAAATACTTTAAGTTGGAAATGCCTAAGCAATTGGACACCAAACTGCTCTGAAAGCCAAGAGGCGCAAGTGCTAGCGTTCATGGACAAAGTTGGGGCTGCATCAATTCAACAAGTCACTGAAAACACGAGCATACCTGCTAAATCTGCCTATACCGTTGTAACCCGTCTCGTACAGCGTGGAATGCTTGTCAAACAAGGCACACGACAAAATGCTGTCTATATACGTGCAATTCAACAGATTCAACAGTTGAATTGTTTGTTGAATTCACCAAATCCAAATCCTGTAAGCGATACAGCCACCAATTCAACAAAAAACAATATTTTTATTTCTACAGATACACATGTACAAAATATTGCACATGCTACCCAAGAAATAAGCTCTATGCCTCAATCTGTTGAATCGGAGGCTCAAACGCTTGCACGGCAACCGATTTCGGATTTAACAAGCAATTCAACAGAATTCAACAAACCCCGATCTGTTAAATCAAAAGCGCTAAAAATAGGCGATCGTGTTCGCTTTAAAAAAGGCAGTTTGAGCGGCTTAATTGCAACTGTTGAATCGGTATCAGATACCGAGGCAGTACTCACCCGTGAAGACTGGGCGGTAAAGCCTTCTAGCCCTCTAGCCAATCTGGAGCGAGTTAAATGAGCGAGCTTACTAAAATTGCCTCGATCCTATTCAAGAATCTCTCTGATGCCCTGCTGCTATCAGCTTCAGAGGTTTCGCGCCTAGATTCCTCGCCGCCATTATCGCAAGCTGACGAAAAGCCCGAATTGGTAAGCCTAGAGCCTCGTACGTTTACCAAAAGGGAAAATTATAAGGTTGGCGATCGCATTATGGTGATGTTGCGCGGCGGTATGCACCCCGTAAAAATGAGAGTGCTAGAAGTCCTGCAAGGTTCGGTATATCTGGCTTATTTCCCTAGAGAGCAAAAATCTTCAGCGAGAGAGATTACACACGAGCAAATACTAGGGCTTGATCCAGACAGGTAGCTTACTAAATTGCCAAGCTATCGATAATGGCTATATCTCGAAGATGGGGAGCGCTTGTGCTTAAGTAAATGGCGGTCATAAAGAAATAGTCCTATAATGAGACGCATAATCTCGTTATAGGACTTTTGTTTATGACCGCATTTGCTACATCCCAACTGCCTACAGGGACCAGGGCTATAACGACTGTTGAGGAGCTGATCGCGTGGGCTGGTCTAATCCTTGTGGTGAGTAACCCTACCTCTAAGTTCGTCCGCGAAGCTGGAGAGGCTGCGACGAACCGCTTCCAATTCGGCGGTGGGGTAGACAGCGACAACGTCATTAGGAATCAAGTGCTTGCAGTCCTTGAATACGACACTAGCAAGGCTGGCCTATCGCTGCCAGATTGGAAAAAGGTTAAAGAAGCAAACACCGTCGTTATCCC
>Ga0315905_10007881_pt1 | contig 10766 bp, 13 predicted proteins | sample LakEriMetagenome_5_FD_203522 | JGI IMG/M metagenome (GOLD analysis project Ga0315905, IMG submission 203522) | Freshwater fungal communities from buoy surface, Lake Erie, Ohio, United States - Buoy 4 MA121 | ecosystem: Environmental > Aquatic > Freshwater > Lake | place: USA: Lake Erie, Ohio... | reverse complement strand
CATGGGAGATGGATGGGTCAAGTACGATCAACCGCGTGTCCTTGGGGGCTCCTTCGAAGGTCCATATATATATACACACACATAAACACACACACACATTACATACACACACACACACACACACACAATCACACACACACATACATACATACATGCATGCATGCATACATACATACATACACACACACACACACACATGTGTTTTCGTGCATATGCACATGTGCATGTGTACCGATAGCGAGACACTTTGGGGGTCCCTTCGAAGGTCCACATACCTTTGATCTGTGTCAAAAGAGACTTATGTCTCATGTGTCAAAAGAAACCTATGTCTCCTGTGTCAAAAGAAACCTAGGTCCACATACCTTTGATCTGTGTCAATGTCTTGTGTCTGTGTCTGTGTCTGTGTCTGTGTCTTCTGTCTAAGTGTCGACGTGTTATGTCCACGTGTTGTTTCCGCGTGTTGTGTCCGCCTGCTGGGAATGCAGCAGGAGGCAGCCAAGTTAACTAAATTTAACCTGAACTAAACTAAACCAAACCAAAGACGTCGCCGCGTATTAGGGATTGCAGCAGGAGGCCGACTAAATAACTAAAAGTAAACCAAAGTTATGTAAACTAAACTAAACCAAACAGGTCGCCGCGTGTTAGGGATTGCAGCAGGAGGCAGCCAGACGGCAGCTATTTTGCAACCTCTCTAGTGTATGTGCGTGCGTGTGTGAGTGTGCGAGAGAGAGAGGGTAGTTTGTGTGTGTGTTTGTGTGTGTGTGTGTGAGAGAGAGAGAGAGAGAGAGAGAGACAGAAGTTTAGTAGCAGTCAATAGATGACTGAATGTCGGTAAGTACAACGCCTCTTTCGGGTGAAACCGCCTCTGGGCGAGAGAGAGAGAGAGAGTAAAGGCTGTAGTAAAGTTCGGGATAAGCTGCAGGAGGTAGCCAAACGGCCGCTATGTCACGGGGGGGGCGGGTGGGGGTGTTCCTGCTTGCACCTTTTGCGTCACCTCACAAATCAGCCACGGCATCCTGCCACGCAACCCTGTCCTGCTCCTCCTCCTCCTCCCCTCCTCCTCTCCATAGGGCCTAACGGCCTTACTCCACTCCCCCTTCAGGACAGTATTCCTCATATATGTAAAAAAATCATTTGCTTACCCCTCCTCTCCATCACGCCCCCCCCCCCCTCCCATTCACACCTGGAAAATGGAACTTCTGGGACAGGCTTGAGAGCCACAAATGAAACTAGCTTGGGTGAGCCACACCCAAGCTACGCGGGTGGCCACACCCAAGCTTAGGCCACACCTAGCTTGGGAGTGGACACACCTAGTAACCCAAGCTTGCCGCCGCCGGCTGGCATCAGTGATCGGATGGTCGGCGTGCATGTTCATGCGCCGCACGACCCGTCGCGCACAAAAGCTCGAGGCTCCTGCGGTCGTCATAGGCGCTCTCCTCTCCGCCCTAGCTCGACGCATACACCGGCGATGCCGTCAGATGCGACTGGCGGCTGGCCCTACTTGCATCCGCCGTGTGTCTCCTCGCGCGAGCGCACACCATCCCGCACTCTACAACGCACACGGGCACATGCAGCGGCGCGCATACATGCACGCGCTTGCCGATGTCTATATGCGCAACGTCGCATATGCACACAGCACCTCTCTCACAAGCTCTCGGTCTGACACACTTGTGCGCACATGCGCACATGCACATGCACACAGCCAGACAGACCGCTTCACACACACAGACGGGATATCACAGGAAAGACACACCCAGACACACACATGCACGCACATGCACACACGCACTTACACACAGTTGCCTACATACACACATACACACATGAATACACACAGACACACAAAAGAACATGCGCGCACACACACATATACACAAACGTTTGTGTGCATATGTGACACCACACACATGCACACACGTGCTTGCACAAAGTTGCCTACATACACACATACGCACATGAACACACACAGACACACAAAAGAACATGCGCTCATTCAAACATATACACACAGTTGCACACGTACACACAAACACACACACAAACACACAGAGACGGGATATCACATGAACAAAACGCACACAGACACACGCATACAAAAACCTGATCATACCTACATACACACATATCCACATTAACACACACAAGAACATGCGCGCTACACACACACACAAACGTTGATACATACAGGCATACACACGAATATTTGCACACGCACATGCATGCACACACACACTTAGTTACACATCTACAAACCACGAAACCTCTCAAATATTCACAAACACGCACACAGACGCTCGCACGAGCGCTCGCGCACACACACACACTCAAGGGCACACTTACGCATCATGCGCATGGATATGCAATGGGCGCCACTGCTGTACACACACTGTTCTCCTCTACCATCATTCTCCTCTGCTGACGATCCTATGACGAGATGCGGGGGGTTAGGGTTGAGAGGCGAAATGGCTACTCCAATGAGACAGGATGTGTGGTGTTTATTGCCAGTGGTACTCAATGCCGTGCCCATTCATACCCAATGCAGTGACCACTACTTGAGGGATGAGGCGTCATGGCTGTAGCAATCAGCTCCAATAAACACCACACACAAAACACACACACACACTTGCTCTCAGTGAGGGTATTGTCGCCGTGACGTGTGTGTTCGAGCGGCAAATTTAACGCCGATCTGGTCTACCGTGTGTTTCTTTGTTTTTATGTCATCGACACAGGTTCAACAGGGTCCCGGGGGCAAACCTGGGGATTGCCTGTCTACCCTCCGCCCTTATTCTGACGCAGGCTGCTGATGATCATGATAACTAGATTTTCAAAGTTATTCCTAACGGCAGACTCCGAGTCGACCCTTCGGATGGTGGTGTAGTAGCCTTAGTCACCGTGACGGTGTGCTGACTGTGTTCAAGTTCAAAGTTAAAATCAGTGTCCCCGCCGGCCGCACGGACGCTGGTTGGCCGCGAAAGAGGATTTAGCCTACGTTTGATTTATGGTTCCTTTGGTAGACAGTACACCTGCCACCACGATGTGTGTGTATATATATATTTAGAAAATGATTTTCCACGTAATTATTTATATACCCCACCTACGTTTCATGCACTTGGCCGACTCGGAATGTGTGTGTGTGTGTTCATTACTGCAGTACCTATTATAAAAGCTGTTCGCGTGGGGGGAGGGGGATAGTGGAGGACATGTGCTACGAGAGACGACGAGCCGAGGCCTTAGTGTGAATTGCTCGTGTCCTGTCTGGGGTACGCACGTCTTTTTTATTTGAAACCCAGATTACTCGGGGGCACAATTATCTTCTCCTATCTCATCCCGGGTGGGCGAACAGTGTGTGTGTTGAGTGTTTATTTTTAAGGACACCGAGCCGAGCCCCTTACAGGACTCCTTCGGCGTGCGCCAAAAGGGCGACCTACTCGGACCCCCCCCCGTAGTCCTCCACCCAGAATCCATCATTGCTGCCCAGGCGGCCTATACCAAGGCTCTATTGCCCAGGTCGGCTCCCGGGGCCGGCCCGAATTGTTTCCAGGCATTGGGGTCCTCCCCGGGCCTGCTACAGAGTGTGTGTGTTGAGTGTTCAATTGGAAAACAAAAGAAACCAATTCTCTTTAAGGTCACCGAGCCGAGTTCCGTACCGTACAGAGCTCCTCCCGCGTGCGCCAAAAGGGCGGCGTACCCGGACCCCCCACCCGTAATCCTTCTCCCAGAATCCATCGCCGCCCAAGCGGCCTACCAACTGCGCTACAAGAACACTGAGTATTATTCCTGGGTCAGCCTCCGGCCCGAAATGTTTCCCGGTATTGGGGCTCTCCCCAAGCCTGCTACAGTGAATAGGGGGACCCCAGTAGCCCCTCGTCGGCTGAAGGCCCAGGGAAAAAGAGTCACCCGCGTGGGAAGCCCCTGCAGCCCAGTTTTCCCAAATATCATGAGCTGTTTGAAGAGCCCCATCACTGCAAAGCCGCGGGTAACTCACTAACGGCTAAAGCCGCAAGCATTTGGGACTCTTCCCAGTCAGAAACCTGTCCACCTCGGAGTGTCACCGTGTGTGTTGATTGTTTTTTGATGGTCACCAACCCCCGTGAAAATGCCTGGAAACAATTCGGGCTGGAAACAATTCGGGCCGACCAAAGACTACGGGGGGGGGGGTCCGGGTAGGCCGCCCTCTGGACCCTTTCGGCGCACGCTGAAGGCCCGGGAGCCTGAGTCCCGGGGCCTGTAAGCCTGAGGGGCTCGGGTGCCTTAAAAAACTTAAAAAATAAACAATCAACACGCAATGATAACCGAGAAAAGAAATGTGTTCTGTCACTGTCTGTTTGGATAAGGACTGGACGTTGGAGACGCCTGTTGTGATGCAGGCGTCTCAGTGCGGTGGCGCATAGAGAGGCGGAGGTAAGCGAACTGTAGGGTTCTTGAGATCGTCTCTCATTCCTTGCACTGCAGTCACCCAGTGGCAGTAATGCTTCTTTTGCACTGGAGCAGGCTCAGCTGTGTGGCGTTTCTGTTTCTGGAGTGCAGAGGATCTTCTTGGTCATGGTCGCCTTTCGTCGTCGCCACCACATTTGCAGGCCGAGGCATTCGTATTGTTGGGACAATGCCGTCTGGCCATGCCGTGCCCAGTGGCTTCCTCTAGTCGTCTCGCTGCTGGTGATGGCCGCAAAGGCGGATGGCAGTTGTCCTCCAGGCACAACTGGGAGCGGTGAGTCGACAGCGAATATGCGCGGAGGCACTTCATACATCACAATGACATCAATCAACCCCCAAGCTCCCAAACCTCTGCATTTAAACCCAGTGTCAGGAGCTGAGATGTGCATGCGAGTACAGAATAGCACACCACACACACACCGTGGCACACACACACACACACAAACACACACACACGAGCAGCACAGAACAAGATGCACGTGGCACGTACATTGAGAATAGTGAGTGTTTACTACATATCGTAATGGGATCATTCATTGGAATGTCCCAGATTTTTTGCACATTATGAGCTTCGCACTTGATATCCAACCCGGGTACCCGCAAGAACAACAGCTAATCAGCGAGTTCAGTTGTGTGCGAACACGTACATATACATATGTAAATAAATAAACACGCACACACAAAATTACATGAAGGTAAAATAGCTTGGATACACAGTACCTTACTGATGTACTCACAAATACCGCTTACATCTCAATACATCAAAATGTGGAAATTAAACTTGCAGTCTGACTCTGTGCGTGCACTGCAGGCCCCCCAGACTGCACAGACTGCGCCGCCGGCAAGTTCAAGGCAGAGTCGGGCGTCAACACCGCGTGCGACGACTGCGCCGCTGGAAAGTTCTCTGCTACTGAGGGCGCCACAGCCGTCGACACCTGCCTCGACTGCGCCGCTGGAAAGTTCTCTGCTACTGAGGGCGCCACAGCCGTCGACACCTGCCTCGACTGCGCCGCTGGAAAGTTCTCTGCTGCTGAGGATGCCGCTGCCAAGTATCTAATGTTGACAGGGGCAAGCGAATGTCATGAGTGTCCGGGGAACTCTTCATCGCCCGTGGCAGCCACACGCATCGAAAACTGCGCCTGCAACGCAGGCTACAGCAGCGGAGGAATCGATGGCGGCAATTGTACCGCCTGCCAACCCGGTTTTGCGAAATTTCGCAACGGCTCTAGCGCCTGTGAAATCTGTCCTCGCGGCACCTTCGCCATTTCGGGCCAGTCTGTGTGTGCTTTGTGTGCGACCAACACGTACAATAACATGCTGAATGCCAGCAGCTGTGTGACTTGTCCAGTTCGCGACTCGGTCGACGTGACGGGAAAATTTTGCAAGGCACAGATGAAAAGCGCGCGCGGCTCCGAAAACGTGTCTGCATGCACGTTTGATGTTGTTGGTATTGAGGGCGTCTTTCGCGTCGCCAGTAATCTCTCCGAATTTGTGCCCGTAGTTAGCCGATTCCGGGAAGGCCTCGCTTACCTTGCAGCGGGAGGTGACATTCAAGCTGTCGAAATTCTCTCATGGCGCAGCTCTGAAGGTCTCTCTGTCTTTCTCACATAACCCTCTCTGTCCCCACCTCCTGCACACTCTCTCTATCTGTCATCCAACCCCTTCCTTCTCTCCCTAACTCCCACTATCTATCTCTATCTCTCTCCCTCTCCTCTCCTTTTTCAACAATATGTCGTCCGATTACATATCATATCACATGCAGACGTACCTGCATGCACACATAGACACATGCATATGTACATGCACATCACACACACACACACACACACACACATGATGACAACTCGATAACAACGCAATGCAATAACCTCATACAATGTAATGTAAATATACACATGTAGCATCCAACAGGCGGAGGCTGCTTCAATACTCGCTTTCAGAGGGCACCGACACTGTAGAAGTCTCATTCCGTGTCACCATTCCGCGCTACAGTATCCAACCATCTCTGCTCTCTGTGCAGGTCTCTTTTGACACTAGTGTAGGTCTCTTTTGACACTAGTGTAGGTCTCTTTTGACCAATCTCCAGTATCACTGAATACGAATAAACCTCACCACACATATCGATCCCCCTGCGTCCCAAACAACGTGTATGATAGTATCAAGAACAATGCGTGACGCGACGATCGTGTTGATCTGCAGCACGCTAGCGTGAGCCAAAAGAGAGCTACTAACACATATAAAAGAGACCTACCAACACATACAAAAAAGAGCTGGAAGGCTGGAAAGAGAGCTCCGCAACGCTGGCGATGCAAAGGAAAGAGACCTACTAACACATACAAAAGAGACCTAATAACACATACAAAAGAGACCTACTAACACTCTGCAACGCTGGCGATGCAGCTCTTTTTGGCTGATTTTAGCTCAAACTAACTCCACTAATCCCTCCTCCTCCTCTGCTGCCTCCTTTGCCTCCTGCCTCCCCCTCCTCCTCGTACTCCTCCTCCTGCTCCTCCTCCAACACCACAGGACCTGGGGTCGTGGGCAGCATCGCAAGGATTAAGGACCACAAATGTGCTTCGCGTGGAGACCTCCTGCGGCGCGGGATCAGAGCCCTCGACATCCTCAACCACCCCGGAGCCCACGACATCAACCACCCCAGAGCCCTCGACATCCTCAACCACCCCGGAGCCCACGACATCAACAACCCCAGAGCCCTCGACATCCTCAACCACCCCGGAGCCCACGACATCAACCACCCCAGAGCCCTCGACATCCTCAACCACTCCGGAGCTCTCGACATCTTCAACCACCCCGACACCGGAGAGCACCGACACTAGCAGCACCCCTGCACAGACAACAACGGCTGGAAGTACTTGGACATCCACCTCTCCCGTGCCTTCGACGACTGCTGCTAGCAACGACACTAGCACTGCAGAGCCGACCACATTGACCACGACACCGATTCCATCAACCACACCTGCAACAACAACCCTAGATCGATGTCAGGCGTGCCCTGTAGGCAAATACAAGCATTTGTCTGACAACTCGCCGTGTGTTGCGTGTATAGACCACTCTTCCACACGCTTCCCTGGCGCCTTCCTCCTCAGCCAGGTGTCTGAAGAAGGAGAAGTTAGGATGCGCATGCCATGTGATAGGAGGGTTTAGGGTTTAGGGTTTAGGGTTTAGGGTTTGGGATGCGCATGCCAGGTGATAGGAGGGTTTAGGGTTTAGGGTTTAGGGTTCAGGGTTTGGGGTTTATGTTTAGGGTTTATGTTTAGGATGCGCATGCCAGGTGATGGGACAGAGCGTGCAGTACCTATGCACACACACACACACACACACGCACACATTCGGAACAACAGTGCGAGTGCGCTCCCTCGTACTACTCCAACGGGCTCTTATCCGTCAACGAATCCTGCAAAATCTGTGGCGAGGGCTATTTCTGCCCGGGCCAAGGCCAGCGCGTCCCCTGCGCACCCGCAAGTTTTACCGAGCCCGGCATCACATTCTCAAAAGTCCTCTAAATGGTCATTTCATATACTGAATATAGTCGGGCACTGACTTTTCAGAATGTGTGCAAGGCATTATTAACTACTCGTCACCGTGCACCTTGTGCCCTGCCATGACGTACAAGACTTTATCTGGCCCTGGAAACTGCAGCGCGTGTCCGGCTCGCACGGAGTCGGGGGTTGGAAGCGCTCTGTGCTCGTGTAGAGTGGGGTTTTATGGGCCGGCGGGCGGGCCGTGTCAATGCTTGTCCTCTTCAGGCATATAGCTAATAATAATAATAATAATTAATAATTATTGATTATTATTATTATTATTATTGACGGTGTCTCTGCTGGTCATGATCAGGCATATATCTCGAGGCAGAGGTGGACGTGGACGCGATGATGCTCGCCGTTAACAAGAGCGTTATTCTCCGTGTGTACAATGTCAGCACTACTGGGAAACAGCTTTGCGGCAGGTGCGTCCATATAAATGTGTGAGTGTGTGTGTGCGTGTGTGTGTATACATACATACATACATACATACATACATACCTTCATTCATATATATATATATATATATATATATATATATATATATATATATGAATGTATGTATGTATGTCGCACCTCAAGCATATGGTCTCATACGTCTCGCCGCATACGCACAATACGCGCCATTGCATATGTCAATCCTGCTAATACATTGCATATGACAATACGGCTAATACTTGCCATTGCACATGTCACTACGGCTAATACGCGCAATTGCCCATGTCAATCCTGCTAAAAGATCATATGCGATATGTCAATCCTATCCCTCTATAGTATCATTGAATACGAATAAATTGAATACGAATAATCCCCTCCTCCTCCTCCTCCTCCTCGTGCTAATACATTGCATATGTCAATCCTGCTAAAAAACACCAACACCAACACCAACACCAACACGCATGCCAGCACGGCGAGGGTACAACTTGTCACCACATCTCGCCTCCTCCTACTTGCCTCTTCATTCAATGTGTCTGATGTGTCCCGCATCCGCTCGCAACACAAGATGAACGGGTACTGACGGTTGGACGTGTTGCAGCATGGGCGTAACGTGCCAACCGTTTCTGGTCTACTACACCTTAGACGGTACGGAGCCCAGCACCAACGCCCGCCTAGCCTGTGACGGCTGGCGTGCGGATTTGTGTTGGCGGCAGTGGGGCACTGGCTATTCGCTTGGCCTCTCTGGCGGCAATCTAGTGAGGGCACTGGCAGTAAAGCAGGGCTTGCATAGTGACGCCTGTCTCCAGTTCGGCCAGAACGTGAGCAGTTCCGCACCGGACTCTGCGGCGCGCCTGTGCAACTCGCCCGTCGCGCGCGCGGGACTCTACGTCAAAGCTCCGCCGCACGTTCCGACAGTGCTTTTGTACCCGCGAAATGCGTCCTCCTCCTCAGACACGACCTCCAACTCGACGGCCACCTACTGCAGGCACCCCGGCTGCTGTACTTGCCGGCATCTCAATTGCTGCACGGCTCTTGAGGTGGGAGCGCTTGAGGTGGAGCTTGTCCTGCCACGGGATCAGCAGGTCATGGAGCTTCGCTTTAGCGTCTGTGTCAGTGTAGGTCTCTTTGTAGGTCTCTTTTTCTGGAAAGCAGCGTAGGTCTCTTTTTCTGGAGGTCTCTTTTTCTGCTAAGCAGCGTCGGATCAGCAGGTCAAGGAGCTTCGCTTTAGCGTCTGTGTGCCGCTGGCGCCAACTAGCCTAAACGGTACATCCTGCACGCCGTCTGCCAACTTGTCAAGGTGGTCTCTCTACGTGCAGCCTATTGTCGTTTCGGTGCGCTCTTTCGTCAGCATTTTGGCCGTACAGGAATCTGATGCCTCACACTTCGGCCCAGGTCTCTTGTGTAGGTCTCTTTTGTCATCTTTGTAGGTCTCTTTTTCCCTTGTAGGTCTCTTGGCCGTACAGGAATCTGATGTCTCACACTTCGGCCCAGGTCCGCGCACCCGCGCCGCAGTCCCAGAAATCGCGCCAGAGAGATACATAACTGGGGAGGGGGGGAGCGAGACTGTGTGATGACTGTGTATTTGCCTCTGTCAAGTCTATCTGTCATGTACCATATGAGGAGGAGGATGCATGTGTCATATGAGGAGGAGGATGCATGTGTCACATGAGGAGGACCATGTCCATCTCATGGATAGACTCATTGCCGTTTCTTTCATTATCATGTTTGCCGTGTTGATGACTCCTTCATCGCTGTGTGTGATTGTGTGTGTGTGTGTGTGTGTTGTGTTGTGTGTGTGTGTGTGTGTGTGTGTGTGTGTGTGTGTGCATGCATCAAAGCGCAGCTCTCAACAGCGAGGTGTTTACATTTCAAGTGCCTGTGATAAACAGCGTAGCCATACTACCCTGTACTCAGCATCTCAGCAGGTCTCTCTGTAGGTCTCTTTTTCCTCTGTAGCTCTCTTGTGTAGGTCTCTTTGTAGGTCTCTTTGTAGGTCTCTTTTTCTTTTTTTTGTCTCTTTGTAGGTCTCTTTTTCTGGTAAGCAGCGTCGAGATGCTTTCCTGTACTCAGCAGAGGTTTTGCTCTGTTATGGCATGCCAACAAACCCCTAAAAACCTTGAACGAAACCCTTAAAATTTGTCTCGTACTCCTCTTGCTTCTCCGCCTCTTTCTCTTTCCCTCCTCCTCCTCTTTCTCTTCCTCCTCCTCCTCTTTCTCTTCCTCCTTCTCCTCTTTCTCTTCCTCCTTCTCCTCTTTCTCTTCCTCCTCCTCCTCTTTCTCTTCCTCCTTCTCCTCTTTCTCTTCCTCCTTCTCCTCTTTCTCTTCCTCCTTCTCCACTTTATCTTACTAAAA
>Ga0315905_10007880_pt1 | contig 10766 bp, 7 predicted proteins | sample LakEriMetagenome_5_FD_203522 | JGI IMG/M metagenome (GOLD analysis project Ga0315905, IMG submission 203522) | Freshwater fungal communities from buoy surface, Lake Erie, Ohio, United States - Buoy 4 MA121 | ecosystem: Environmental > Aquatic > Freshwater > Lake | place: USA: Lake Erie, Ohio... | reverse complement strand
TCGCCTGGTTCTGTGTGGGCGACACAAGATGGTGCTCAGGCTGCAGACGCATCTTGATGCTGCTGTCAACCTACCAGCGGTACCAGAACACTATCGACGAGTTCTTCAGGTTGTTTGCTCAAGGGTTCGAATCTCGCGCGCACAAATGCAGGCGGGGCACCTGATCGTCGCTGGCCACGGCCAGCGCGTAGGCCTCTTGCTCCCTCTCTCTCCGTACTGACATTCTCGAGTCATGCAACAGTGGCCACGCGCTCGGTGCGATTTCAAGCGACAGCGAGCAGGATGAATACGAAGTCGAGGTTACACAGGGGAAGCCTCACACGCCGATATCAACGGCGTGCTCGATGCCGCCGTCAAAGCTTGATAACTACCAGCACGACTACAACGAGCGAAAGTTCCTCTTCCTTCCGGCTGTCATGACGACCTGAGGGAGAATCAGCGGAAACTTCCTCCGCCTGCTATACGTACTATGCCACCGCCAAGCAGCGAACTACTTCACACGAATGGGCAACCCCGATCCCTCCACCAAGGCATACAAACAACGCCGGGGCACGTACTTCTATTGCAATCGCTCGCCTGCACCCAGGCCACCGTGAGGATCGACATCGCTCTACACAAACGCCCTTGCAAAAAACACACTCACCACGTCCCCGACCGCCATTATTTCCACATCCCTCCACACGCCCACCTCCATGACTAGTAACATCAGACTACTAGAAAATAGGCAATACTATAGTTGGGGAAATAGCAAGCACCCTCCGTTTCTCTTGAGCACTTAGGGTACACCTCTGCTGCACGTCACAAAGATATTCGAGTAGGCCTCGTAATCCACACGGTTGACAGGGCACCAGTCCTCAACATGCATCGTGAGCATGTTCAAATACTTTTAAAAGGGATATCGGGCTCTGTAGCTGCACTCGAGATCTCAGCTGCTGCAATGACCCCCAATGCACCCATTTGTTGAATGATTCGACATGAATAGATCCGCATGTCCCGCCCACAAACACCTTTGCTGCACCTTCCACCCTTAAATATTTTCCCGCCCTTTCCCCCCCTGAGACCAGGTCTGCGGTCGACCAGCACAATCTTTAGTGCATTACGGCGTGCTCTGAGCACCGTAAAGTGAGGCACTCCGTTGGGCAAGAGAAACGCAATCATTAATTCATTATAATAACAATTAGAGGGATAGTGGCCATTTAAAGATTCAGTCCCTCGTGAAGCAATCCCTTGCTTCCTCCGCGTGGTCACGCTCACGCAAACTTCCACAGAAGAGCGAACTGCTGGCGCTGTCCCCACGAGATGAAGTGGTTTGCACCCACAACAGCGACGCCCGCAAGCGGTGAAGAATGCGCGGCGAACCGTTGGAAGTCTACGTGCCCACTTCCGTCTCGCAGCGTCTTTATCACCGACACAGACCCGTCCGAGGCCCCGACCAGCATTACTGAACCCGTTGAGTCCCTGTCAATGTCGAATACAAATCATCATGCATATTTCTAATCCACACGCACTCCTATAGCGCGAGTGCGTGCACTTGAGAGTGACATTAAACAAGCATAAACTCCAGACGCACAAATCACACAGCGAGCACAACACATGGCCCTTCCTGCAGGGGAAAAAAGGCTCCGGGCGAGAGAAGAGAAGAGACGCAAAAATGTTGATATCACGCTTCAAACACACAGACGTGCTGTCTCGCTTACCGTGCAGCACACGTGGATACGCGAGCTCGCTGAGCCGATTCCTTGTCATTTCCGAGCTTAGAGCTCAAACTCTTGCTTAGGTCGTGCTCATTCCCAAACGAGGCACCAAACCGACCAGCCAGTAGGCAATCAAAAAGCGAGTCCCTTTCGAGACAATGGCCTGAGCACCACTCCACAGTTCGCACGAGGGCAAGATGCAAGGGGTGCAAGAAGATCTGCGCTCCTCCACCCTCCGCCAGTGCCAGCGTTGCACTTTCCTGTCCCCACGTGACACCCCCGCCGGCACCTACGTTCCAAACCCGTATCCAGCTATTATCCTCTTTGAGCCCTTCCTTGATATACGTAGACGATGTACGCAGAGAGCGATCTGCGCCTCCGCTCTCTTCGCCGCACGCGCGCAGGTACCGCCCGCAGCGTGACCAATCCAGAGTGCGAATGCGGCCACCTTGATGACCGTCTTGCAGCTCCGAGTCTGGAGGGGCTGGAAGAATCATCACCGACCACCTGGTGGCCTGGCAGAGCTTGCTGCCACCACCCTCCTTGAGAGCTTCACACACCAACACGACCCCATCCTGCAGACAAACGGTATGTCACTAGAAGAAAGGTACAGATGAAGATCATCATGTCTTTGAAATGAACTGAATCACAGTGTGCATGACTGCGCCACTAACTCTTGTCTATATTTAGGATCGCTCCAAATGCAATCTGCAACCCATGATTGAAGTGCATACGAAGACCCACCTCAGTGCCGACAGCGAGCCGACAGGTGCCACGCCACTCATCCCATAAGCGCGTCTCAAACACTATGGCTGTGACCGCTCCCAAGCGCAGAGGTGAAGCACCATGTCCCCCGGAGCTGCAGGAGGCACCGCTACGTTGAGGAAGGGGCTTCCAACTAGCATTAGAAGCATTCTCGCCTTCTTGTTGCTGTATCCTTGCCAATTCCTCCAACTTCAATGTACATAACACGTCATACCCTGCCTGCTGTAATTTCACACTTGGTGCGACACCTTCTGACCACTCTGTACTGCTGTTCCCGCCGGAGACGGAGCACTCTTGCAAGATCATTACAACTCCTCGGTCGGTGCCAACTGCAAACACTCCGAATTCACCTCCTTGCGCCGCGATTACATTGCGACGGCGCATGATCTCCCTCTGTTTGTCGCTCAACTTCGTCAACAGCGAAAACAGAAGGTTCGCAAGCGCACATGCAAATACTTCAAGAGGTCGCATGCGAGTCCACGCGTACATTCTCACACCTGTCGCTCGATCTCCTTTGACTTTGTAGGCGACGAAGGAAGAGCAGAATCTCCCCCGAACCCACCAGTTTTAAGTAAACCCCGGGCTTTCTGGAGGACGGAGTCAATTTGAGATTTTTCTTGCTCTTCTTCTTCCACAGTGCGGTCTGCCGTCGGTAGAAAGGCAACGCACGACGCCCTGCATGTTTTCCACAGACATAATTGGGCCTCGTCAGTAAGTGTTTTTGGCCTCGTGTAGCGGCAGCGTCTCGTTCTCTTCACAAAAGTTTAGACTTCTCCATGACCTCAATCTCCCAATCATCTCACCCTCTACCGCCCTCGATTGACAGCAGGCACTGTGCTCACCGACAGCCAGGCAGCACCATCATGCTCTGTCCCCGCGCACCCTTGCGCAAAGTGAGCTGCCCGCTCTCCGACAAACTGAGCGTCTTGAAAAACAACTCTAAGCCCCATCCGGACAAATGCGCAGACAGAGCTGCGCTGCCAACCGCATTTGCAAGCAGTCGCGCACGAATTGGGAGCTGCTGACGGCTTTCGGCCTCTGCAACAAATTGTGAGAACAGCCCAGAAAATCAGCACTTGGATTCAGTCAACACAAGTGAAGCAAGGAAGTTACCTTGTGAGCAACTAGAATCATCGGAGGCGACGCGATGGATACGCCAGCCGTCATCCGTATTGTCCTGTTTTGGGATTTTCTTCGCTTCTTGAGCTGAGCGTAGTTGCTCGGCCCACCCCATTTTACTTTGCTTGTGTGCTGCGTGAGCACGGAAGACGCCTGCAGCACGGACTGCTTGGCCGGCAGCACGGACTGCTTGAACAATGTTTTGGCGCGCAGGATGAAACGCTGAAGCATCGAGAACCAACAGCAGCCCACCGCGAGTGCCCACCAATACCTCGTTTCCCCTGCTGCTCACCGAATGCACACCCCGGATGCTATCCCGTGATCCTGCAGCATTGTTGTTTAGTCCTGAAACGGGCGCACAGGGATCGTCAGACGAAATGAAGACGGTCCCTGCCATATCTGAATGCTGGACGAAAAATCTATGCAGCTGTGTGATGTGGCCGTACGACATATGTCCAAATGTCGCCCTCGCCCCACAATTCCACAAAATAATCGAGCCATCTTGTCCTGCCGAGACCATACCTTCAGAGCCCCACAGCGCGAGCTGCAATACAGGTCCGGTATGAGCCTTGACCGTCTCTCCGCTCACTGTCTCTTGACGCTCCTCATCCCACAAATAGACCATGCCCTCTCGGCTTCCTGTGACGAGCCCTGAGCAAGTCAAGACTGCGCTTGTCAATACCACTTCGCTTGGAGATGTCAACGGTACTCCACGCTGCCCTTGCTCATACGAAAGGGGCATGGTGCCCTTCGAGCCCACCAACACGCCACTCCCCGCCTCCGCGCTCCCCGCTGCACGAATCGTCCGAGTTGCGCGTCCTTTCAACTGACTCCAAGGGGTCGAAGAAGACATAGCTGAAGCGTTGGTATCCACGGAAGGTAGCGTCCAGAACTTTATGTAGCTGCTGGCGCAGGTGACGACGCATTCGTTTCGTGAGCCGAAAGTTACCGCATTGATTAGCTCGCGAGATCCATAAACTGAACATAATTTCGAACAGCTCACCAAATCCCACAAGACTAAAGAGTGAAAAGTATCGATACCAACAGATACAAGATATCGACCTCCCTCCGCCCAGGAATCTAGAAAAGGGTCTTGCTTCTTTTGAACTCCACTTGCAGCCCAGTCGACGCCCAGACCTCCGTCCTCCAGCCCCATACTCTTCTGCGGGGACCAAGCTCGCATCTTCTTGTTTGGGCTTCCAAGCCCATACGGGGTTGTCTCTACCATCCTGCCTCGAGTATCTGAAGCGGGGTTTGTTGTAGTTGATGGTTCATGGTTTGAAAAGCACAAATGTCCAACGCCGGTTGTATGCCCAGGGTGTAGAGTTGCAAAACGGTTGAGGGTCACAGAATCCCACAGAACGATTTCGACTTTGTCGACAGAACCTCGTGAACGCGATGCAGATGCCATCAATCTTCCGTTGGGATGCACGGCGAGACAAGTTACCTCTTGCAAGTGCCCTGTGAAAATGCGCTGCTCTTGCCCATCTGACGATAAAATTACACACGCACTTGCTGCAGGAAACACCACATCCCCACTCCCCACAAAATGACATTGCCCTTTGCCCGAGCAACCTATACATCCGTAAACAGCCTGCAATTCTACCACGCCTTCTTTGCCTCCTGATTTCTCCACAAATTGAGACACGCACGTAGAACTCAATTGTGGTGTAACATGAACTCGATCATCATTGATGGTGAGCGGCTTCGGTGTCTGCGACTTTTTGAAGTTGATAAGCCATTGCTCCTCCATTCCCATAGACCCAGCACAGACCCCCCCTTTTTCAAGAAGATCTGTAACAAGCTCCGCCTGGATATTCTTTTTTCGCTCGGCTTGATCAAGCACACGTGCTCTTGTCCTGACCCTTTCTCGATGGGTTTCACTGAATTCCCTTGCAGACTGAGATTCAGGCACTGCCCTTGCATCCTTAATGTCCTGCACGCGTTGTCTATCCCGATTGCCACGAGCCAGCGCTTGGATTTTCATCGCAGCATCCTGTTTAAAGCCATTTCAAACGTCGCAAGTCAGTTGTCAGCATTTCACAAATTCTTTCCACCACATCATTTAATCCTCTACCCCTGCTTATCATCCTCACACCACTCTCCAACACAAAAATTCAACCTTCTCCTGCCCCTTAGGGGAGCCGGGCCTTGAGGCATCCTTAACGCATATAGAAACTCTTTCAGAGCACGCAGCATCTCTTTCCCATGGCAGTAATCGATTGCCAGCCGTTCCTTTCTGTTCCATTTCCCGGTCCTTGACCTCCCACCACGCCGGTGCGACTTCAGGACTTGAATGGGAATTCTTCAGGTCTGCAATTGTGTCGCTATTGCTTGGCGGGGGATCTGCTTTTGTCGTATCCATGTCGGGATTCTTTCGATGAGGAGACGCATGTCGGTAGCGCTCAGCGCGCAAGGCCAATGTTTCGCGATGGTCTTCTTGCCCCTTGCGCACTTCCGATGCTGTTGCCACAATTTGCTTCGCTTCACCCAATTTTTTTCTACCCTCCATGTTATTGCAGAGAACAGAAGGAACTTCTGATGGCGCGCGTGAGGGAAGAGATCCAACTGACCGAGGGGTTTTGATACTGCCATTCGAGTTCGGAGACATGCCTCCCATCTCTTGTCGATGTCCGTTTGCGGCAATGTGCGATTGGGGCCTGCCAGAGACCTCAAGGCGTTGAAGCCGTCGTATCTCTGCATCCCAATCATTTCGGCGGGTCGCTATGAGCCCAGTCGACTCTGCAGGCATCGTGGACTTAGCAGATGATTTCCCGCTCAGAAGGGTTTCAGAATCGGAATGCACTGCTTGCATCGTTAAGCTTGCTTCATGACGTGTGCTGGTTGCGCTCATCCGGGATCTGTATTCATCGGACAACAGAGGCAGCTGTGGCGTTTTCTGAGCATCTCTATCTCCACCGAGCTTCTGCACGAACTGAACTTGCAGCTCTAGGAGCTCTGTGGCATCTGCTCCTGGAGGCCGTATCGTTCCGAATTCTCCTCTGGAAAGTGCGACACTGTCCGCAGTAGAAGGCTGAAGCGGCCGTTGGAGGTCGTTGTGGTCGGACATGATACTGACAGATGTTGGCTGGCTTTGCAACGCTGCCTCTAGAATTCGCACGCGCTGCAACAACATTTCATGTGACTCACGCAACGTCAGCAGTTCCTTTTCGGCAGAAGGAGTCTTGTCATCATGAGTCGCTTTTACTTGAGTCCCAAGCGCTGAGGATTGCAGGTCGGACGCATCGTTTGCTTCTGCGTATAAGGCTTCAGGTTTGGTGGGGAACTCGTGCGTCGGACCTGTCACTTTCGCTTTTGACCTCGAAGATTTTGGCAGCGGGCGCAGCGTATGCCGGAAATTCTGCTTCGGACCCTGTTTTGTTACTGAGACTGTTTCTTGATGCCCAGACTCCGGGTATCCTGGACCAGTACCCTTGCACGTTGCAGAATACTTTGAATCAGCACGACTCGGCTCAATTTCTGCCTCTCGCTCAACAGCATCATGTTTGATCTGCTTGTCGGGTTCAGATACACTAATGCGCTCTTCATGATTCGGGGTATCTTCTGACGGTATCACGGGGGCTATGGACGCAGAACCAGCATCTAATTGAAACTGCGATAGCGCCACAGATTGGCGCTGTTCGGTGTCAACAATTTCTGGAGCGGTTTCGATAAGATCACTTTGCGACGGTATGCCATGCTGCACTTCTTCCTCCGTGGAATGGCCGTCAGGGCCAGCAGCGTAGTTTGATATCACTGGTACTGGTCGCGTCAGCATAGCAGCAGATGCCTGGGCCACGGCGCTAGCATCATTTTCGGCTTCTGCGCAGCTGTCCGCCGCGACAGGTGCAGAAGGAGCAGTCGGAAGGGCCAGTACTTGGGGCTCGTCGGACGGAAGCAATCTGCTGTCCTCCTCTGCAAAGATGCGCACAGATGCTTCAATCTTTTCATTCGAAATTGTGCCCAAGGTGTGCTCGACCTGTGCGACCATGGGAATTGGGATTTGGCTGATACTTTCGACGAAGCGAGTAATTGAACCTGAGCGCAGCGGTGAGTTGAGGTCAGACACCTGTTCCTCTAGTTCAGCAGCAACGTCCAAGGGATCTGGTCCTGCTTGAGTGGACATGATTCTGACATCAGCAATCACGCTCCCTGGAGACAGGCTCTTGATTCGAAAATCAGACTGGAGAAGGACACCAGAGGCGTTGGCCAGATCTTGGCAGAGGTCCTTTTCGAAATCAGCACGACACACCGAGCCAATCTCCCCAACTGCACTGAAGTCGATACCTAATCTCAAGGTGATTCCAGCCATCCTCGTAAATCTGCGTGGAGCTGTTTCACATGCTTCGGAAGCAGCTTGACCCGCTCTGGCCACACGCACTTTACTTGTGCCTGCCGACCCTGCAATATCGCCTTCTGACGTGGCATAGAAATCCTCGCTGCTCTTAACAGCTAACCGAGCAATAGAGTCCTGTGCATCTTCCAAGGCAGCTTTGGCATCGTTCAAGATCTGCCATTCTTGCGCAGACACGCATTCGTCCGCGGCACTCTTGGGATCTGCCACCTCTTGGTTCGTTTCCGGACCAGCATTGCCGCCATTGCACTTAGAAGACAGCGAACAGTCCGTCTGCTGGGATATTGATTCGGCATCGGGCGCGATTTGACAATCCGCAAGCATCGCTTTCGCAACGAACCTCTGCTTTGCATGCACGCATTCCAATTCATGTGTCCCACCTCTCTTATCCTCAAAAACGCCGCTCCCATCTTCAACTCTTGCCACCTTCTTCCCGCTTGTATCCTCAATCTCACCTGCAGGCATGCTTAGACACGGCATGGACTGGGGTGGTGAGGAGCGCTCTTTCCTAGAGGAGGAGGAGGAGGAGGAGGAGGAGCGGGTCCTGATTTCGAGGGATTTCGTGTGCAGTTCGAGCGCCTCCTCGTACTTGCCTTGTGTCTCGTAGATAATGCCAAGGTTGTGGTAGGAGTCCGCTAAATGCGGGTGGCTGTCAGCATCATAACTTTGCGATGAGCAGGATTCAAGAGGAGCTGACACAGGGTCGGCTGTATCCGATCGAGAACAAGCAGTAAGTGCCTCCACGGCTTGCTCAGGTGCCGATGATCGACGCGCATCGTCTTCTGAAAAAGGGAAGTGAAGAGACTCAGGCGGGCCGACTGTCACCGACTGGGCTGGCTCCTCAGGTATCGCGTGCAGCTCTTGGACCTCGGCGCCCTGCTGCGGCTCGGGACTGCCGGTCGGCCTCCGCTCGTACGGGTGCGGCGGGAAAGAAAGAGCATCGATACCTCGAGCGCGAAACACGTCCTCGGCATGTCCTGATGCGCGGATGGTGTCGCACCACACATCAGACTGGATGTAGCCCAGCCCGGCAGGGTCGAGGGCGGTATACAGGTCGTAGGCAGCGTCGCTGGAGATTTCCAGGCCGAGCGTTTGCACGGCCGTTTGCAGGTCTGGAAACGAGAGCTTGTCGTCCTCATCGGTGTCAAACGCCTCGTACGACTCCTGCAGCGAGATTCGGTTAAACTCTACCACGGCTGCGATTGCGTCGATCGCTGCCAGTACCCGCGCAGAGTACGCCGGCGCGGGAGGTGGCACAGCCTGCTCAAGGTGCCCGTCTGCAGACTCGCCCGCTGGCGGCGGTGCGCTGGGCGGTACGCTGGTGCCAATGCTGTCGCCTGGGGGAGGGGAGGTGTGGACATGGCCGAGCTGGGGGGAGGGAGAGAGGCTGCGTGGAGGGGGAATATCGAGCACAGGCGCTCGCCGCGTACTCGCGCTGCCCCCCATCTCTAGCACAATCCATCTCTGGCCTCGGCCAGCATTTCGATCGCCCCCGGTGAGGTGTTCAAATGCGTTGAAAGAGAGTGTTCCGTTGAAGGCACACCGTATACAATATCAGTAGCCGTGCTGGCTTCAGATACTGCGTGCCCAACGCAGTGGCACGCAGGCTGCAGACGAGAGCAGCTTTTAAACCTGGATGCCAGACTCCTTTTACAACGCCAGAATCCTTTTACAGTGTCAGGAACGGGGATTTTGGGGTTGTTTAGTTGGTGCGCGTGTGTTTTGTGCATGCAGCATGGCATACTGAGTAAGGCAGTCATTTTCGCGGTGCTGCAGCTTGTCCCCCGTGCCACTGGCTTCCAACATATGTATGCAGAGCTCATCATAAGGTAAACCCCACGATTGAATAACCCACCTGCACCATTTTCCCTCTTCTACATCTCTCCGTCCCACTCTCTCCCTCGAACTCGCGCGCGCTCCCACATATCTCTCCCTCCTCTCTTTCTCTTTCTCTCTGTCTATAAACATTCCTCCTCCCCGTGTTATCGCTCCCCCCACCGTCTCGCCGTCGTCAGCGGGGCTCCAGTGTATCAAGGGAGCATGAGGGCGTGAAGAGGGTGAAGAGGATGGGAAGGTGCCTGCGCAGCAAGGCCGGAGCCGATTGACATGGTGAATAGCATGACATGAAAAGACGGTCACATGGCGCATGGTATACGCATCACATGCCGCATGCTATATTCGGGGCAAACAAGTGCACGCAGCTCCATCGCTGGTTTCTGATTATGCGCGACCAGGGTCGACGCGCACGCGCACACACACGCGCGGAGTAGGCGCGAGTGCAGCGCCTAACCTCTCCCTCCCGTTGACCTGGGCCTTTTGAATGAGGTTGGTCCCCGCCTCTCGAAGCGCAGACTGCGCAGAACGCGTGCTCTGCCTGTGTGCTCGCCGCCGTCAGTCCCGCTCGTGGGATTTTCATTAGGAAAGCTAGTCAAATTTGCTCAGGTTCCCGCAACTTTATTCGAAAATGGCATACACGCACCAAAACATATGACACAAGGCAACGCTCTGATCTGCTGACACGTGGCGCTAATATTTGCGTGCATGGAAGTACTGATGGACACATAATAAAACAAACACGCCCCACAGATTTTTTTGCAACAGGAGGCGCAAGCGGTACGACACGAGGGCGAGGAGCTGCAAAGCAAGGGCGAGGAGCTGCGAAGCGACTTAAGGCAAAGCAGACAAAAGGCAAGAAAAAGGTTGTGTGTGCGTGCAAGCGAGCGAGCGAGAGAGAGGAAGCAGGAAAAAAACAGCACGCGCGAGTGTCAGGTTCCCGCAAAAAACGTTCGGAGGCGTCCCACTTGCAAGACGCTGCTCAGCATGCAACTGTTCTT
>Ga0315905_10007879_pt1 | contig 10766 bp, 10 predicted proteins | sample LakEriMetagenome_5_FD_203522 | JGI IMG/M metagenome (GOLD analysis project Ga0315905, IMG submission 203522) | Freshwater fungal communities from buoy surface, Lake Erie, Ohio, United States - Buoy 4 MA121 | ecosystem: Environmental > Aquatic > Freshwater > Lake | place: USA: Lake Erie, Ohio... | reverse complement strand
CCGAGCAGGCCAAGCTCCTTGATGAGGGGCAGGCAGGATTCGCCCTTGGAGTTGGTGATTGGAATCTTGGTGTAAACGTTGGCGCCCCAGGAATTGATCATGAGGGCTTGGCGTTTCATATCGACGATGTCGTCGGTGAAGACTTCGAGCGAAATGGGTTTCTCCGTGACGGTCTGGAGGATGTCTTTGGCGAAGGCCTCGTAGTCTTTGATCCCGGCCTTCTTCATGAGGCTGGGGTTGGTCGTGAGGCCCTTGATGTAGGGCTTGGCGTAGAGCTCGAGAATGCCGGCTTTATCGGCACCGTCGGCGTAGAGCTGAACTTTGAGATCGGCGAGGGATTTCATGTTTTGGTTTTTGAGGGCAGTCAGGTTTCGGGGTTCGGCGCGGGCAAGGATTTACTTTCGGGCAGAGAGGTGGAGCGCAGGATTACGGCGGCGGCGGCGGTGAAGTCCTGGACGGTGAAATCGGGGGCGGCGCGGAGGGCTTCGTCGTAACCGAAATCGATAAACACGGTGCGCAAACCGGCGCGTTGGCCGCAGTCAATGTCGCGCCAACGGTCACCGACCATCCAAGAACGGGCGAGGTCGAGGCCGAGATTGCTCGCGGCGTCGGTGATCATGCCGGGGGCGGGTTTGCGGCGATAGTCCTCGGCGTGCGCGACGCCTTGGCCGGGAGCGTAGCAAACCTCGATGTGGGTGATGTCGGGGACGAGTTCGCGGAGCCGCGCGTGCATGGCCTCGACGACGGATTGGGCTTGGTCGCCGCGGCCGACATCGGGCTGGTTGGTGGCGACGACGAGCACATAGCCGGCGGCGGCGAGTTGGGCGCAGGCCTCAGGCACACCGGGGAAAAGCGCGAATTCGGCGAGGGTAGCCGGCGGGTAGGGTTTGCCGGCGCGGACGACTTGGAGGTTGAGCGTGCCGTCGCGATCGAGAAAGACGGCGGGGCGAAGAGCGGACATCGAGAAGGCGAGGAGGGATTCGGAACGGGTAAAAATAAAAAACGCGGCGAGGTCATCGCCGCGTTATGGAAGATTAACAGTTTAGCGGGCTGGAGCCGCTACTACGGATTCCCATTTTGTTTGATTCACTTTCACGTCGGGGTGGGAAACCCAGAGGTGCCAGACCACGGCTTGGAAGGCTTCGGAGTGGGGGGTGATATTGTTGGGGTTTACCGTCGGGATGATGACGCAGGCATCGGCTTGGGTGGCGGTGTAGCCGCCGTCTTTGCCGACGATGCCGATGACGCGGGCGCCGACTTGTTTGGCGAGCTGGATCGCGGAGATGAAACCGGGGGAGACGTTCTTCTCCAGGTTGCCGCCGCCGACAGAGAGAATGAGGAGGGCGTCTTTGGCGTTGAGGCGTGAACCACGGAGCCACTCGACGAACACGCTGGCCCAGCCGTCGTCGTTGGTGCGGGCGGTGAGTTCCGAGACGTTGTCGGTGGGCGCGTAAACTTCGAGGCCGGCGATTTTCCGGAAATCGTTCACGGCGTGGGAGGCGTTGGCGGCGCTGCCACCGACGCCGAGGATGAAGAGGCGACCGCCACGGTTGCGGACGCCGACGAGTTCCTGCGCGCCCTTTTCGATGGCGACGGGATCAAGCTTGGCGACGATTTCGGCGGTCTCTTTGAGATGTTGGATGGCGTAGGACATGAGTTTTTTAAGACGCAGAATGGAGCGCCAAAGCAGTCCGGTGGCGAGCGCGGTTTTCGCGAAATCCCCCGGGTGGTCAGACGAACTTCCCGGCGCGAAGCAGGGCGTCCAGTTCGTTGAGGCCCTCGTGGGAGCCGATTTCGTAAAAACGTTCGCCGATTTCGTAGCCGACAAGCTGGTGGCGGGCGACGAGAGCTTTTTGGACTTCGGCGAGATCGACGACGGTGTCGCGGGGGAAACCGTCGAAGGCGGCGGCGCGGAAGAGGCCGAGGCCGTAGTCGATGTGGTGCATCGCGGGCGTCTTTTGCTTCTTGTCGTAAACTTTGATTTCACCGCCGGAGAACTCGACGTTGCTGGCGTCGTAGCGCTCGTGATTTTCGAAGACGGTCATGAGGCCGAGTCGACCGGATTTTTGGAAATGGTCGCCGACCGCGAGGTAGTCGATCGGAAGGTAGCTGTCGCCGTAGAGAACATAGAAGGCGTCGCCCAGCTTGGGGAGCGCCTGGATGAGGGCGCCGCCGGTGCCGAGGAGTTTGGGGCCGTCGAACGAGTATTGGATGTCGATGCCCCACTTTGATCCGTTGCCGTAGAGCTCGACGATCTTTTCGCCGAGGTAGCCGACGCACAAAACGATGTGGGTGAGGCCGGCTTTTTTAAGCAGGCGGATTTGGTGCGAGAAAAAAGGTTCGCCCGCGACCTCGATGAGGAGCTTGGGCACTTTCTCGGTGATGGGCCGCAGGCGGGTGGCAAGGCCGCCGGCGAGCAGCGCGACGGGGAGTTGGGCGACGGGCGAGGCGGGCATGGTGATGAAAAAGCAGAAGTAGAACGGGGAATCAGGCAGTTCGAGATCGACGCAGGAAGGGGAAATTCAACGCGAGAGGCGACGCGCTAGAATGCGACGTAGATGAAGGGCTGCACGGGAAGCGAGAGTCGGTAAAGGAGGTAGTGCAGGAGAAACCCGATGGTGAGACCGATGGCGAGGCGGGCGGTGAGCGCGCCGCATTGGCGGAGGCGGGAGGGCGTCATGGCGGGGAGATTTGGCGGACGTAGTCGGCGGTGAGGCGGGCCAATTTGCGGCCGCCTGCGGCGGCGAGATGCGAGCGGTCGTAGTAGTCTTCGTCAGTGAAATCGAGGCCGACGACGTGACCGGCGATGCCGTGTTTGCGCCATTGTTGTTCGTAGGCCGAGAAAACGAGATTGTCGCGGGCGAACTCCGTGGGAGTGAGGCGGGTGCGGTAAAAAGGAGCGTTTTGCGTCAGGAGCATGACCATGTGGCGGCGCATTTTGGGCGGAATCATATCGTCGATGAGGTCGCTGACGATCTCGGCGGGTGGGCCGAGGATGCGCCAAGAGCCGCTGCCGTCCGGCTCGGCGAGGTTGACGCTGAACCCGCGGGTGATGGCGAGTTCCGAGGCGAGTTCAGTGCGGAAACGCTCGGCCAGCGGCGGTGCGACGGGCAAATCATCCTTGGCCGAAGCGCGGGGTTGCCAGAATTGCGGACGGGACCGCGAGTTCCAGGTGGTGAACAGATGGCGGTAGCCGACGTGATGCCAGAGAGCTTGGAAGTGGAAATTGGCATCGAGGCGGGCGGCGCGGCGAAGTTCGTCCTGCTCCGCGCGCACGGCGGGCGTGGCGGTGGCTTCCCACTCGGCGATGTTGGCGTCGCGGGCCGGGTGGTTGAAGAGCCGGCCCTTGTAGAGGGCGTCGTAATAGAGGTAGCCGTAGGCGTTGCCGGCAGCGCGTCCGACCGTCCCGGGGGAGGTGTTGGAGACGAGGACAACGGGGTAATTGCGCCGCAGCAACGATTCGGCGACGAGGGCGCCGGCTTCGTAGGGTAGCGCGCCGCGGAAGGCGAGGTTGACCACGACGTAGCGGTCGCCGAGTTCCTCTTGAAGGCGCAGGGTCCAGACATCGCGTTCGGCCTGGCCGTAGCCATTCAGGATGGAGTTGCCGGCGACGATGACGATCGTTTTGCCCGGCGCCCACCGCGCCAAAGCGACATTCTCAAGCATCGAGAAAGGCGGGTAGTAGAGGCTCTCCGGCGAGATCCCGTAGTGGAGACGGATAAATTTTTGGGGTTTGGCGTAACCTTCCGCCTCCTGACCGAGCCGGACGGCAAGGGCGAAACCGACGGGGATCGCGAGGAGGAGGACGAGAGCTTGGAGTTTGGGGAACGTCATGGCTCAGCGAAACGTCACGAGTTTGACGGCCATGGCCCACGCCTGGGCGGCGGGATAAAAAAAGAGCAGCCAACCGAAGGCGACGAAGAGCAACGTGACGAGCCAGCCGAGGAGGGGCACGCGATCGAAGCCGGCGCCGAGCTTGGCGCCCAACGGGCCGAGGGCGGTGCGGTAAGTGGCCTGCACGACGAGGCCGCCGCCGTGCCAGAGGCCCCAGAGCAGGAAATGGCCGGCGGGGCCGTGCCAAAGGCCACAGAGGGCGAAGGCGACGACGAGATTGAGGAAGCGCCGGAAGCGGCCGTGGCGGCTGCCGCCCAGGGGAATGTAAATGTAATCGCGAATCCACGAGCTGAGCGAGATGTGCCAACGGGCCCAGAAATCGCGGAGGCCGGTGGCAGCGTAGGGGTAGTTGAAATTTTCGGGCAGGCGCACACCGAGCATTTGGGAGAAGCCGAGGGCGATGTCGGTGTAGCCGCTGAAATCGAGGAGAATACGGGCGGCGAGCGCGGCGAGAAAGAGCCAGGCCTCCGGGGCGGTGAGGGCGAAGAAATCCTTTTCGTAGAACGCGAGGGCAACCGTGAGGTTGTCGGCGAGCAGGATTTTTTTGCAGAACCCGAGGGCCACGCGTTGGGCGCCGGCGGCGATATCGGCGAGTTCGACGCGGCCGAGAGCTTGGGGCAGGGCGGCGGTGAAATCCTGAAAGCGTTTGATTGGGCCGGCGACCAGCGAGGGAAAATAGATCGCGAAGAGCGTAAAATCCTTGGGGCTGCGGATCGGCGCATGGCCGCGGGCCACATCAATGAGGTAGTGGACGAATTCGAAGGTAAAGAAACTCAGCGCGAGCGGCGGGATCGCCGGGAGCCAAGTGGCGGCGATCGCGTTGGTTTTTGCGCCAAGCTCCGGGGCGATGGCGGCGAGGATCTCGGCGCTCAAAAAGTGCGTGTATTTGTAGCCGACGAGCGCGATGACGCAGGCGGCGACCGCGCCATAGCAGAGCAGACGGTTGCGGCTCAGGGCACAGGCGTAGGTGAGCGCGCCGAGCGCGACGATGGGCACGACTCCGGCTGGCCCGGCGAAGTGGGTATGAAACACGGCGCACCCGCAGAGCAGCCACCAGCCTCGGGCAGCGGGCCATCTGATCAGCCAGTAGCCGGGAAAAAAAACGACCGCGAAAAAGACGAACCAGTAGGTGTTGAAAATCATGCCGCGGTTAAACCGGGCTCGCCGCTAGTTTTGGGCGACGACCTTGGTGCCTTCGAAGTCGAAGCGGAAGCGGACTTCCTGGAGACCCTTCTCGCGCATGGCGTGGCGGAGTTTCTTCTTGTCGCCCGCGTAGAACATAAGGAAACCGCCGCCGCCGGCGCCGATGAGTTTCCCGCCGAGGGCGCCGTTGCTCATCGCGTGGTCATACCAGTCGTTGATGACGGGGTTGCTCATGCCGGCGCTGCGGATCTTTTTGCGCTGCCAGTGCACGTCCATCAGGCGGGCGAATTCATCGAGGTTGCCGGTTTCGAGGCACTCGAGGGACTTGTAGCCGAGCTCTTTTGTGAAGTGCATGTTGTCCAGCATGGCCTGGTCGTTGGCCTTGGACTTCTCGTTCTGGTCCTTGAGAATCGCCGAGGCACTGCGCGAATAGCCGGTGAAGAAGAGGAGGAGATTGTCTTCGAGATTGAAGAGCGTCTCTTCGGAAATGCGGGCAGGGCGGTATTCGACGCGGCCGTCTTTGTGAAACGTGAAGGCCGTGATGCCACCGACGGCGGCGATGTATTGGTCCTGCTTGCCGATGGGCTCGCCGAGTTTGTTGAGCTCGATGTCGCAGGCCTGCTCGGCGAGTTCGGCGGGGGAAACCAAGCTCTTCTTCGATGTGTGCAGCGCCTTGAGCAAGGCGGTGGTGAAACTGCCCGAGGAACCGAGGCCGGTGCCGCCGGGGATGTCGGCCATCGAGGTGAGCTCAAGGTGGGGATCGGTCACGCCGGTGAGTTTCAGAGCCTCACGGACGATCGGATGCTCGATTTGGTCGACGTGGTCGGCGCGCTCGAGTTTTGAATATTTGACGATGATCCCCGGTTGAAACGTGCGGTGTTGCGTGAGGTAGACGTATTTGTCGATGGCCGCCGCGACGAGGAAGCCGCCGAATTCGCGGTAGTACGACGGCAGATCGGTGCCGCCGCCGCCGAGGGACACGCGCAAGGGAGAACGGGTGATGATCATGAGATTATTTTGGATTTTAGATTCTCGATTTTCGATTGGCGCAAGCGTGTTGGCGCGGGTGCGATCGCCGGGACGACACTTTAGGCGGGGAAACCCGCGACCGAAATGGGAAAACCGCTCTTTTGGTAGATGGCTTCGACGATTTCGAGGGTGCGGATGCCCTCGCGGAGACCGGGCGCGGGTTCGCGGGCGAGGCGGATGTCTTCGAGGAAAGTACGGGTCTCGAGGCCCCAAGAATCGTCGCCGCGCACGTATTCAAAAATGGTGGTCTCAGGCGGACCCATCTCGGGGAGCATCTTGTAATAGGCGAGGCGCTCCGGGCCGTAGCTACCGCCGAGGCCGTCGATGGCGAGCTTCGCGTCGCGACCGTAGATTTCGAGGGAGAAGAGATTTTTCCATTCGGTACAGCTCGCGTGGAGCCAAGCGGTCTGGCCGGTGGCGGTGCGGAGGCTGAGGAAGGCGTTGTCATCGACCTTCATGTCCCAGAACGACGTTGAGGCGTGGCCTTCGACGGTCGGGAAATCGCCGAGGAACCAGCCGGCGAGATCGATGAGGTGGACGCCCTGGTCGATCAATTCGCCGCCGCCGGAGCGGGCGGGATCGGCGCGCCACTCGCGGTCGTAGCCCTTGCGGCCGCCGTGGCCATAGCGGGCGCGGAGGAACATGAGCGGCCCGAGGGCGCCGGCTTCGAGCAGTTCGCGGGCTTTTTGGAGGGCGGGATGGAAGCGGTGATTGTAACCAATGCGGACTCGGGCACCGGTCTTGGCGGCGGCCTCCTGGATGGTCCGAAGCTGGGCGGCGTTGAGGGCGCCGGGCTTTTCGACCAACACGTGTTTACCGGCCTTGACGGCGGCGAGGGAAATGGGCGCGAGGGCCGCGTTGAGCGTGGCGACGATGACGGCATCGATCGCGGGATCGGCGAGCACGGCGGCGTAGTCCGTAGAGGATGTGCAGCCCGGAACGAGTTGGGCGAGGCTGGCGGCGCGGGCGGCGTCGAGGTCGCAGGTGGTGCGGAGGGTAACGCCGGGGATTTTACGGAGGGCCTCGGCGCGTTTGCGGCCGATCAGGCCGCAGCCGATGATGGCGAAGCCGGTGGGATGGGACGGGGCGACATTGGACGTAGACATTGACGGCGTGAGGCTGGGGTGGGGATTGGCAGGATGTCGAGTCTGAGGCAGATGGGAAGGGTTCGGAACTGGAAGGAGGCGGTCGACGGTGGCTTGGCTGTCGCGTGCCGTCAGCGTGACGCCCGCTAACGCCTTTTCGTTTCTTTCGGCAGAGCGTTTGGTTGTCGGGTTGTTGGCGGCGATGATCGTGTGGTGTTATAGTTGGACGGTTAACCCCGAAAGGAATCGGGCGGCAGTGGAGCCCATGGGCGACGGCTTCGAACTGACGTGGCCGCCGTTTGGCGGGGTGCGCAGACAGCGGTTGGTTGCTTCCGAAGAGAGCGGAAAGGGCGATCTGCTCAAAGTGAAATACCCGGGCGAGCGTGCGGTGGCCTTCGGCTACGACCATTCGGGTGTGGGTGGTTTCGAGGCCAAGCCGATCACGGTGGAGCCGGGGGCCGAAAAGGTCTTGGACGCGGACTGTGGTGCCTTGCATCCCGAACCGGTAAATTCTACCCCTGCGCGCCGGTTCAGGTGAAGGCGGGCGTGAACATGATCGGCGGCTTTTGGCGGCTTAAGCCTTGATGCCCCGGCGGTGCCCGCCGCATACCGACGACCGCGATGAAACCGATTTCTACGACCCTGCCACTTGGCAAACTGCTACGTTTTGGTAGCGTGGGCTTAACGGTGATGGGCGTCTTCATGACGCTGAATTGGCTCTTCGGTCGGTTGATGCGCGAGCAAGCGGCGTTTTTGTGCGCCTACCCGCCGGCCCTACTGCTGCATTTCCTGCTCAATAAGCTGTGGACGTTTGAGAATCGTGAGAAAGTGAACGGGCGACAGGTCCGCGAATACGTCTTCATGGTCGGTCTGACGTTTGGCATCCAATGGGGCGTATTCACCGTATTGCGGATCTGGACGGAGTGGCCGGGATGGGCTGCGGCGGGTCTGGCAAACGTAGCGCAAATGGCGGTGAGTTTCGCTCTCATGCAGGCGAGGGTTTTTGCCGTTAAGTCCGGTCGCGGCTAAGCTCGGCTGCGGTAAAAGTGTCCGCTTCTCAATTTACCACGCGATGAGTTTTGCAGTCGTGCCAGCCGGAAAGAAATGTCCTCGTCCTTCATTGTTCCCGCCACACTAACGACGTATGGATTTTGATCCCGCCCCTGCGAACCGACTCGCCGCCCCCGCCCGGCGGGAGGCCTTTCTTTGCCGGATAGCGCTTGTGATCGTCATGGCGTGGTATGCGTATTCCAATGTCCGATCGAACTCGGAGTGGGTGAAACCCGGTCCCGGGGCTTATTACGAGTTGCTCACCGACGCGATCGTTTCGGGTCAGACGTATTTGAAAATCGCGCCGGATCCCCGGCTGAAGACGCTGCCCAATCCGTGGAGCGGCGGGCAAGGGATCCCGCGGGCGCACGACGCGACGTATTTCAACGACCGCTATTATATTTATTTCGGCGTGGCGCCGGTGATTTTGCTCTACGCGCCGTGGCGGTTGGCCACCGGCACCTACTTGGCAGACGGCGCGGGCACCGGCGTGTTTTGCGCGATAGGATTTCTGCTGGCGGTTTGGTTTTTCCGGCGCTGCCAGCGCCGTTTTTTTCCGACTCCGCGACCGTGGTGGACGTTCGTCGTAGTGCTCACCCTCGGCTTGGGCTCGTTTGTGCAATTCGAACTGCGCAGCTCGGAATTTTACCAAGTGCCGATCGCCTATGCGTTCGCGTGCGCGATGGGCGGGGCCAACGCGCTCCTGTTGGCGGCGGGCAGCGCGAGGTGGCGGGTTCAGGCGTTCGGAGTTGCGTTGGCCTGTGCGCTCGGAGCAGTGGCCGTCGGGGCGCGCCCCAACTATCTCTTCGCGTTACTGGCCACCTTGACCGGGGTGGTGTGGCTGTGGTGGGGATGGGTGCGGACGCAGGGTTTCTGGTCGCGGGAAGCCCGAACGATCCTCGCCGCGGCGGTGGTCCCGGTCTTCGTCGTCGGTTCTGCGCTCGCGGGTTATAACTACGCGCGCTTCGGGGACGTGAGTGAGTTCGGGATCCGCTATCAATTCGCCGCCGTCGATATGCGGGAAATGAAACTCTTGGGGCTGGAGCATATGCGGCGGGCGTTTGAGGGCTATGTTTTGGCGGGGCGCGAATACAGCCTCTATTTCCCGTTCATAAGACAGACGACGGAGAACATCGGACTGTTGCCCTGGGCTCCTTTCGCGCTCTGCGCGTTGGCCTTTCCTTTGACTTGGCGCGATCCGCGGTGGCGCAACCGGGCGTGGGTGATGGGCGTCGGTGTGCCCCTGTTTGCGGCTTTGGCCAATTTCGGAACGTTGCTGCTCTATTTTTACGTTTTCGACCGCTACGTCTTGGATTTTTTGCCGATGATGATGTTGGCTGCGTGCCTGTCGGTCTCGGTGCTTTGGGTGACAGAGTTTAGGGTGCGTTTTTTGGGTCGGGTTTTGCGGGGAGGCGCAATGCTCCTGCTGCTTTACACCGGGGTTCACTCGGTAGTCCATGGACTGCCGGTGGGAACGAGTCGGCCGGAGATGTCGTGGCTGGCGCGGCTGATGAACCACGTTCCTTATCTGGTGGAGCGTCTTTCGGGCGTGGAATACGGCGCCGTCGAGGCTGAAGTGACTTTTGCCCCAGGGACTGAGGGCGTGACCGAACCGCTGGTCGTATCGGGTGGCGGCCGCGATCTGATCTACGTGCGCTACCTCGGGCCCGAAAGCGCACAGTTGGGTTTTTTTCACACCGGGTCGGGCGGACCGCTGAGTGAACCATTCCAAATCGAGCCGGGAAAAACGCGGCGCCTGCGCGTCGATCTTGGCTCGCTCTATCCACCGGAGTCCCACGCGGTCTACGCGGGTTGGCCGGAATCCGAAATCGCGGCGGTGCAGCGGCGGGTGGACGTGAGACTGGATGGGCGGAGCCTGCTGCGGTTTGCTTCGGCGATGCACCAGCATGAGCCGGAAAATCTGCAATTGGGCCGCAATCCCGCTTCGGCGACGGATCTGATTTTTCGCGGGCGAATCGCCGCGATCGGGCGCGGAGGCTTGCCCGAGCAGGCGTCGATCGCCGCCGAACTTGGCACCGGGCCGCTGCGGTTGAAACTCCGGCTCCCGCCTTTTGCCGCGACGTTCGCCCAGCCGCTCCTTTCCACCGGACATATGAACGCCGGCGACCTTGTTTACGTTTTCTATGTCGGCCCGAACCGCGTGCGGTTCGGGCATGACTGCTGGAGCCGGGCGCTCGTCGAAACGCCGGTGGTTTACTACAACCCCGATGAGGATCAGGAGATCGAAATCGACATGGCGCCGCTGCACCCCGGCAAATCCGACACCCTGGCCGGGCGCGAACATCTCCGGATCCGCTTCAACGGCCGTACGCTGATCGATACGCCACGGGCGTTTCATCCGGCGGAGCCGGCGGAAGTTTTTGTCGGCCACAACGGGATTTCTTCGAGTAGCTCCGAAGTAAATTTCAATGGCCCTCTGCTCGAGTCGTCGCGCCTGCCGCGCTGGCCCGAGGCGCCGACCGACGGTGCCCGCCTGCTCCGCGTCAAACTCCCGGCGGACCGGGCCGGACGCAGCGAACCTCTGCTCTCCACCGGCGTGACCGG